>Ga0209542_10001228_pt1 | contig 60868 bp, 80 predicted proteins | sample RifCSPhighO2_01_FD_184028 | JGI IMG/M metagenome (GOLD analysis project Ga0209542, IMG submission 184028) | Soil microbial communities from Rifle, Colorado - Rifle CSP2_plank highO2_0.1 (SPAdes) (version 2) | ecosystem: Environmental > Terrestrial > Deep subsurface > Rock core/Sediment ...
GATTGTATTGGGTATTATATCTGGTGCAGTTACAACAATTATAATTCAAAAAATAAACAACAATGAAAACAATCTAATAAAAGAATTCTATTTAGTAGAAAATGCAGTTCATGTAAGCCCTCATTCAATAAGAAAATCAATGGACAAGGGAGAAAATAATTTTATTTTAGTTGATCTAAGAAGCCAGGAAGAATATGAAAAAGAACATATAATTGGTGCAGTTAATATCCCTGCTTACAAAGACCCAGATACATCTGCTTATGGTGACGTTGATAGGATTGTTAATTCTTTTAAGGGTTTAAAAAATAAAAATATAATTGTTTATTGTTACAGCATTCCATGTATGACTGGAAGAAAGATTGGAAAGTTATTAGTAGAGAATGATATTTACGTAAAGCATCTTGGGGTTGGATGGAATGAATGGAGATACGATTGGAATTCATGGAATCACGAGCACGAATGGAATATTACAAATGTTAAAGATTACATTGCGGTTGGAAAAGAACCAGGAACTCCGAAATTAAATTTAACTTCTAAAGCATGTCCTATAGAAGGAGAGCTAGGCTGCTAAGCATTTCAATTTAAATATTTTTAATATCTTGCCATTAACGTTGTTTGTATAAGTTAAATCTAAATCTTTAAAATTACCATTTAACAAATTTTTTAGTTGGGGTCTTAACCTTTCTAAATATCTTGAATCCACAACTAAGAAATCAACTTTATTTTTACAGCCATACTCTATTGTATCTTCATAATCTGCATAAGGCAAATAAACAAATCTTCCACCAGAATAAAAGCTTACCCATGGCCTTCTTTCCATTATTGTTTTCCCTTCAAAAATATAGTCCTTACCGGATACAGATTGTGCTTTAACTAAGATATTTTGGTTAGTTTTGTTCTGTTGATCAACCAGCCCCCCCGTTTCAGCGTTTATCTTTAGCCATTCTCCAGCGATCTTATGTTCTATTGGTTGATCGTTCTTCTCATAATTCTTGTCCACAACCTGATTTACAAACAAAACTGCTACAATCATCAAAACAGCCAGTAATATTGTTATAAACCTATAATTAAGCTTCTTATTCAAATTATCTAATCTTGTTATCCCTCTGCTTACCCCGATTAATAAGATAGGAACCAAAATTAATAGCCATCTGCTTTCATTTCCAAACACAGGTGATATTAAAAGAGGATACAATAAAAATATTAGTAAATAAGCTTCTAAACTTCTGTCTTTCTTTTCCAATAACCCATAGATTAATATCAATAAGAATATAATTGGGAATATAGAAGTAAAGAAATTAAACACTAAACTAACAAAATTTGAAAAATACCTTTTAGCAAATCCGTTTATATCCTGTAATACATAGGTGCTTGTGCTTGTATCTCCTGTAAAATTATAAGGATTTAATCTTATTCTTGTTTTTTCATCATTTAAAGAAAATAAATTCTTCTCATACTCATCTGTAAATACCTTATATTCTCGTTGTAAGTAAGTAAATCCACCTTTTGTTGTTATCTGCCATTTATTAGTATTTTCATGAATAAAATAAAGCCAAGGCATAGACACAAGTAAAAATACGATTAACATCAAAACTAATTTTAAAATTCCTTTGAATTCATATTTTCTGTAAACTAATAAATAGTAAAGAACAAAAACAAACGGAATTAAAAAGCCTTCAGGCCTTGTTAAATAAGAAAATGAAAATAATATACCTGTTAGAACATACATCCATAATTTTTCTTTTTTTAAGCTCAACCATCCAAGATACAATCCAGTTATTAAAAGGAATAAATATAAGCTGTCGTTATACGTCAAGGTTGAAATATAAACTAAGATACTATAAGAAGCAGTTAATATTCCTGCTATAACAGCCTCTTTCCTAGAATATATTCTTTTTGTAAACAAATAAACAGGAATTATTAATAATGCTCCAAATAATGCGCTTACAATCCTGGCGCTTAAAACTCCATCATTAAAAATTAAATTCACTAATCCTATAGCAATCGGCATTCCAGGTGTTAAATTTGTATTTAAATTATTCTCCAAATCCCTATACAATCCATCCTCTATTAAATTCTTACCTAAGGAAATATAATAAGCCCCATCTAATTCAACTACACTGTGCAAAGAAAAAAACATAAATCTGATTAAAAATGCAGCTACTACTATTAGTATTATCCATAAAACTTCTTTCTTTGTAATAATCATAAAATAATGAAATTAAATAAACTTTAAAGCTTTTCTAAAAATCAAAATCAAGAGAATCTTCTATTTCGTCAAGATCCCCTTCTAAACCTGCATCATCTGCCCCTAGATCATCTATCCCCTCTAGTTCAAGATCGCTGCTTGTTTCTTGCACATCAACACCCATGTCAGATGTTGTATCAGCTTTCTTAGTTACTTGGGTGCAACCTATTGCTAAAACAGAGACTAATAAAAAGATAAATAATATTTTTTTCATTCAGCATCACCCTCTTCATCAATTTTATTTTCCTTTAATTCTTGATGTATCTTAACTAATTCTGCATGTGCCTCTTTCAGTTCAGAATGTGCTTTTCTCAGTAATTCAGTAGCCCCAGCCATATTTCCATCCGTTGTTTTTTTGAGTTCCTCTTGATACTCTCTTGCTTTCTTAACATGCGCTTTGAACTCTTCAATCAAACTGCTTAATGCACTAATCTCTTTATTGTTCTTCTTTGCATTCTCTAATATTGTATCTAATCTCTTCTCTAGTTTCTCAGCTTTTTCTAGTATTCCACCAAATTTTATCATAGCCATCATCTTTTTTGACTTTTGATGCAGTTCTCTAATTTCTTTCAACAAAGACTTAATATCCGAATGTAATTTTCTTAATTCTTCTTTTGTAGTCTGTTCATTTACAGCACTAACCCTCATTTTCAATGCGTTAACACTATCAATTTGCTTGCTTACATCTAAGCCGGACTCTTTTATTGAATTAAGTTGTTTTTCAAGCATCTCAAGAACATTAACATAGTGGTTTCCTAAATTTCCTTTTAAATTCTTAAACTTTTCTTTACATTCAGTTGTTCCTTGAGTCTTGCATCTCTTTACAAAATCATCTGCGCTTCCTTTTATCTTCAACTTCTCATCTTTTATTGTTTTAATCCTGTCTTTTTGATCTTTCATCATCTCTTTTCTTCTTTCGCTCATCTCATTTTTCATTTCTATCCCTTGACAAGATCCAACCTTCTTCCATCCCTTAGGAACATCACAAGGTGTAGAAAACTCTTTACACTCTTTGTTCGCAGGGTTAATCGCAGGAGTTATAACCTGTATACACACTCTTTCATAATCCATACCTCTCTTTTCATTTTCCGCCAATACACCTGGAACTAAACTAATCAGCAACAAACCAACCAAAATCAAATTTAATGTTTTCATTTTATTCCCCCTTAATCTTTATATTTTTAAAGATTATTAACCTGTAGTAGCTATTGAACTATATAAACAAACTTTCATTAAGCTTTCTGAAAATACTTTACAAAGCTTTACAACACTTAAAAAAGCTTTAATTTTACTATTTTAACAAAAATAAATCAAAATTAAACCATTTTAGTCGAATATCTTTTAAATTATCCTTAGTTTATTAAACCAATATACCCATGCAGGTTCTAGTTTCAATCTTTTAATTTCTTCTCTTGTATACCATCCAATAGATTTAGCTTCTCTTTCATTCATCTTTAATTCTCCACTAACCTTGCAATCAAAAATATACCAAAAATGAACTGTAACGCCTTTGCTACACACGTTTTCCTCAACCTCACCATTAGCTGCTAATTTTAAACTTTCAACTGTTAAGCCTGTTTCTTCAGTCACTTCCCTTCTTATTGCTTTTTCCGTAGCTTCATCACCATCTATATGCCCAGCAGGACAACCAAAACCATAAGGTGGCACATTTCTGTCTATCAACAAATATTTATTGTCTTTCTTAATCAAAGCCCCAACAGAATAATGCATGACTTTTCCTTTTGTAGATTTGCCTAATTTTGGTCCTGACATAAAAATATTCTAATAAAATCATTTATATGGGTTACGGTTGATTTGAAACAGCATAAATTCTTCCACCACTATAAATACCTAAAAAAAATAAACTATCCACTGTTTCAGTTTCTTTGATACCGAATGCACACCTATACACTCTTTCGTTTAATCGTGCATGCACTAATTCTTCCGCACTAATTCTTCCGCCAACTGCTAAGATAACCGGGGAATCCCTAGACAGGTTTGTAATTCCACTTAAACGAGTTCCTGAATGGAAATAAACACCTTTTCCAAGATCTATAGCCCCTGGAAGACTATTTACAGGTTTAGTGCTAATCCCAAATAACCTAGTCAAACTTTCTTTTGCTTTACCATCAAGAACCGCCTGCGCTAGCCTGGTTAGACCCGAGCTTACTCTTTCATCCTTAATCCCAAATAAACTTAAAGCTTCGACGTTCATCATAGATTTTATCCCTTTGAACCGTTTTTAAAGCTTTTCCCTCTTTTTGGTAGTTAAAATTAAAGACAACTTTTTTAAACAAAGAACTATTAACTGAAATATGAAATATAAACTTTCAGCCTTCATAATAATAGTAATAATATTTTCTTCATTGGGTTTAGCCGCAGAAATATTTGGCAAATCTTATTCTCCTGAACTCGAGCTATTAAAAAACGTAGTAGTTGAAATAAATACACAACCTAATCAAATAATTGTTACAGATCCATCGTATTCATTTACAGTGAATCCTGGAAATTATGTAATAAAAGCAAGATATGAAAACGAAGAAGAATATTATTTAGAAGAAAATATCACAGTAAAGGAAGAAGGTAAATTTTCACATGATTTAATCCTATTTTACAATTTAGAAGATGAAGATTTAGATCTTCCGGAATTAGACGACTTAACTCTACAAAGAAAATCTAATTACACACTTTATATAATTTTTATAATTGCAGTAATAATTGGATTTTTCTCAAATAAGATGTTTAAAAGAAAATCAAAAACAGGCGAAGTTAATGAAACAATAAAAGAAAGTGAAGTTAAAGAAATTCAAGAAGAATTAAAAGATGATTTAAAACAAGTCTTGGAAATTTTAAAGGATAGTAATGGAAGAATCAACCAAAAAGACCTAAGAAAACAATTAAATTTATCAGAAGCCAAAGTAAGTTTAATGGTTTCGGAATTAGAATCATTAAATAAAGTAAAAAGAATAAAGAAAGGAAGGGCAAATATTATAGTTCTAAATTAATTAAAATTACCTGTAAATCTTGTCATGGTGCTCAAAATCCTCCAAGGTTACTGTTTTTGTATTTTCATCAACATAAAAAGTTAAAACAAAATGATCGTCTACATGAACTCTCTTAAGGTGCTGTAATGGTGCTCTCAAGTTTTTATAATGTTGTGGATTTTTTAATATCTCTTCAGATTTCTTCATTATTATCTCGTATTGCTTTCTATTCTTCTTGACTAATTTCTTAAGCTTTCTATCCAGCTCAGGCTTAATAAATAAAGAATACATGCATTATTCATACCTCTTTCTTAAATTCGCAACAGTGCCGACACGAATCGATTTCTGTTTATTTATTTTCAAAGCCTTTTCAACATATTCTGGCCTTAACTCCGGCTCTAAAATCTCTTCCCCATACCGTTCAGTAACAGTGTCTATAGCTGAACTTTTGTCTCTAAGACCATACCTGGCTTTTACAATATTCAAAATTCTATTCGTTCTTCCACATATATTAATTAAAGCCTTTACCATATTAACATAATATTAACAAGGTATTAATATATAAATATTTCTGTTAATCAATAAACTTATCTAACGTATTCAACGGTCTTCCTTCAATAAACATTTTTCTCCATACTTCAAAGGTTAATAAGCACCATAATTGCCTTGAATAAAATAGTTTACTTTTATTGTAATTATTAAACATCTTTTCCACGTAATTATAGTTAAAAACACCACCTCTTGCTATATTTTGTTTAGATAATACTTGCTTTACAACATCCATTAGCTCGCCTTCTAACCATCTGTTTATTGGAACAAAGAATCTTGATTTCTTCCTATTTACAGTCTGTTCAGGTAATCTTCCTTGCATTGCTTTTCTTAATAAGTATTTATCAACACCATTATTTATCTTCAAGTTTACAGGAACAGAAGCCATAAGCTCAGTAATTCTAAAATCCAAAAAAGGCACTCTTTCTTCAACAGCAAAGGCCATTGTGTTTTTATCAGCCTTCATCAGCATATCTTCAGCTAATATCTTATCCGTGTCTAAATACAAAACTTGGTTTAAAAAATCCCTGTCAGTTGTAAAATACTTGTTCTGTATCTCTTCAGCTAATTTAAAGCTGCTTGTTTTTAATACAGCATCATCACTATAAGCCTCATTCTTCTCAACATCATTGAATATGCTTACTAATTCCAAATACCTTTCAGCATCAGTATTAGAATTCAAAAACCTGTCAAACCTTTTGATTCCTTCTTCACCAAGCTCAGACGCATACTTAAAATATCTGTTCAAAAATTTATTAGGAATACTTCTTGCAATTTTTGGCATAATTCTCTTAACAAACTGCGGTATCTTATTCCCGTGTTGGTTATACAAATTCATAATCTTTACCTGTTCGTATCCTGCAAATTGCTCATCACCGCCATCACCAGTTAAAACCACAGTAACATTTGGCTTGGTTTCTCTTGCTAATAAATAAACAGGAATAGAAGTTGGATCTGCCATTGGCTCATCAGCGTGCCACACTATTTTTGGGATTATCCCTAATGTTTCAGGCTCAACTATTATCTCCTTATGGTCTGTCTTAAAATGATCAGCTAAAAACTTTGCTTCATTTAGTTCATTGTATTCTTCCTCAAAACCAAATCCAACAGAAAATGTTTTTACAGGCTCTTTGCTGAATTCAGTCATCAAGCTTAATATTGTCCCTGAGTCTACACCCCCGGAAATATAAGCCCCTAATGGAACATCACTCATTAATCTCATCCTCACAGAATCTTTCATTAGTTCATATAATTTCTCTTTTAACTCTAACTCTGTTAAAGTATTATCTGGCTTAACAGTTAAATTCCAGTATCTTTCAATTGCTAAATTCTTCTTGAAATCATAGGTTAAATAATAGCCTGGTGCCAATTTATATATCCCCTTAAACATTGTCTCTGATGTCGAATTGCATCTGAATGTTAAGAAATCATGCAAAGCCCTGTAATTGATTTCTCTTCTAATTCTTTTATTTTCTAATAAGGCTTTTATCTCAGAAGCAAAATACAGGACTTTATTTTGAAATGTAAAATACAACGGCTTAACACCCATCCTGTCTCTCGCTAATAAAATTCTTTTCTTTTTTGAATCATATAAAGCAATAGCAAACATTCCATTAAATAAAGCTAAACATTTATCTCCATAGGCTTCATAAGCGTGAACAATCACCTCTGTATCCGTATCAGATCTGAACCTATGCCCCTTTTTCTCTAAATCTTTCCTTATCTCCTTAAAATTATAAATTTCACCATTAAATATCACGCAAATATCCTTGTTTTCATTAAAAATCGGCTGCTTTCCCCTTCTTGATAAGTCAATAATGCTTAATCTCCTATGCCCCAAGCAAATATTCCTGTCTGTAAAATAGCCAAAATCATCAGGGCCTCTATGTTCTATCTTATCAGTCATTTTCATTAATAAAGGCTTATCCTCTAATCCAAAAAAACCAGTTATTCCACACATCTTGGCTTTTTAATGCTTTTTTCCTATTAAAAGCTTTATTAATCTATAATTGTGGTTTTGAAAAACAACCAATCATAAGGTGTTTAAAGACCCTAGTTGATCTTTTGTTTACTTATCTAAAAAGCGGTAAAACTGAGATAAAGACTTTTCTTGATCAAAAAGATTATTACTATAACAGCTATAAGAACAATTAGGGTCAAATAATTTTTTACACTACTTTTATCTTTTTTAAATAACAAACTTAAAAGCTTATATAAGGTTATAAAAGACAGAATATGAAAAGGTATAAGAAATGGTAACGATAGAAAGAACATTAGGGCCATACCTTCCCCATTAAATTTAAGTCCGCAATTATCCACCGCTCTCTTTGTCTTTGAGCAGTCAGCTTGATCATACCACCTTCCAAATGATTCATATTGTTCACAACTAAAGGCCATTTGCCTTTCATATTGTTTGCATTTATTAATAGACCCCCCAAAACCCCAATAAATCAAAAACGAAGCTAGAATAATTACAGTAATCACAAGTGAAACCAAAAATATTTTTTTGTCCATATAAATTTAAGGAATAAACGATTTATATAGTCTTCGTCTATCTTATCGTCTATTCTCATACAAAATTCTTCCTCTATCAACTTCATTCTTTATTTTATCTGGCAAAAAATTAAAAACCTGTAAATCCACTCGTGATGGTGTTTTCCCAAGAATTCTTTTCCTAAACAAGGTAGCTTGTTTTAAATTAACTTTTCTAAATTCTACAGCAATATCAATATCAGACCTAAACGTTAATCTGTTTTTTATAGCTGAACCAAACAAAATTATTCTTTTTATCTTTTTGGCAAAAAAATCATTAAGTATTAATTTTAAGGTTAAGCTTATTATCCTTTTTATTTCTATTCCCCTATCAAGCTTAAAATCCTTCTTTAAAGGTTCAATATCCGCTATAAACTTCAATTTTCTTCTTATATCCCTTGACAGCCTGTTCTTTTCAGATTGGGTTAGCCTAATCCCTAATAACTGTTTTTCTATTATTAGTAGTTCTTTCTTCCCAAAAACTTTTCTAGCATCTTCATGCGTCTTAAGAAAATTGATAATATTCATAGAGTAACCATAATAAAGGTTATATATAAATATTGCTATTAAGTAGAAGACCTAAACGAAGATATTAGACAATCTTTTCAATTTCATACGGTTTTTTATTTTTAGTAGAATAATAGGTTCTTATTATGACTTCACTTAAAAATCCAAATATTATAAATAAAGTTCCATTTATCACAAATAAAACTGCTAATAATAACATTGGTCCTAAAACTAATTTATCAACAATAGACCACTTAACAATCTGCTCTATTAAAATCAAAATGCTTAACACGTATTGCATTAAGCCTAAAACTCCAAAAAAATGTAATGGTCTTGTTGAATAATCATTCCAGAATTTAACATATAGCAAATCTAAAAATCCTTTAAATAATCTTTTGTAATTATACTTTGTTTTCCCTCTTAATCTTGGATGATGTCTTACTCTTACTTCACCAACCTTAAAGCCTCTTAATTTAACTAATGCATGAATATATCTATGCATTTCCCCATATAATTCTAGTCCATCTAATGCCTCTCTTCTATACGCTTTCAACGCACAACCAGCATCATGAACCTCATCCTTAATTAATTTTCTTCTTAAAAAATTTGCAAATTTGGAGTTTAATCTCTTAAAAAATGGATCTTTCCTGTCAGCCCTCCAGCCAGAAACAGCATCATAGCCGTCAACCTTTATTTTGTTGATTAATATAGGAATATCATAAGGGTCATTCTGCAAATCTCCGTCAGAAGTTACAATTATATCCCCATTAGCCTGATTAATTCCAGCACTTAAAGCAGCTGTCTGCCCGGAATTTTTCCTTAATTTTATTCCTATCACTCTCTTGTCTGTTTTGGCTATTCCTTCAATAATATTAAAAGTCCTGTCTTTGCTTCCATCATCAACCAAAATCAATTCAAAATCATAGTTCTTTAAAGCCTCACAAACCCTTTTGTATAAAGGTATAATATTATCTTCTTCATTATACTCAGGAACTACTAATGAAATCTTTAATGCCATAAGAATCATGCAAAATTTCAACTTAAATACTTTTTGGATTTCTAATTTAAACTGATTTTAAGCTGCTCTTAAGCGTGCTAATAATATGCTGAAACTCTAATTCGTTTTTAATTAAGTAGCTTTTATCTACAAATAAGCCACGATGACTGATTTGGTCACTTATCCTTCCTAATTCATCAATTTTATTTATTTCATATTCAAAATCAGGCATTATATATTTTAAATAAGCAATTAGGCATTTGTGGTTTGTGCAGTTAAAACCGTCTTCATACAAATGTGCAAAACTTAAATCTCTTATAACCCCATAGTAAGCCTCTATTTTAAGTGCTGTAAACTTCCCATCTATTTTTTTATTCCAACACTCAAATCTTAAATTAGCTATTCTAAGCATCTCAATAGCCTTATTCTTATTCGGTCTTATTTTGAAAATTATCTTCTTTTGAATACAATCTTTCCAGCTTATTTTTTCCATAATAAGAATAAATCAAGGTGTTTAATATAATGCTATGGTAAATTTCTGTAAAATCTCAGTATCTTTTTAGTAGAATTTACAATTTTATCAGAAACAGTATTTAAACCATTTAAAGATTTATGAAAATCTTCCAAAATTTCCAGACGAATTTATCCTCAAATAACAAATTAATATTTCTTTTTAATCTTAGTCTAATACAACAAATTCACCATTCTTTATTGTTTTTAATTGGAATGGTTTGTCAAAGCTCCAGGTTTCTTTGTCAAAGGTTAATTTCCCACCAGCACCTTCATAATCTTTTAAATTTGTAACATAATCAGTCATGCACTGGGCATCGTAATTTTCTTTTTCACAATTTTCTAATGCCTCACTTAAGATTATTGCAGCATCATAGGAATCTATACTAAGCGTGTAGGCTTCAACACCATATTTTTCTTTAAATCTCTGACGGAATAAACTATCTTCCTCTATAACTGGTGCGAAATAGTAAACCCCTTCAATTACGCTTTTATCAACTTCTTTGCCCCAATCTTCAACTTGCCACTCGCTCAACAGAGGTAACTCTAAACCAAGTTCTTTAATCTGTCTGAAAATAACTCCCTGCGCAGTTCCATCAATAATAAATAGAGCATCTGGGTTTTTCTCTTTTATCTTTATTAGCTGGGTTCTTACATCAAGGTTATCCCAAAAATACGATTCTGTAGCAATTACTTTTCCGTCATTTGTCTCAAGGTAACTATTTATTCCATCTTTATATCCAATGCCCCAATCATTGTTCAAGTATAATACCGCTAAATTCTTCCACCCCTTTGAAAGTGCATATTCGCCTAACAACCTAGCTTCTTTTTCAAGTAAATACCTACTGCTTATAATGTAATCTCCAATCTTCCCAAAATTATCTCCGGGAGTTATTGAGAAGATACCATTCATAGTAGAGAACTCTGCTGTAGACTTAATTATGTGCCCACAAAATGAACCCAAAAAGGCTCTAACCTCATCAAAAGATTTTAATTTATTAAGCGCTGTAGTTGCTTGTTTTACATCAAGGCACGTAACATCTTCATAGACCAATCTTACCTTATTATCCTGAGCGTCAAAATCTTCTAAAGCCATATCAAAGCCTCTCCTCATGTCTTCGCCATATTTGGCTAAAGGCCCAGTCAATGGTGCTAGGACTCCTATTTTTAACTCATTATCGTTTTGTTTACACCCTGTTAATAATATTAAAAAAACGAAAATTCCAGTTAACCATAAAAAAAATTTATTTTCCATGAAAGTAGTAAAAATCAGATATATTTAAATATTAGCCCCCCCTTAGGTGGGATCGATATGGGAAGTGGAATAAATACCAAATTGTTAGAGGAAATAGGTTTAACTGGCTCAGAAATTAAGGTTTATTTAGCCTTATTGAAACTGGGCTTATCGCAAAAAGGTCAAATATTAAAAGAATCAAAAATAGCCCCATCAAAAATATATTCTGTAATAGACAAATTAAAAGAAAAAGGCTTGGCTAGTGAAATAATAAAAAACAATGTAAAAAATTTCTCACCAGCCCACCCATCAAGAATCATAGATTTCCTAAACAAGAAGCAAGTTGAGCTAAAAAAACAAGAGGAATTGCTTACTTCTATGTTACCAAGCTTTGATGAGTTGCGTAAACAAGTTAAGAAAGAAACCAAAGTTGAAGTTTTTGTTGGATGGGAAGGAATGTCTACAGCATACAAAACAATGGTAGATGGTTCCAAAAAAGGAGATCCTTATTATGTTTTTGGAGCAGGTAAAGACCCGGAAGAAAAAAAGCGTTCTAACTTTTACATAAAGCATACAAAACTACTTTTAAAAAATAAGCCAGATATTAGAATCATATTCGACCAATCTTCAAGGGAATATGTAAACAAAGCTGAAAATGTTTTAGGGTTTAAATATAATAAGCGATTTCTATATCAAAAGACACCTTCAGAGATTACAATACACAAGGATAAGGTAGCGATTGTAATAAGAAAAATAGAACCTATAGTAATTTTAATAACTGATAAAGAAACAGCACAATCCTTCAAAACTTATTTCGAGGAGTTATGGAAAATAGCCAAAAGATAGTTTTATAAATTACTTATCCTACCTTAGGTTATGCAAATAGTAATCCAAAAAGAAACGCAAGAAAAAGTAGAACAAGTATGTGACTTGTTAGGTGTTAAAAAGCAGGAATTGGTAGAAAGGGCTTTATTGCTTTACCTTGACAATCTAAATAGATACTTAGAATTAAAACAAGAAATAAGGGAATGGGATGCCTTAAGTGACGAAGCCTTATTAAACTTTGAAAAATCGCTATGAAAAAAGGTGAAATTTGGTTAGTAGAGTTGCCTTCAACAGTAGGGCATGAGCAATCAGGTTCTAGACCTGCCTTGGTTTTCGCAGAAACTGGAACAAATGTAGTAATCATCTTGCCTTTTACTTCCAATTTACAAGCGTTAAGATTCCCTTATACCGTGGGGATTAAACCGAATAAGGAAAATGGGCTATCTACTCTTTCTATATTATTAGTCTTTCAAATAAGAGCCATAGACCGGGCAAGGCTAAAAAGAAAGATAGGCATTTTAGAAGAGTCCACCCAAAGCGAAGTAGATACTATTTTCAGAAAGTTGTTTGGAATATCTTAAAAAGATAAACATTTATTAATTGTCTAAACGAGAAGAGCCTATGGTTAATGCACTTACAATTAAATTCCTATTTTTTGGTTTAATCCTATTAGCTATCTTATTTGAAGTCTTTGGTGATATTTTGTTTAAAAAATTTGCATTAGAAAACAAAAATTCTTTTTTAGTTGTTGGTTTGGTAATCTACTTTATTGGAACCTTCTTCTGGGCAATTTCTTTAAAATACGAGCCATTGTCTAAAGCAATCTCTATATTTACAGTTCTAAACTTAATTATCATTGTTTTAGTAGGCGTCTTAATCTTTAAGGAGAATCTATCTTTAATAAATAAAATCGGAATTATCCTTGGAGTTATAAGCGTAGTTCTGGTAGAGCTATAATCCAACAAAAGGTTATCCACCAAAACAATTTAGTAATAGTAGTATTCATAACAACTACTACATATAGGTAGTTAAAAAACCAAAAGCTTTATATAGTGCTTCTAAGCTATGAACTACAACAATAAATAACAAAGGATGCTAAAAATGATCGTAAGGGAAGATTTTTTAAAAAAGTTAAGAAGCGCATTTGACTTAAATATCTATGAAGTCAAAATCTGGACAGCTTTATTATCAAAAGGAGTTGCTGCTGCAGGTGAATTATCTGATATTTCTAATGTTCCAAGATCAAGGTCTTATGATGTTCTAGAAGGTTTAGAAAAGAAAGGATTTGTAATAATGAAATTAGGAAAACCAATAAGATACATAGCAGTTAAACCCGAAGAAATTGTAAAGAGATTAAAGCAAAGAGTTGAAGAAGGTTCTAAGAAGCAACTTGAATTGTTAGACAATGTAAGAAAAGAAGAAGTCTACAAAGAAATGGAATTATTGTTTCAGAATGGTGTTGCTAATATAGATCCAACTAATATGTCGGGCGCAATAAAAGGAAGAAAAAACTCTTATGCCCACTTAAACTCTTTATTGGCAAATGCTAAGAAATCAGTTACTATATTAACTACTTCAGAAGGCTTTGTAAGAAAAGTAGATTACTTAAAACACACATTCAAGAAATTAAAGGAAAAAGGCGTTAAGATAAGAATTGCAACAAATGTCTCTGACAGTGTAAAATTAGCTGCTAAAGAATTAAACGGTTTAGCCGAGGTTAAAAAGCTAGACAACATAAAGGCAAGATTTGCAATTGTTGATTCAAAAGATATTTTAATGTTCACACAAAGCGATACAGAAGTTCACGAATCCAATGATATTGGTATTTGGGTTTCAACACCTTATTTTGCACAGGCTTTAGAGTCTATGGTTACACAGAATTGGAATAAACTAGAAAAGATTTGAAATGCTACCTTACAGAGAAGAAGATATCCAAAGAAACAGCTTCGGGTATTTAATTGGGTGCGCTTGTCAGGTGTGGAGAATTTCTTATTCTTTCCACTTAGCGGATGCACTTTTATTATTAGGGGGCAATGGCAGAGCCAGGGTTATCACGTAATTAGTGCATTATGTAAAGATTTTGAAAAAGGTCCAACAATCATAACTGTAGTCGGAGATATACCTAAAGAATTTCAATCTCAAGCTAAAAGTAAGAACATAGAGATGAAACTATTAAAGGAAAGAGGGGAAATGGAGCTATTACAAACCATTTTGAGTAGGTAACCTAATCTTCATAATTAAAAAGCGTTATGAAAAATCTAGATTACTTTTAAATAAAAAATAAAACAATAACGCTAAACATCACTAATAAAAAATAAATTAAAACTTTATTCTTGTCCGCTATTAACAATATAATCAATTCAAGCATTAAAATGTAATTCTGAACACTCAGTATATTAGTCATCTCTATTCTCCAGTTTATCTAAATCCTTCTGAAGTTGTTTTATGCTTACCTTCCTTTTGTGGAATCTTTCAATTTTGTTCCAAAGATACGATTTTTTCATAATCTCATTAAACTTTAACAGTATAAAAGTATTACTTGTTTATTTAGACATTAAATCTACGTATTTAACATTAACCGATGAAAAAGAGCTGATTTCAAAAACGAAATGTATATATGTTTGAGTTTACTTTAGTAAATTGAAATGATAACAATTCAAAAAGAAGAATATGAAAAATTAAAAATACAAACCAATATCGACTTAGAGTTATTAGAACAGTTAATGGAAAGCTTTAAGGATATAAATGCAGGTAGGGTTAGGCGTGTTAAATAGTATATCAGCTTTTACTTTAGTTTGCTTTGTAACCACCAAAACCTTTAAATCCTTCATTCTTCAAACCTTTAGAATGGAAAAAGAGCTGATTTCAAAACTGCACCAATTTGAAAGAAAAGTCCTGCCTTTATTAACAGAAATAAATGAATTAAAAGCATTAGCAAATAAAACCGGCTTACAAGAGATAGAGGTAATGCGTGCATTTCAATGGCTTCAAAATAAAAATATCCTAAAAATAAATAAAGACCTAAAGGAAACTGTTGATTTAGACTCAAATGGAATTTTATATCTAAAAAAAGGCCTTCCAGAAAAAAGATTTATTAATGCTCTAAAAAACAAAGAATCTTTACAAGCAGAAGTAATAAAAAAAGCTGCAGATTTAACAGGCGAAGAGCTAAATGTTTGTATTGGTATTTTAAAGAGGAATAATTTAATTAACATTCAGCAAGGTTTAGTTATCTCATTAACAGAAAGAGGTAAAAAACTATTAGGAAAAGAATCAGAAGAAGAAAAATTATTAAAAAAGCTTCCTTTAAACCTAAAAATCCTAACAAAAGAAGAACTAAACACTTTAGAAGAATTAAAAAGAAGAAAGAATTTTATTAAAATCAATTTAGAAAAAATATTTACAGCAGAATTAACAGATTTAGGAAAAAATATAGCAAAAGAAAAAATATTAAAAGAAGATTTTGTAGATAATTTAACCCCAGAAATGTTAAGAACAAACTCATGGTTAAATAAGAACTTCAGGCATTATGACGTTGAAATTAATGTCCCAAAAATCTATGCAGGAAAATTACACCCATTAACCCAAGCTATTGATTACATAAAAAAAATATGGATAGAGCTAGGTTTTAAAGAGATGACTGGTCCTTTAGTCGACACTTCCTTCTGGGATTTCGATGCATTATTTACACCACAAGATCATCCAGCAAGAGAAATGCAAGACACATTATTTATCAAAGATCCAAAATTAGGAAAATTACCAAATCCAAAACTAGTAAATCAAGTTAAATCACAGCATGAAAACTCATGGAAATACAAATGGGATCAGGAACTATCAAAAAAATTAGTTCTAAGAACACATACAACCACTTTATCAGCAAGAACATTATCAAATTTAAAACAATTTCCAGCAAAATTCTTCTCTGTAGGCAGGATTTTCAGAAATGAAACATTAGATTGGTCTCACTTAGCAGAATTTACTCAAACAGAAGGTATTGTAATCGACGAAAATGCTAATTTCAAACATTTGTTAGGTTACTTAAAAGAATTCTTCTCAAAGATGGGCTACAATAAAGTTCGCTTTAGCCCAGGATATTTCAGTTATGTCGAGCCTGGATTAGAAATATTTGTATTTGATGAGAAAAATAAAAAATGGTTAGAATTAGGCGGGGCAGGAATATTTAGACCAGAAGTTGTTAAGCCCTTGCTAGGAAAAGATATTCCTGTTTTAGCATGGGGCCTAGGTGTAGAAAGAATAGTAAGAAACTACTACAAAATTAATGATATTAGGGATCTATACTTAGCCGATTTAAAAAAGATAAGAGAAGCAAAATTATGGATGGGATAAAATGCCTAAAATAAACCTAAATAAAAAAAGCTTAATAAAATTGATAGGAAAAAAGTTTTCAGATAGCGAGTTGACTGAAAAAATTCCAATGATTGGTGTTGATTTAGAGTCAATAAGCAAAGACGAGGTTATTGTAGAGGTATTCCCAAACAGGCCAGATTTACTTTCAGATCACGGCTTTGCAAGATCATTTAAATCATTTATAGGCAAAGAAACAGGATTAAAAAAGTTTAAGGTTAATGATTCTAGGCTAAAAGTAATTGTAGACTCAGCTTTAAAGAATATACGCCCCTATACAGCCTGTGCAATTGTTAAAAATTTAAAATTAAGTGATGGGGATATAATTGAGTTAATGCAATTGCAGGAAAAACTACATATTACCTTTTGTAGAAACAGAAAAAAGGCATCAATAGGAATTTATCCCTTAAGTAAAATCAAATTCCCTGTTTATTATAAAGCCTTATCCCAAGAAAAAATAAGATTCCAGCCATTAGACGAGCATAAAATCTTAACAGCCAAGGAAATTTTAGAAAGAACCCCAAAAGGAAAATACTACGAGCATTTATTGGAAAATTTTAACCTTTATCCTTGTTTTATAGATGCTAATAATAATTTTATGTCTTTAATACCTATAATAAACTCAGAATTAACAGGAAAAGTCACTGAAAAAACTAAAGATGTTTTCGTAGAGGTTTCAGGAACAGATTTAATTGTAATAAACCAGTGTTTAAACATTTTGGTTTCAACATTAGCAGACCTTAATGGCAAAATCTATTCTTTAACAATACAATATTCAGATAAAAAATTAACAACGCCCAATTTAAAGCCCACAGAAATGAATGTCGATTTAAATTATATAAATAAAATTTTGGGTTTAAATCTAAAAGATAATGCCTTAAATAAATTATTTTCTAAAATGGGTTTAGATTATAAAAATAAGAAGGCATTAATCCCTGCTTATAGAATTGATATCTTAAACCAAAGGGATTTAGCAGAAGAAATTGCAATTGCTTACGGCTATAATAACTTTGTTCCAGAGATACCACAAATTTCAACAATAGCAGAAGAAGATAAACTAGAAAAATTCAAATCATTAATAAAAGAGGTTTTAATAGGATTAAACTTTAACGAGATTAATACATTTCATTTATCAAATAAGTTAAATCAAAACAACAAAATGAATTTTGATTCAGAATTAATTGAGCTGGAAAATTCATTAACAGAAGAGTATAATGTTCTAAGGTCATGGCTATTACCTTCTTTAATGGAAACCCTATCAATTAACAAGCACAATGAATATCCTCAAAATATTTTTACAATAGGAAATTCTTTTAGCAAAGATAAAAGTTCAGAAACCGGAATAAAAGAAGAAGCAAAATTAGCAGTTGCTCTGTCTGCTATCGGCTCAAACTACACAAAAATAAGGCAGGTATTGGAAGCTTTGTTAAGCTCTTTGGGCATAAAAGCAGTTTACAGGGAATTTAACCATAAGTCATTTATTAATGGCCGTTCAGCAGAAGTTTTAATTAATGGAAAGCAAATTGCAGTTTTAGGTGAAGTATCTCCTTTTGTTTTAACAGAATGGAAACTAGAAATGCCTGTTTCTGCCTTTGAATTAAATTTAAGTGAATTGTTTAAGATTTTAAATTAACTCCAACCCTTTCATTATCTCATTTATTTTCGATTCGATCAGTTTATATTTCTCGTCACTTATCTCAGTATAGCCTGCTAGTTTTTTATTACATCTTTTAATTGCGGCTTCTCTTATTTCGGTTATATCTTGTTCGTTCCAGTTGCCATTTGCTCGATCATAAGCTAATTTCCCGTAATTGTCAACTTCTCTTTGCAAATGGTTTATTGTGTCTTGATCAGCAGTTAATTCTATTACTATCTTATGCGCTGCTTCTAACCCAATAAATGCAGCCAATTTATTTAATTCTGATTGCTTGCTCATTTTACCCTTAATTTTTTCTCAAGTGTTTTATATAAATATTTCAAATATCTCAAACCAATGTCTCTCTGTATTTTATTTGCTGTGTTTTTTCTTAAGCTTTCCATTGTTGATTCTCCGATATCATCTTTGATCCTATTGATTATCAACCTATTATTTATAATCTTCTTAAGAAACAATTCAATCGCTAAACATCCTCTGATGCCGTTATAAATATATTTTCCTTCTAAATCCTTACCTATTTCAATAACAGTTTCGATATCAAGCAATTTTGCATAAAGATATTTTTCATTTATTAAGATAGCTTTGTTTAAGTTTATTTTACCATAAATTGATTTACTGTATTCCAACTGTGTCTGTAATAAAGGGCTGGATTGGAAATTCTGTTTTAAGTCTTTATAGACAACAAAATTAATATCTGTTTTAGAATGAATTCTACTTTCAATATTTTTTTCCAGTCTAAATTTATCTATTGTGCCTTTCCATAATCTTCTCTTTAATACAACCATTATATCTATATCTTGATAGTTCGTATGTCTGTTCATTATGTAAGACCCGAAAATTATGACTGCTTGAACATCTCTAAGAATGTCTTTTAAGGCTAAAAGAATCATTTTATTCAATATTAGGTCTTTTCTTTCGTATTTCTTTCTTTTATAATCCAACAATCTTAGCAGGTTATTTTTTGTAGCAAATGCAGCAGATTTTAGTTTTGGCCTTATGGATCTGCTTAAGTAATTGCTCTCTGTTTGTGTTATAGGTATATTATCCAGCCTTTTAGTGACTACCTCAATCTCCCTTCTACTTAATATCGGGCCTAGTTTAGATTTTAAATTAATCATATAACTAGTATACTGGTTAAGTGTTTTTAAAGCTTCCTACTTACCAAAAGTTTAGTCAAAAACCTAAAAATCACTCACATTTTGGCTTATGCCTTTTTTAAGACTTAAATTTCCATAACCTTTCTTTAAAATCAACTACCTTTCCATTTTTAACTTCAATATCACCCTTTCTTAATAACTCCATCTTTCTCTTGATTCCACCACTTCCACTATAATTGCCAACACTTCCATCACTTTTGACAACTTTATAACAAGGGATTTTATCTGGATGCTTATTATTTTTCATTAAACTGCCAACAGATCTATAAGCCTTAGAATTAACAGCGTTGGCTAAATACTTGTATGTGGTTACATAACCTTTAGGGACTTTATTTAAGGCTCGATAAATTTTTTCTTTAAGCATAACATTTAAAAGTTTATTCAATTTATAATTCTTATGGAATACAACTTTGAATTAAGTAAGGTATTAGAAGAAATAAATAAAATTAACGCTAAAACAGTTTTATTACAGTTTCCAGACGGCTTAAAGCCAGAAGCATTGAAGATAGCAGATGAAATAGAAGAAAAAGGAAACGTTAAAATATTAATCTGGGCTGATGATTGTTTTGGAGCCTGTGATTATCCAATAATTAAAACTGTAGATTTGTTAGTTCAATTTGGCCATTCATCACCTTTAATTGCAAAACCTCTGGTATAATGAATTTTCCACTTAAAACTGATTTATGTCTAATATCCTATCTCTTAAATCGATAATATGGGATAATCGTATTTAAATATTAAAATATACTTTTTTCAAAAGGTGGATATTAATTGATTACTGAAGAATTATTGGTAGATACAATAACGAGAATATTCCAAAATGGTCACGGTAAAGTGCGCTCAGTATCTTTCTTAAAAGAGTTAAAACCAGAAGAGAAACCTAAAAAGCCAATTCTTGAAATTGTTGTTTTGCCCCCAGATACAGATCATCTTGCTCGATTTGAAAAAAAACCATTTTTATCTGCAGGAGATGAAGAGTTCACAGTTGAACCTTTATCCGTATTTGAAATACATTTAAAATACCCAAATAATAACAAGGATCTTCCACCGTTAGAAGATTATAGGCGGCATCAAATATACTCCAGTAAGTTTGTAGAAAGACTATATATGCTAGTTGACTGGTAAAAATCAATATAAACATTAGAATCTCTAAATAAGTTATGTTAAAAAGAGGATTCAAGGATTGTTTTGTAGGAATATTCACATATATAGCTTATGTTATAGGTGCAGGAATATTTGGTATGCCTTATGTTGTTTCAAAAATAGGCTTTTTATACGGTGCAATCTTAATTGTTATTATAGGCATAGCTGTTTTAGTTACACATCTAATGATTGGTGAAATGGCCTTAAGCTGCAAGGGAGATCATCAACTAGTTGGCTATTGTAAAAAATTTTTAGGAAACAAATGGAAATGGCTGATGTTCATCAATGTTGCAATATGGGTTTATGGTGCATTAATCGCTTATTTAATTGGTATAAGTAACATATTAAGCTCTGTTTTTGGAGGTTCGGATTTAATCTATGGTTTAACAATATTTTTTATTTTAAGCTTATTAGTCTATGCTGGAATCAAAATATTTGAAGAAGTAGAAGTCTTATTTACTTTTCTGATGGTTCTTGTATTATTGGTCATAGCATTTATGGGGATATTAAAATTAAACTTTTCTAATATATCCTATTTAAATCCATCAAATTTATCATTTCTAAACCTAATCTTTCTTCCTTATGGTGTAATCTTATTTGCTTTATTGGGCGAATCTGCAATACCAACAATGAGAGATGAATTAAAAAAACATGAAATATTTTTAAAAGAATCAATTATCCTTGGCGGAGTTTTAGTAATATACTTGTTATTCACCTTAGGTGTTGTAGGGGTTACAGGCTTGAACACAACACAAGTCGCAACTGTTGGATTAAATCAGGCCCTAGGAAAATGGTCTTGGTTGTTTGGAAATTTATTTGCTATATTTGCAATGTCTACTAGTTTTTTGGCTTTAGGTTTTGCTTTAAAAAATACATATCATAAAGACCTAAAAATAGGAAAAAATTTATCTTGGGGATTAGTCTGTATAATCGCCTTGGTCTTATATTTGTTCTCAAGAGGTAATGTTGGGTTTACCCAAATACTAGGAATTACAGGTGCAATCACAGGTGGAATTTCAGGTTCAATCTTAGTTTATATGCATACAAAGTGTAGTGTATTTAGGGAAAGAAAACCAGAATATAAAATAAAACCCTCAATTTTAATCCACGGCTTGTTGTTCTTAATGTATTTCGCAGGTATAATCTATACTATTTGGGATTTTATTTTCTAGCACAGGGGTTGGTGCGAAATAGGATTTAACAACCATGAGAGTTGCTCTCATGTAAGTTCTTAAGTTATGCTTAAGAGCTAAAAGGCATAAATAAATATCTCTGTGATGTTCTTTTCTACACCTTATTTCCATACCTGTTTCTGTTTCTAGTCCCCCAAATACACCTTCAACTAAACCCCTGTTCTGTTTTCTTGAGTTATTATCGTATTCTTTATTTACATATTTCTTCAGATAATTATCACTGTAAACTTCTTCTTTTGGGACTATGTTTGGTAATAATTTAAGCTTCTTGCATTTTTCAATATTTTCTTTACCAAAGTATCCTTTGTCAGCGTGACACTTCTTTCCTTTCTGAATCTTATTTTTCTTTAGCAGTTTATTTCTTAATGTTGGAGAATCATTTACATCCCCATCACTAGACCAAACACTTACTATGCTTATCAAACCTAAGGTAAAAATATATTGCACTAGGATATGTAATTTCCAGGTAATATGATAAAACAGGTCTTCTCCTGCTTTATTTATCACTTTAAGCCTATCACAAGTTGCTTTAGTGCTATCAGCGATATAATCTCCAGCGTCATTTATCCCAATTATTTTCTTATGAACTTTAAACACCAGATCATTTATGTAATCCACAGTTAGTTTTCCAAACCATCTTACACAATTGGAATGGTCTAAATTTTTATTAATTAACAAAGGCAACAAGTGTTCTGTTTCTCTGAAATCAAGATCAAAATAAGCGTGGATGACAGACATACAAATATACTCTATCTTTGTTAAATTTGGTTTTCTTCCCTTCTTTGAAAATTCAAATGGGATTTCATCTTCGGAGATAAAACTTTGAGTAACCCTCCAGACTTTGCGAAAGTCTTTTATTTCAGCTTGTTCATAGTATTTCCAGAAGCGTTCACGCTTCTTTTTATTTAGATATTTAATTGCCATGGGCATCACCTCTTTTGTTTCAAAAAAGAAGGTGCCTTTGGCACTTTAATTAATTACGCACCAACCCCTCTAGCACAGAAAAGCTTTTAACTAAACTATTAAGCTGCTAAATATGGTTGATCAAAGAATAGAAAAAATAGCAGATATCTTAGTAGACCATTCAACAAAAGTCAAAGAAGGCGATTATGTAATAATTGACGGAGAATACCAAGCTATAGAATTAATAAAGGTGTTATATAAAAAGGTTTTACAAAAAGGAGCATTCCCAATCCCAAAAATAGGAGATGATCAATTCTATTCAATATATTACAAATATGCTTCAGATAAAGTTCTCAAAACATTTCCAGAGATTTCATATAGTGAAATAAAAAAAGTAGATTGCTTAATTGCTTTAAGAGCACCTAAAAATCTAAAAGAACTAGCAAATACAGACCCTAATAAGATTACAAACAGGACAAAACTATTAGAACCTATTAAAGAAGAAAGATTGAAAAAAAGGTGGGTTGTTTTTAACTTTCCAACCCCATCATTTGCGCAGGAAGCAGGAATGTCTTTGGAAGAATTTGAAGATTTTGTTTATAATTCTTGCATACAAGACTGGAACAAGGTTGAAAAAGAACAGGAAAAATTTGTTAATTTAATGAATTCTGGTTCAGAAGTTAGGATTATAGGAAAAGATACGGATATTAAACTAAAAATAAAAGGAAGGAAATTTATTAATGGTTCTGGATCTCATAATATGCCTGATGGTGAAATATTTACAGCCCCATTAGAAAATGAAACAGAAGGTTACGTCTACTTTGATTATCCAACAGTTTATTCTGGAAAAGAAGTTTCTGGTGTAAAATTTAAATTTGAAAAAGGTATAATTGTAGATGTAAAAGCTGAAAAAGGAGAAGATTTTGTTAAACAGGTTCTAAAAACAGATGAAGGTGCTTCTAAATTAGGAGAATTAGGCATTGGTTTAAACTACAACATAAAAAAAGGAATTAAAAATATTTTATTCGATGAGAAGATCGGATCGTCTATCCATATGGCAATTGGTTCAGCATATAAAGAATGTGGTGGTGTAAATGAAAGCGCTGTTCATTGGGATTTTATTAAAGATATGAAAGACGGAAAAATGTTTCTAGATGGAAAATTAATTTATGAAAATGGAAAATTTATTTAATCTAAATATTTAAAACTAATTTTTGATACTTCTCTAAAATAATTAACTGGCTTGTTATAGATCAAGCCAAGATGATACCTTAACTGTTCTTTGTTCTTAACGTCAGGAGAACTGCCTTCAAAATCTTTTTCAGCCAATTTACTTATATCACAAATAACTATTTCGGTAATTTGAATTGGAAACACTTCATCTAAAAACTTTGGTGCAATTAAAGAGCCGTCATCTCCGGGTATTTCAATTACTCTTGCCGTAATTTTTTCACCAACAGTATAACCTCTATGGGACGGATAAATTCTATTGCCAGGCCTAAATACCGTTGTTAATTCTTTTTTCCTTAACAATTCTAAGTAAACAATCCTAAAAGCCATTTCATCCCTTCTTAGGTTCATCTTGCATTCCTCATAATATCTTCTAAATCACTATCAAGTATCTTTTTAATCCCAGTCATTAATTTAAAAGCAGGTATTGCTTGATATAAATTCATGTCTTTTCCATTATGAACTCTTAATCCCCTATTTTTTGCTAATCTTAATGTAGGTGTTTCATCCCCTAAGAGTATATCAGAAACTATAGCCTTTTGAGGCAATCTTCTTAAATTCTTCAAGGCCGTATTCATATGATCTCCGGTTATTGGTGCAAAAGCAGTATACTCTTTTAATTCACTAGCACCTTTATTTGAAGTGTTAATCACAATATCCGAATCAACTACCTCAACTCCAATTTGGCCTTCCCCCCCATATCTGTTTTTTACAGTTTTAGGCAGTCTATCTGCTATGTTCTTTGCTTTTTCAACAGTTCTGTTTAAAATTACAATTTCCCTTGGGTTCAGCATAACAAGCTCATACGTAATTGGTAATGTGGTTCCACCAGCACCTAAAATTAATATTTTTCTTCCCGCTACACTATCAGGATATTCCCTTAAAAATCCCCTTACAAAGCCAATTCCGTCAGTATTATGCCCGATTAATCTCCCATCTTGTTTTTGTATTACGTTAATGCTCCCAAGAATTTTAGCTAACTCACTTAACTCATCAACGTATTTTACAGCCTTATCTTTAAATCCGGAGCCAACACCACCGCCAACATATCTTGGATCTTCTCTGAAAGTGTCAATAATCAATTTAACGTCTTCAGGCTTAGCAACAACAAAAGCAGTTTTATAATCTAACCCATATTTTCTGAAAACAGCATTGTGCATTGCAGCAGAACCGCCAGGATAATCATGGTCAATCGGAATTAACACTAATTTAAGTTTCTCTAACTCGCTTAAGCTTTTAGGATTATCTTTAGGCTGTTCAGCTAGCCTTAATATGCCTCTTCTAAACAAGTCTTCTATCATCATTTTTCAACAACAAGCGATTGATTTATAAAATTATCTTTTAATTATTATTTTGGCTTCGTAATATTAACGTCCTTAACAAAAACATAAGGTAAAACAGTAGGCGACTCAGCCTCCCAACTTTCAATTTGTTTTAATTCCTTTCCCAAGCCAATAATGTTCTTGTAAATTCTTTGCAATGAATCAGAAACTCTTAATCTGTTTATTGGATATAAAATCTCTCCATTTTTGATTAAAAAAGTGCCGTCTCTTGGTATTGTAGAAAACTCACCAGTTAAATAATTATTAAATCGTGTATACCATATGTTCGTGATTAATATTCCGTTTTTAACATTTTTAATCATATCATCTTTTGTTAATTTTCCAGGCATTAATATAAAATTTGTAGGATCAGGTGATATTAATCCTGCATTTCCAGTTGATTTCGTTTTATATCTTATTGCACTTGATGTATTATGTAGAAAAGATTTCAAAATCCCATTCTCAACAACAGTTGTTCTTTGTCTTGGATGCCCTTCATCATCATACCTTGAGCTTCCGCTTCCATTCCTATATGTTCCATCATCAATTAAATTAACATTTGTATTAGCAACTCTCTCATTAAGTTTTTTAGGAAAAAATGAAAACCCTGATTCAATAGAATAAATAGAAGCAGAATCCCCCGTATGTTTTAATAAAGGTGCAAATGCTAAAGGAGAAAAAATAACATCAAACTTTCCATCAGGCGATTCTTTTGGATTTAATGACATTTTTGATATTTCAGCTGATTCTTCTGCAGAATTTCTATAATCTAACTTAGACAATACATTTGAAACAGCATTAGAATGTCCTGAAGCATCTTTTGAATTCATTGATCTTATTGAAAAGTAATAATGCGTTTTTTTATCCTCCCCTATTATATCGTTGGATGTAAAAATTTTATCTTCTGATTTTGTAGCAAACAATACACCAGCACATTTTAACACCCCCTTATTAATAGATAATGAAATAGCCTCTTCCACAATATCTATAGGATTAACATTATCAATATTTTTATCATAATTATCTTCAATATTTGTGTATTTAAATTTTCCATTTGCTATTCCTTTATAATCTTCATTCTTTGGTAAATTCTTTGCACTTGCTAATATTTTTTTAATTGTTAGATCAGCAGCTTTTTTTGACAAGTCTCTTAATGAAGTGCTGATTATCCTTTGTTTTAATGATGCAAATATATTAAACACATCAAAAGAATAAGACAAATTAAGATTTATTTCATTATTTGAAAATCTCACCTGTTTAGTATAACTTTTGCTTGATGAAATAACTACATCATCAGCTCCTTTCTTTTTTAATTCATTTATAATATATTTAGGTAATTCCATTTTAACTCACCTTTAATCCCCTTACTCTTATTGATGGACCGCCTAACAACACAGGGATACCTTGCATAGGTTCGCTTTTTCCGCATGAACCTCCATTAAACTCAAGGTTTTTTCCACAACCATCTATTGAAGGATAAAGTTTAAACGTCGTAGTTTCAATCTTGGGCGCAATTATAGGATGTTTTATCTCACCCTTTTCAATTAAATAGGATTCAGATCCAACATATTTTTGGTTTATTCTTTTGTCATCTATGTTCCATTCCATGAAATTTTTAATATAAACCCCTAATTTCACATCTTCTATTAGCTCTTCTTCTGTATATTCCCCTGGTAAAAAAAACGTATTTGACATTCTTATTAATGGCTCTTTATCAAAAGCATTTGATCTTGAAGACCCGTTGCTCTTTAATCCCATAATCTTTGCAGTCTGCCTGTTATGTAAAAACTCATTTATCACGCCATTTTTTAAAATAAATTTCCTTCTTGCCTTTACACCCTCATCATCATACAAATAAAAGCCAAAGCTTCCTTCTAAAGTAGGATCATCAACTACATTTACAGCCTCTGATCCTAATTTTCTCCCAATCATCTCTTTGGAAACAAAAGATTCTCCTGCCTGAGCAGCCTCTCTGCCAAATATCCTATCTGCTTCATACGGATGCCCACCAGACTCATGAGCTATAATTCCTGTTACTTCAGGCCCTAAAACAGCATCAATTATTCCTGTTGGTGGCTTTTTTCCATTTTTTAAATTATTTTTCATTGCCTCAATTTCATTTTTTAATCTTAATGGAATATTAAAATTCTTAATAACTTCAAAACCGCCTGTAGCCCCTAGTTGGGAATATCTTTGCGACGTTTTATTTCCTTCTCTTATTCCAATAACATAAACAAATTCGCAGCTTGGAATACTAGACTTTATCTTTGATCCATCAGAATTTACATAATAGCTTTTAGTGTCTAAATCATTTAAGCTCATATAAGTAGATTCAACTTTAGCATCAGCACTTCTCATCTCTTTCTCTGCGTTCATTAAAACTTTAATCTTTTCTTCTGGAGAAATACTGTTAAATTTTATTTTTTGAATTACTTTATAATTAGCTTTATTTGTTTTTTCATCCGAAAATTCAACATCTTCATAAGTCTTGGTTTTATTGCACATCTTTATCGAATCTTTTAACTGTTTTATTAATTTAGCTTTATCTAATAAATTAGTGGATAAGAAGCCTAATCTCTTGTTTAAAATAAACCTTATTCCTACGCCTTTTATTACATCGAAACTAGTAATATCTAAAGACCCATTTTTAACAAGAAAGCTGTTGGATTCAATCTCCTGATATTTAGCCTCAGCATAAGAAGCCCCGTTTTTTCCTAAATATTTGACTGCGAAATCAGCTAAATCTTGCATTATATAAAGGATTATTTCATTTTTATATTGATTTCTATGTTGTTAACTCCGCTTTAATTTAATGCTTATATTTTTAAATGCAAGAATAATATAATAACTATGGAAAACTTCGTATATTCTGTAGAAACAAAAAAATCATTTGAAGAAGCAGTCGTCTCTGTATTAAAATCAGTAGATCAAAAAAGCTGGGCTTTATTTCAGATTTATGATATAAAAGAAAGATTAGCAGCAAAAGGCTTTAATTTCTCTCAGTTGAAGATAATCGAAATTTGTTCTGCTAAGTATGCAAATAAATTATTATCAAAAAACAAATTTGTTTCTATGTGCATGCCTTGTAAGATAAACGTAATTGAGGACAATAATAAAGTTTACATCGCAGGTATGAGGACTACAATTATGCCAGACCTTTTTCAGGGGATAACAAAAGAAGAAGCGCAGGAAGTTGAAAATGAAATAATTGCAATCATAGACAATGCAAAATAATTATTTAATTAAGATAAATCCTTTGATTAAGCAGCAGGTTGAGCTTCAAGCAATACTTTTTTATTTAAAACTTTGCTGGCGTCTAATATTTCTACACCAATAAGCTTCCCTTTATCATTAAAATCAAGAATTATATTTTCATTTAACTCAATAGTTTTTTTTGTCTCATTTTCTCTTATAGGGTATTCTATGTAAATGTAAGCCGCATCCACTTCCTTATCATATTCAAGTTTCATGTTTTATATAACCGTTATTATCCTTATATAGTTTTCTGTCTCTATAAAAATGATTTTAATAGTTCTATTTTTAATTTCACCAACCGCTTCTTTTCTTTCTTCAAACGATCTTTTAACATATATTGGGCGCTCCAAAACATGCTCAACCTCTAGTTCTGTAATCCCCATTTGTTTCAATCTCTTTTTTGCGTGTTCCGAATAAATAATTTCCATCTTTATTTAAGCTCTTTCTTAATAATTTCTTTAACCAAAACAGGATCAGCTTTTCCTCTTGTTTTCTTCATCACAGAACCAACTACAAAGTCCAAAGCCCTTTCTTCTCCTTTTTTGTAGTCTTCTATAGCCTTAACATTCTCTCCAATGGCTTCTAAGCATAATTTCTTTAAGTCTTCTGTAGATGAAATCTTCCCCAAGCCTTCCCTTTCAGCATATTCTTTTGGTGAAAAAGGCTTCTCAATTAATTTTTCTAAAATCTTTCCGGCAACATGATCAGTTATTTTATTCTCTTCAACTAATTTTAATAATTCTTTAAGGTGTTTTTCTTCTAATTCAACCTCATGAAGTTCTTTTTTATTATAATTTAACACTCTTGATAAGTCTCTCCTTAGCCATTTTGCAGCCAATATAGGAGAAATTTCTTTAGCAACAGCCTCAAACAGTTCTGCTAATTTTAATTCCTGTGTCAATATATCAGCATCTTCTTTATTTATCTTATAATACTTCATTAATCTTATTGCCCTCTCAGAAGCTAATTCAGGTAAATTTTTCTTTATCGCATCTATATCTTTATCACTTAATAAAATTTCAGGCAGGTCAGGGTCATAGATATACCCATAATCTTCTTCAGATTCTTTTGATCTCAAGCTGTAAGTCATATTTTTGTCAGCATCATATCCTCTTGTTTCTCTTACAACTTTCCTCTCTTTTTCTTGCCTTTTAATTTCATATTCTAAAGCATCTTCTACAGGCTTTATTCCTGTGATATTTTTTATCTCAACCCTTTCACCATTATTAATAGAAACGTTTGCATCAGTCCTTATTGACATTTCAGACTTTCTGCTGTAAACTTTCAAATATTCTAAAATCGTAGTTAGTTTTCTTAAAAAGGATCTTACTTCATTTGGGTTTTTAAAATCAGGTTCAGTTACAACCTCAATTAATGGAATTCCAGATCTGTTGTAGTCAACTAAAGTGATTGATCCTTGATGGACTAATTTTCCTGGGTCTTCTTCCAGATGTATTCTCCTTATCCTTATTCCCTCTAATTTTCCATTTATTGCTATTGGTGTTTCATATTGTGTAATCTGGTAATTCTTCGGCAAGTCAGGATAAAAATAAGATTTCCTTGAAAAATATGATTTTCTGTTTATTTCACAGCTTAATGCTAAACCTACTCTTAATGCCTGGTTTAAAGCTTCTTTATTAAATGCCGGTTTTGCTCCAGGTAAACCTAAGCACGTTGGGCATGTATTTGTATTTGGTTTATCGCTTGCAGATGTAGAACAAGAGCAGAATATCTTCGTTTTTGTATTCAGTTGTATATGAAATTCACAGCCTATTTTTACTTCAGTCATAAATTGGAGTTTAAACCATTATTTAAAAATATTTATATCCCGCAAATGGCGGATTAGTTACGGTAACAAAAATTATAATCCAAACATTTAAATACTACTTATTAATGGTAACGTAATATGAAACTCTTAGTAAGAAAATTATGGTTCCCACATAGTATTGATGAAACAGTAACATCATTATTTAGGATACCCCAAATGCAAGAACAATTTGATGAAGGTTTTACATATGATGGAGAAATGAGACCACGAGGAATAAAAATATGTTCTGGCTATTGGTCAGCAGACGCAATTTTAGATGGATTACCTGATTCTGAAAAAGATGTTTATTTTGTATTAACCTCATTGGATTTAAAAGGGGATTTCGGGAGAATTCATGGAAAGGGTTACAGTAGAAGAGCAATTGCATCCTGTAATTCATTTGTATATGGGCCTAGAAAAAATAGATTTAATCCTGATGATGTTGATTTTAATGCCATGGCCTTCGGCGAGATAGGCCACGCACTTGGGCTTACACATCATAAATTTAACCCCTTAAATCCCTGCGAGATGTCACATAATAACAGACCTAGTCTTAGTTGGTCATCTTTAGAAGATATTCTATTTTGTGACAATTGTTATCAGAAATTATAACCTCTTTTTTATTTCATTATAAAGAAAAGGAAAAGTTTTTAAGTTACGACGTCACAATGGTTATTATGAAATGGATAATATATCTGTTAATACTATTATTACTAGCAGTTAATGTAAATGCGATAACAATGGGAATTGGTAGTAGTTATTATACAGACGGTAAAAACACTACTTTGGTAAGTATAGATTATCCTCAAAAATTTGCTACTTTTTGTGTCAATGGTGAAAAAAGATCTATATATTTTATCAGAGAAGAAATCCATACATTCAATGGTATCAATTTAGATATCTTTGACAGCAGTGTTAGTTTTATAAAATTAAGAATAAATCCTGTTGAGCCTTGTCCTGATTGCTATTGCGGGAAGGAATGCTCAAATCTTGCCTGTTACAATAAGCCATTGCCTTCGTGCTATCATGATTTAGATTGTAATGACAACAAAACTGAAACAAATGACAGATGTTTAAAAAACAAATGCTTCAATGAACTTATAACTCCAATAGAAGAAGAAAAATTAGAAGAAAAAGAAGATGTAGTTGAATCCTTCTCAGGAGTTAAAGAAGAAAAATCAATTAATTTTACATTTTTATTAACCATTTTATTAATCATAATAATCCTGGGTGTAATTGGTTACTTTGCTTATACTAGAAAAACTTAATTTTAGGTAATTATAATAGTAGTAGTGAAAGATTTAAAAATACAGCATTGTTAAAATTTTAACATAGTCACACTTAAGTTATACGATCTAAAACAATACTAACGGATGTATATGTTGTTGATCACTGCCAACAATTAGCTGAAGTTAATTTTGAGACCTATGAATTTAAACATGGTTAACATTATAAATCTTTTAATTAAGAATGTTTTATGGAAAAACAATCATTAGCGGGGTATCTTAAAAGAAAGATTGGGAAACTATCAAAAAAAGAGTTATTAGAAGAACTTAGAGATAAAAAGGATAGATTTTAATCCAAATTTTCAACCCTCTTGCCAAGTTCAATAACTCCAAAACAAAAATTATATAAATCTACTTAGAGCTAAAAACAAATGGGAAATCGATTTAATGTTGTTGTGGAACAAGGAGAAGATGGTTATCTTATCTCAGAAGTAGTTGAATTGCCAGGTTGCCATACTCAGGCAAAGACTTATGACGAATTAATGGAAAGAACTAAAGAAGCCATCTCGTTATATCTTAAAGTCACATGCAAGTTTAATCCAAATTTTCAACCCTCTTCCCCATCTCAATAACAGCTTTTTCCTGTAAATGATCAGCAGTAAACATTATCCCAACAGGCATTTTATCAACAAAACCACAATTAACACTTAAGTGAGGCATTCCAGCTAAATTTGGCCCAACAGTCATAATATCCATCATATAATTCTGCAATGGAGTTAATTTAGAAATATCTTTTAACTTAGGCGCTATTAATGGCATTGTAGGAGTTATTAACACTTGATACTTACTAAACATTTTTTTATACTCTTCAATTATTAATGATCTTGCTTTTAATGCCTTAATGTAAAATGCATCCCTATATCCAGCCATTCTCGCAAAAGTTCCTAATATAATTCTTCTTTTGGCCTCTCTTCCAAAATAACTAGATCTGATTTTAGAAAAATACTCATTGAATCCTTCTTTTATGTCTTCTTCTTTCCCATATCTCATCCCGCAGTATTTCGCTAAATTTGTAGAAGCCTCAGACATTGCAATCAAATAATAAGTTGGAATTGCATATTTTTCAGTTAATGGTAAAGAAACCTCATGAACTTTTATTTTTAATTTTTTTAATGTTTCTAAGATTAAATTTTTTATATCTTTATCAACATTTAATGCCTCTTTCTGTATTGCAATTTCTTTTATTCTTCTTTCCCGAGGGTTTCTTTCTAAGAAAGGCTCTCTAAGTGAGGTAGAATCCAAAGGATCATATCCTTTTATCATATCTAATAATAATTCAGCATCGTCTACATTTTTTGCTATAACCCCTACTTTATCTAAAGAATTTGCATAATCCAGTAAGCCATATCTTGATACTAACCCATATGTAGGGCATAATCCTACAACGCCGCAAAAAGAAGCAGGATTAACAATTGAACCGCCTGTAGATTCAGCAATTGCAGCAGTTGCAAATCCAGCCTTAGCAACAAAAGCAGCAGCTCCACCAGAGCTTCCACCAGTTACTCTTTCATTGTCAAATGGATTCAACGGCCTTTCAAAATCAACGCTTGTATTCGTATTAAAGCTTCCAAACCCAAACTCATCCTGGCAGGTTTTTCCAATAACCACAGCGCCCTCTTTTAATATTCTTTCAACACAGGTTGCATTAAATGGCGGCTTATATCCTCTTAATATTGTTGAGCCAGAAGTTGTTTCCATTCCCTTAACACATAGGTCATCTTTTACAGCTATAGGAATACCAAATAATTTCCCTTTTGTTTTGCCAAGCTCATCCGCTCTTTTTAATGCTTCATTCTTTGCAATGTAATTAAAGCATTTTAATTCCTTGTTTATCTTAGAAGTTTCAACTAGCACATTGCTTATAAAATTCTTCACCTCTTTTTCTTTAAAACTACTAACTTGTTCTCTGATTTTCATTTTAATTAATGAACTGAGCTGTAAATCCAATTTCGTTCTTAGTTTCACCCAGTTTTCCTTCAAATCTGCATCTTGTTGCGTATTTAACAGTATAATTAACGCTTTCTTTTTTAGTTATTGCCTCTGGAAATTCCTCTTTTTCAAAATTAGCTAGTTTTAATACCTGATAATCCGTAGTTAAAACACCATTTACCTCTTCATCAACATTGCATCTCAGTTCATTTTTCTCAAGATTCTCTAAATGATAAATATAATTAAAAGTGTCAGTCCCATTAATTGTGAAATCATCAGATAGTTTATTTCCCAAGGTATCAGTCAAGCTTACCTTTACATTAGGTCCTGGTTCATTGCTTACACTTGGCTTATCGCTGACAGTTGTTACTTTGATCTTCCCAGCGCTTTCAAGATTTATTTTTACGGATTCTTCTCCATCTTTAACCAGTAATTTCAGCCCAGTAGCTTGTTTTGGAACATCAAAGATTTTTACTCCTTCTCTTACTAATAATGGCTTTACCTCTTCATCCAAATCAAGAATCTTGCCGTCCACATAGTAGCTTTCAACATTCTCATCAGCCACATATTCTCTTTCTTCAGAATCAACTATTAAAAGCTCAGGCTTAAACTTAACACTCTTTTTCCCTTCATTTTCAATGTTTAGCTTTACAATATAAAAAATACCTTCAGCACTAATCCCTGCAAATTTATTACCTACTGTTTTCCCAACCTTATCTCTCCCATTAACATTTTCAGCCATGATGCTAAGATTTCCAAATTTAATCTTGTCCCCTAGATCATAAACAACGCTTTCAGTTTCTTTAATAGCTGGCTGTGTTTCTGTCTTGTTTTCAGTAACCACAGTTGCACCAGTTATATCTCCTTTTAAAAAATAATATCCTAAGCCGCCTAATATTATTAAAATCAAAACAATAATGACACCATAAGCTATTTTTGGTCCAACACTTTCAACAGATTCAGGGTTTGCTAATATCTTCTCAATTTCTTCTTTTTTCTTTAAAGCCTTTCTTTTCTGCGTCTCTAATTTTATTTTTCTTTTAGCAGCTTCTATTTGCCCTTCTAATTCCTCAATAGAAACTTCCTTCTCTTGAGTCTTAACATTACCCATACTTTTTTCCTTCAGATATTCAGATAATTTCATTTCATCATCCACCTATATCACCCTCGGCGCCTTAAAATAACCTTCTTTTTTGTGTGTAGTATTAAATAAAGCATCATCTTGTGATAATGATTCTTTTATTAAGTCTTCCCTAAAGGAATTTACAACAGGCAATGGTTGAATGCTTAAGCCTACATTTGTAGTATCTAATTTGGATATCTCTGAAAAAGCATTTAAAATCTCCTTTAACTCACTTAAAAAGCCATCCTCTTCACTTTTTGTAAGGTTTATTCTTGCTACAGAAGCTACCCTTTTCAATGTTTCTTTGTCTAGTTGCATTCCAGTTTTGAATTCATTGTAAAAGTATTTAAAGTTTATTGTTAAGTATTATATAGCTTACTTTTTCACTATTTCAGTTTTTATATGTAGTTCTTTAAGCTGTTTCTCAGTTATATCTGAAGGGCACTCATCCATTGGACACTGTGCAGCCTTGTTTTTAGGAAAAGCAATAACTTCTCTTATGTCATTTATACCTGCCATTAATGCTGTTAGCCTGTCAATCCCTAATCCCATACCTCCATGTATAGGTGCCCCATATTTATAAGCCTCTAATAAAAATCCAAATCTCTTATTAGCCTCATGCTCATCTAAGCCTATAAATTTCATAATTCTCCTCTGTAATTCAGGTTTTGTAACTCGTATAGATCCAGAACCCAATTCAATGCCGTTTAAAACTAAATCCCATAAATCCCCAATTACTTCTCCAGGTCTTTTTTCAAAATCAGTTATATATTCCTCTTTTGGGTTTGTAAACATATGATGCTCAGGCTCCCATCTGTTCTCATCTTCATTCCACGCAAATAATGGAAAATCCTTAACCCAGCAGAATTTAAAGGTTTCAGGTTCAACTAATTTTAAATCATCTCTTAATTTTAATCTTAATTTGCCTAAAATCTCAAATGTTTTTTTGGTTTTATCTGCTATAAAAAATAAATAACCTTTTTTGATTTTGGTTTTTTCAATTAATTGTTTTATCTGCTCTTTAGAGAAATATTTTGCAATGTTTGATTCTAAATTTCCGTTCTCAAGCTTCATCCATACCATTCCCTTGGCGCCTAATTCCTGGCTAAAATTTATGTAAGCATCAAGTTCATTCCTTGAAAATTCCTTTTCTGGATTTATGCATCTTACACTTCCGCCATTTTTTACAACCTCTTTAAATACATTAAACTCGCAGTTTTTAACAATATCAGTAGCATCTGTTATCTTCAAGTCAAACCTTAAATCAGGCTTATCCGAACCATAATTTTCCATTGCTTCTTTATAGGTTATTATTTGAAATTTATTTAATTCAATCCTCAAAACTTCCTTGAATATATATTTATACAAATTTTCAACAAAATCTCTTATATCTTCACTTTTAACACAACTCATCTCAAGATCAAATTGAGTATGCTCTGGCTGCCGGTCCATTCTTAAGTCCTCATCTCTTAAGCAGACAGCAATCTGATAATATCTGTCAAATCCTGAAATCATTAATAGTTGTTTATACAGTTGTGGTGATTGTGGTAATGCATAAAATTTTCCAGCATGAACCCTTGATGGAACAACATAATCTCTTGCACCCTCTGGCGTGGACTTAACTAATAATGGTGTTGTTATCTCAATGAAATTATTTTTGTTAAAAAATTCTCTTGCAGTTGTTATAATTTTATGTCTTAACATTAATCTCTTCTGCATAATTGGTCTTCTTAAATCAAGATATCTATATTTTAATCTTACCTCTTCACTTGCTTCAACCCTATCTTCAATTTCTATAGGTATAATATCTGCTTTTGTTACGATATTTAATTCTGAAACAAGAACCTCTATTTTACCCGTTATTAACTTTAAATTAAACATCTCTTTTGGTCTTAATCTTACCATTCCTTTTATCTGTAGATAATCTTCTCTTCTCAAATGTTCAGCATCTTTAAAATTCCTGTTTTTTGGGTCTATTACAACCTGGGTTATGCCATACCTGTCTCTTAAATCTACAAAAATTAAACCACCATGATCTCTCTTGCTTTGAATCCACCCACATAATTTAACTTCTATGTTATTATCTTTATCTGTTAATTCACCATTATTATGTGTCCTATAGCTTGTCTTAAACCCGCTTTCCATAAAGATTCTTTATTTTGACGTTTTTATAAGGTTTTTGATGGTCGTGCAGACTACACAATGATAAAAGTTAATAGAAATATTTTTAAAGCATTCATTCTTAAAGGAGGTATGAAAAACAGATTATTATGTAAGAATGAGGAGTATGATTTCTTTAATAATTTAAATAATAATCTGAATAGGGATTGCTAAGAGTCCCTTCATTGCTTAATTCTTAGTAATTTGATTATAAATCATCTAGGGGGATATAAAAATGGAAAGAACAAAAATATCACAACTCAAGGAAAAACTTGGGAAAAAGGTTTTGCTTAAAGGATGGGTTCATGAAATCAGAGATCAAAGCAAAATCAAATTTATTCTACTGAGGGATAATTCTGGAATAGTCCAATTAGTTATAACCCCTAATAAAAAAGATATTTTTGACAGAATAACTCGGATAACAAGAGAGTCTGTTTTATCGGTAGAGGGTTTAGTTAAAACAGAAAAACAAGCACCCGGGGGAATGGAAATTTCTTTAGAAAGTTACACTGTCTTATCCGAAGCAGATAGAAACCTACCAATTCCAGTAAACGAAAAGGGTGGCGAAGAAACAGCATTGCCAAAAAGACTTGATTGGCGATGGCTTGATCTAAGAAAACCTAGAAATTTATTAATTTTTAAAATTTGGACCTGTATGGAAGAGGCTATGCGTGAATTTTGGTCAAAAAATGGTTTTACCCAAATATATACCCCAAAAATTATGGGTGCTCCAAGTGAATCCGGTGCAGAATTATTTACAGTAGATTACTTCGGTAGAAAAGTTTATCTAGCACAGTCCCCCCAATTCTATAAACAAATGGCCATGGCTTCTGGTTTTGAAAAAATATTTGAAATTGCTCCTGTGTTTAGGGCAAATCCGTCTCACACTACAAGGCATGACACAGAGTTTACAATGATAGACATGGAAGTTTCTTTTATTAATTCTCATGAAGACTTATTGAAGCTTGAAGAAGAGTGGTTGGCTTTTTTGTTAAAGAGAGTAAAAGAAAGATTTGGTAAGGAAATTAAAGAGGTATTTGGTGTAGAGGTGAACATCCCTAAAATACCTTTCCCAAGATTAACTATGAAAGAAGTATTAAAACTCTTAAAAGAAAAGCATAGTTATGAGTCTGAAGGAGACTTGGATGCAGAAGGAGAAAAGTTGATTAGCGAAATAATAAACCAGAAATTCAAGCATGAATTCATTTTCATTACAGAATATCCTATTGAAGTAAGACCTTTCTATCATATGCGAGAAAAAGATAAAACACTAACAAAAAGTTTTGACCTTGTGTGGAAAGGGTTAGAAATAACAACAGGAGCGCAAAGAGAACACAGGTTAGAAATTTTGAAGCAACAGGCAATTGAGAAAAAACTAAACCTAAAACAGCTTGAAGACTATTTCAATTTTTTTAAGTATGGTTGTCCACCACATGGCGGGTTTGCTTTAAGTCCTACTAGAATGTTAATGATATTATTAAATTTAAAAAATGTAAGAGAAGCAACATTCCTGCCTAGAGACACAGAAAGGATAAGACCTTAATTTTCAACGCCGCCATAAATTTTTAATTTAAAACTATCCGAGTCTTTGCCTAAAACCAAAACTTTTGTTTCTTGTATTTTGCCTTTAAACACATCTATATCTAACAAGCTTAATTCCCCCCCATAAGCCCATCTGCCATTATACAACTTAGGATGTCTTGCATATAACTTCCCTTCAGAAATTTTCAAATAAACCCCATTCTCATTTATCTTTGCTTCTTTTCCATCATCAGGAACTTCCAGAGTCTTAAAAAAAGTCTTAACTTTTATATTTTCAGTTGGCATCTCTTTAACAGGTTCTTCTGTAATTTTATTTTCAGGTTCTGTTACTTCTTCACTTTTAACAGCCAATCCAGTAATTGTATTAGGCACCAAATTTTCATCACCAATCTTAGTATAAACAAAAGTTCCTATAGATAACAACAATAACAATGTAACAACAAGAGCTATTTTCTTCATTGATTTCACCTTTTTTATTAAAATTACCAAACTTTTAAAGTTTATATAGTTTTCTTTACTGCAACAGTTAGGTTTAAATGCCGATTCTTTGATTAATCTGCCTATGTTCAAAATAATAACCCAAGATAAAACTGCAAGATTAGGTATCTTAGAAGTAAATGGAAGAAAAGCAGAAACTCCTTTTTTCATGCCTGTTTCAACTAAATTGACTACGAAATTAGTCAGTCTTAAGGAGGTTTCGGACATAGGTTATAAATCAATAATTTGTAATGGTTTTATTCTCTACTTAAACCCTGGTGTAAACTTAATTAAGAAAAATGGCGGAATGCATAACTTCACTAACTTCAAGGATTTAATATTTACAGATTCAGGCGGCTTCCAGATGATTATGAATTTTGAAAACAAAAGAAGTGACAAAGGTGTTGTGTTCATAAACCCGATAAATGGTGAAAAGCATTTTGTTACTCCAGAAATAGCTGTTAAATTCCAGGAAGACTTAGGCGCAGATTGCTTAATGTGTCTGGATGATCTGCCAAAACACGGAACTAAAAAAGAAGAAGTCATTGAAAGCCTAAGAAGAACACATTTATGGGCAGAACGCTGTAAAAAATCGCATAAAACGGGATTATTATTTGGGATAATCCAAGGCAGCATTTTCAAGGATTTAAGAAAAGAAAGTGCAAAATTCATTGATTCATTAAATTTTGACGGAATCTCAATTGGTGGCTTGTGTATTGGTGAAGGAAGAGAAAAAATGTTTGAAATGACTAAAATTGTTGTTGATAACGTTTCAAGAGAAAAGCCCTTATATTTAATGGGGGTTGGTTCTCCAGAAGACATTTTAGAAGCGGTTGATTTAGGTGTAGACATATTTGATTCAAAATTCCCGGCAGAAATTGCAAGAAGAGAATCATTATTCACTTTAAACGGAAGGATAGACATTTCAAAAAAAATATTTAAAGAAGACTTTAATCCCATAGAAAAAAACTGTAATTGTGAAACTTGTAAAAATTTCTCTAGAGCCTATTTGCATCATTTAGTTAAAATCAAAGAGCCATTAGCAAAAAGATTATCAACTTTACATAATCTACAATTTATTAGTGATTTAATGAATAACATAAGAACTTCAATAAAAGAAAATGAATTTCAAACGTTTAAGAAAGAATTTCTAAAAAATTACAACAACTAATTTATCTCCCCTTAGCTCTTAATAAAATATCTTCTGCTTTTTCTAAATTCCACCTTAACATATCAGATTTTTTCCTTAAGTCTCCATGATGAATATCTAAATGCACAAAACCGTTATAGATTTCAGAAATAAAGTTCTTTATTCGATGTGCTTCTTTTAAATCATCATTGATCAAAGAGTTTGTTATTCTTCTTATTAATTCCCCAGTCAAATCACATAAGCCACTTAAATATTCTACAGTATCAACATTTAATTCTTTTCTCCTAGGTAATTTATTATGTTTTATTATGTAGTAATAGCCTAAGGCTTCTACATATTCCTGAACCGCATCAAAGTTAATTCCTAAGTTTAAATTTTGGTTTTTAGGTAGTTCTTTAATATTTTTTTTAATCTCTAAAATTAACTTATCAGCTTCATTAACCTCATTCTTATGTAGATTATGTATAATCTGCTTTGATAGATTAATTATCAATCTTGATATCTTTATTGTTTCTTCTCTTAAATCTTCTAATCTTTGAAGATCTTTTTGGATATCCTTAAATTCACTTTTGTTTATCATAGGAAACACTAAAAAAGAGGCATTATTAAAGGTTACTCAACTCTCTATAATAATCTTATTCTTATCAGGGTGCATAATTGCTTCTTTTCCTTCTTTCAAATCTAAAAAATTAGAAATTATTTTCGGAATTCTCACAGCTAATGAATTTCCTATTTTTACGATCTTCACCTTTCTTGCTAAACCCCACAGACCTTTTTCTTTAGCTATGTTGTCAATTTCAGTAGACGTTTTTTCATCAAATACTTCTTCTCCACATTTTAAACAAACTTCTGCTATAAACCGTCCAAGATTTTCCCCATACATATTAACATCTACTTTTTTCTTCTCTATCTTTCCACCACATTCTTCGCAAGTTTTTCTTTCCATTTTATCTTAAATATACTGTTTTTATTTTATAAAGATTCTCTCCGATTATCCTATAAGCCACACAATAATAGGTATAACAAGCCAAGAATCCGTCTGTTTGTTTTATTTTCGATCCTTGGCCTATCGCTTTCTTTACATTCTCGATATCAATACCCAATGCTATCATTTTTTCCTTTGCATGTTTTGTTATAACTAATTGCAATCAGTATCACCTGTATATACAGTATATCAAAGTATTTATAAATATTTTGGTTTAACCTAGTTCATGAAACACTCGGTTTTTATCACAATAATCTTTATTTTGTTGATTCTTATAAGTTGTTCTGTCAAAGATAAAACGGAGGAAAAAATGAAAATAACAAGCCCAGTATTCCAAGAAGGTAAAACAATTCCATCTAAATACACCTGCGACGGTATTAACATTTCACCACCTTTAGAAATAACTGATGTGCCAAAAGAATCGAAAAGTTTAGTATTGATCATGGATGATCCTGACGCTATAAAACCAGCAAATAAAATATGGGATCATTGGATTATCTTTAATATGCCTCCAACAACAAAGAAAATTGAAGAAGGTAAAGAGCCTCAAGGCATTCATGGTAAAGGCACTAGTAACAACTTAAAATATCAAGGCCCTTGCCCACCAGATGCAGAACATAGGTATTTCTTCAAGCTTTATGCATTAGATATTAATTTATCCCTTCCAGAAGGAGCAACTAAAACACAAGTAGAAGAAGCAATGAAAGGCCATATCTTGGCACAAGCAACATTAATAGGAACTTATTTAAGAAAATAATTAAACCATAATAATGTTTATATAGCGACTTATCACATTTAACTTATGTCTTTCCACGAAAAAATAAGGGATATGAAAAGGTTAGAGCAGATCTTAGCGTTACTAATAAAGTATGAGTTAGGCCACTGGATAAAGTCATTGGATTTAACCCAGCTTGTTCCGTTTCATAAAAGATTAGGCTTAAGCAAGCACAAAGAAAATAATGATCCTGCTAAACTAAGAAAAGTTTTGGAAGAATTAGGTGGCGCATTTATCAAGCTAGGTCAATTCTTAAGCTTAAGGCCGGATTTAGTTTCAAGGGAAATAGCCGAAGAATTCAAAAAATTTCAGGATAACCTAGATCCATTTGATTACCTTAAAGTCCAGGAAATAATAGAAGCAGAATTAAACAAGCCAATAGACAAGGTTTTCTCAAGATTTAATGCAAAGCCAATAGCTGCAGCTTCTATAGGCCAGGTTCACGAAGCAAAATTAATTGATGGCCAAAAAGTAGCAGTTAAAATTCAAAGACCAGAAATAAATGAATTAATAAAAGCAGACATTGACATAATGAAATACTTTGCTAATTACTTAGAAAAGCACAATGAAAAAGCAAAAAGATTCAATATCAGTTTAATGATTGAAGAATTTGAAAAGTATACAGAAAAAGAACTAAACTACATGGATGAAGCAAGAAATATCGGTATGTTCTATGATTTTTTTAAGCATGAAAAAGGAATAAAGATTCCTTACGTTTATTTTGATTTATGCACCTCTAAGGTATTGATAATGGAATTTATAGAAGGAAAGAAAATCACAGAAGCAGGTAATATAAACAAAGCAGGCATTTCAACAACATTTACTAATTTTTTCTTAAAGCAGTTTTTCATTTTCAAGAATTTTCACGCAGACCCTCATCCAGGGAATATATTCTTAACAACAGGCGGTAGAATTGCTTTATTGGATTATGGTATCGTTGGGAGATTATCTGGAAGCTTAAACGATAAGGTTAGATTATTGTTTTCAGCAATGGTTAACGGCGATACAGAAAAAGTTGCTAATGTCTTTATTCAAATGGGTGTTTTAAGCGAAGAAATTAATGTCGAGTCATTTAAGTTAGATTTAGCCGATGCCCTATGGCCCTTTTATAATGTAGAGCTAAAAAGAATAAAAGTTGGTGACAGCTTAAAAGTTTTATTAGACATTGCCTTCAAATATAACATGATATTGCCACGTGATTTTATTTTGCTTTCAAAGGCAATTATAACTCTAGAAGGATTTTGTGTTGAGCTCTATCCTGAATTTAACTTTGTCAAAACAGTTGAACCCTTTGTCAAATCCATTGAAAGGCAGGAAATATTAGGTGGAAAATCTTTAAACAAGATGTATGGGCAAATCTCAACTATAAAAGATAATCTAATAAAAATTCCTGAACAGATTAATTCTTTGCTTAATAGAATAAACAAGGGAAAATTAAGAGTAGAAGTTGGTAAATCAGAAATTGATGAGGTAGTTGAAGAATTAGAGTTAGGAACAAACAGAAGAATCTTAGGCATTATTACAGCAGCTATATTTTTAGGTTCTATAATAGTATTGCAGATAGATATTGGATATAGAATCTGGGGAATTCCCGCTTTGTCATTTATTGGGTTTTTAGTTACTGTAATATTATGCATATATTTATACCGTAAGGCAAAAAGTGACAGATTGATGCTAATGAAAAAATAAATTTTAATCATTAGAAATGAATATAAATAATAAAAATAAACCCTAAGAGGTAATTTTCATGAGTAAAATAAAAAAAGGATTAATGATCGGAATTGGTTTAGCTTCAGTAGCTAAAAGAGAGGCTAAAAATATTTTAAATATATTAGAGAAACAGGGAAGATTAAACAAGCCAAAAGCAAAGAAGTTAGCCAACAGTCTATTAAAAAAAGCAATGTCAAAAGAAAGAAAATTGCAAGGAATTCTTAAAAAAGAATTAACAAGAGATCTAAACGCACTTAAAAAGAGAGTAAAAAAAGCGATTTAATTATTTTAATCTTTTTATTAGCTCGGTTATAACTGTTTTCTTTTTTTCTTCAGACAATAAAAAAAGTGTTTTTTTAATCATTTTTTCAGAAATAGTAAAAATATAATTAATCTTAATAATGCTGTCTTTTACAGCTCCTTCTTTTCTTGTTAACTGAATCCCCTCCATTCTCAAGTTACTGGTTATTCCAATCACAACAATATTCCCAAATTCTTCAAACAAAACCACTGCGGGTCTTGTTTTTATCTCGTAAGTATCTGTAAATTGAACCTCTGCTAAGATGATATCCCCAAATTTATGCATTTTCCCACACCTCATCCTCTTTATTATCCCAGAGTTCTTTCATCTTTTGCTGTTGTATCTTATGTAAGAACTCATCATATTGGTTATTTTTCTTTAGATCTATAAATGTTTTTATCATCTTTTCTAAAAGTTCATTATACGTCTGTCTCTGATATTCTTTAGCTTCCTTTAACTGTTCTATAACTGTTTCAGTAAGCTGTATTGTAGAAACATTTTCCTTCATATATAGTCACCTATATACCAATTATATCTTGACTATATAATCATTTCGGTTATAATTTTTAACTTTTTTCAAACCAAAATATTTATATAGAAGTATAACCCTAAGTATAACATGGTAAGATTTAGAATAAGACTCGGACCTAAAGGGCAGGTGGTGATACCAAAAATATTTAGGGACGAATATAAAATGATGCCTGGATCTGATGTTGTTTTAGAGGAAGGGCAGGAAGGGGTTCTAGTAAGAAAAAGGGACAAAGACCCATTTGAAGTATTAATAAGAATAAGAGAAGGACTAAAAAGAGAAGGTAAAAAAATAAAGGTAAACCCTCATGAAATCTACTCCCAATTTAAAAAAAGAGAAGAAAAAGCAGGCATCTAAACCAGTTAAAGTATACCTAGATGCTAATCTCTTTATTTATGCCTATATCAACACTGAAACAATTGGTGAAAATGCAAAAATTATCTTAGAAGATGTTAAAAAAGGAAAATACAAGGCATATACTGCGACACTCACTATTGATGAGTTTTTATGGAAATTACAAAATGAACTTGACAAGAAGCTCGCTATTGAAGCTTCATCTATATTCTTCAATTTACCTAACTTAATACTAATACCTGTAGATATGGGGGTTATAACGAAAGCTGTAGAAGTATATCAAAAGGAAGATTTAGACCCTAGGGACTCAATACACATTGCTTCTATGAAAACAAAAGGGATTAAAAAAATTTTTAGCTCAGATTCAGATTTAGACAGGATAAAAGAAATAAAGAGAATTGACTTTACAAATTAAGCTTTAGTCCCATCCTTTAATTAACTAATATTTCTTCTTCAATGCCTTTAAACAGATTCCAATCTAATTTTATTAATTGTTTTACCGCTGGGTTATTAACATTCAGCTTATACAAATCAGATTTCCCAACTCTTCTAGTTTTTACCACAATTTTATTCCTTTCTAATTTACTCCAAAATGTTTGTAGTGTAGAGTAACTAACGCCAGAGTTCTTAGCAATTTCTGTTAAAGGATAATCAAAAGCCTGATAAGTAATCAAAAAGTCCAATACTCTTATTATTGGATTCTTCCCAAATATTTCAACAAACGATGTTAAATTTGACATAGTGGAATCGTTTCATTTGTGATTTGTGACCTCCTCCCCGCCATAAATGGTTGTCCTTCGGACAACTTTTTTGCTTCGCAAAAAAGCGGGGCTTCCAGCATCAGGTGGAATCATTAAGATTATTTCTGATGCATATAGTTCCTGTTTCTTCCAGCTTGCTTATTTCTTTTCCTATACTTTCTTTCTTTAGTGAAGTTTTCTTTTTAAGAAAAGTTCTAATAGAGGCAGGTCTGTCCACAGGCGTATGAGTTCGGGCTTGTCCAGCCCTACTGTATATATTTAAGGCAGCATTTACATCTCTGTCTAAATTTAATCCACATTTATCACAGCTAAATGTTCTCTTGCTTAATGGCATTTCTATTCTATTTTTACAATTGCTGCATTCCTTAGTTGTGTTCCCTGGATTTACCTTCATAAGTTGTCCACCGCATGTTACAGCCTTGTAGGACAGCATTTGAATGAAGGTGTTCCAAGAAGCATCACTTATTGATTTTGATAAGTGTCTGTTCTTTACCATTCCATTTATGTTTAGGTTTTCTATTGCTATTAACGAATAGGATTTAGTTAAGTTATATGATAACTTATGAAGAAAATCTATTCTCTGGTTTTGTATCTTATTATGTAGTTTAGCTACTCTTAGAATGAATTTTTTTCTGTTTTTGCTTCCTTTCTTCTTTCTTGATAATCTTCTTTGCAGTTTCTTTAATCTTAATTCTGAATTTCTTAGGTATTTTGGGTTGTTTACTTTATTGCCGTTGCTTAAGGCAATAAAGCTGTTTAATCCTAAGTCTATCCCTATTTCCTTATTTGATTTATACTTAATTTTTTTGTTATTAATCTCTACTGAAAAACATGCAAAATATTGGTTAGCTTTGTTTTGCTTTATTGTTAATGTTTTTACTTTACCTTTTAAATCTCTATGTAGTTTTATTGGGATATTACCAATTTTTGAGCAGTATAATTTCTCGTTTAATTTGAAGCCAGATTGTGGATATGTGATGCTCTTTACTCTCTGCTTAAACCTAGGAAATCCTTTCTTTTTACAGGTTTTGTCTTTTACTCTCCTGTAAAAGTTTTGAAAGGATTTACTTACTCTATCCGAGACGTTTTGTATTACCTGCGAATAAACTTGTTTGTGGTTTCCAGAGAGATAATTATTGAAGTTATATTTATTTAGAGATTTCTTTTGGTCTTTATAGTTGTTAATATTTAGATCTAGAAGTTTATTGTAAACTTCTTTGCAAACAGCAAAGTTATGGCCTATCTTTTCTATTTGTTTGCTGCTAGGATATATCCTGTATTTGTAGGTTAGAATCATGTCTATAATAGGTCTTACAAATATTTAAACTTTGTTTTGCACTACTTAGTAGCCTCTTAGTTTTTACAACATTTTTGTAAAGATTACAAAAATTCCGTAATATTTACAATAAAAATTGAGCAAAATTCATCTACAGACTAAAGTCTTTAGTTTTCTTTTGCAAGAAATAAATATTTTTAGTTTTGAGTTTTAGCCTTCTCCCAGATTTCATCAAAGAATTCCTTATATCTCTCATAATTATTCTTTGATTTTATTACAAAAGCAGTTGGTGTATCTTCCAATATTACAGTCATAACATGGTTTTTAAAAATAAAAGTTCCTACAGGCAGTTTTAAATTAGTGAATCTTAAGCCCATAAGCTTGTAATTATAGAATTCTTTAACTATTTTTCTAAGATCAATTGGTGCTATTAATTTTGCTTTAATTCCAAGCTCTACTCTCTTTGTGTGGTAATTGTAAAATAATTTTATTATCTCCTTTTTCCCTAATGCCTCCCCTAATGTAAAAACCCTATATTCTTCACCCTTCTTCATAACGCTTAAAAGATAATTTAGCGCAGCTTTAACACCCTGAAAAGACTCATAAACAATAGCCTCCTGTTTTTCTTCTGCAAATGCCCTCTTTCTTTCAATTTCAGGTATTATTTTTTCTTTCAATTCTGATTTTTGTTTTTTGATAGCTTCTTCTCTTTCATTAAGAAGATTAATCAAATTATTTGGGTCTGAAGCATGAAAGTGTTTTACATTATTTTTAATAACAAAACCTATCAAACCTTTTTCTTTTAACTTATCCAGGATAAGGTAAATTTTTGAGTCTGGAACTTTAGCTTTTTCTATTATTGGGCCAATAGTGCTAGTTTCTAACTCAAGAAGTGCAAAATAAACTTTAATCTCCGAGTCGTTTAATCCTATCTGGTTTAATATCTGCGTGTTCATTAATTTTGTCTAATTCAGTGTTTTTTAAAGCTTTCTTTATTACCACTACCTTAGTAGGGGGTTATATTTAAATACTACCCTCTTGTTCTTACTACTCATTAATAAAGAAGTGATGGGAGAAGATAAAAATGAAATACATTCTTATGGCTTCCGCATTCAGCGGATTAGCAGGTGTTAGTATTGGGTCCTATCTCACATTCCCCACCGAGGCTGTTATTGGCGATTTTAATAAGGATGGGTATTCTGATGTTAGCCTATTTGATAAAGCCGATAGAGTAACTACTTTTTTTGGGCAAGAAGACGGCAGTTTAATGACATTAAATGAGATGGGACAAAGGATGAGAGACGAACTTAAAACGCAAATGGATAGAATCAGAAAATCAACTCTAGAAACCAGTGTTAAATCAAAAACGACGCAAGGTTTAGAATTGGAGAAGCTTGAAAATAAATAAATTAATTTTGGTTTTAGTATTAATTACCTTGTTTGTAATACTCGGTTGTTCAAATCAAGAAAAAGAAGAAACAGTAAGAATTGGCTATACACCAATAAATACACACCTGCCTTTGTATTTATCTTTAGAAGAAGATTACTTTAAACAAGAAGGTATTGATGTTAAGTTAATAAAGTTTGAATCCCCAAATCAGATGGTAGACGCCCTTATACAGGGGAATATAGACCTTATTGGTCCTGGCGGGCCTTTGGGTATTTATGGAATTGTAGATTTCAAAAACAATAGAAAATTGAAGGTCTATTCTGTAGTCGGCGGGTCTTTAAAGAACCCTATTGCAAATTTACTCGTGCCTATTGACAGTAATATAACCTCTTTTCAAGATTTGAAAGATAAGAAGTTAGGCATCTGGGGGGGAACAATCCAATGGATAACCATTACCAGAGAATTATTGTCTTTAAATGGGTTAGAAATAGACAAGGATGTTCAAATTGTAGGTTTAGCTCCAGAATTACAAGTTCAAGCTTTAGCTACAAAACAAGTTGATGCATTATTCGCTTTAGAGCCAATGTCCACAATAGCCTTAGAAAAAGGCGTTGGGAAGATAGCAATAAGTGGACCAGTAGAATCTCTCATCTTAGAAAACTCGTTTGTTGGTGGTGGGGCATTAGCCACTAAATTTATTAATGAAAATCCCAAGTTAGCAGAAAAAATAGTTGGAATACTTGAAAAAGCAATGAAAGAAGTGAATGAAAACCCAGACAAATATAAGAAATACTTAAAGGTTTATACCCCTTTAAATGATGACCTTATTTTAAAAATGCCAATCCTATATTTTAAGTCTTGTGAAGATCTAAATGAAAGAGATATAGAAGCAATACAGAAATTTTATGATATCTTCACTAAATGGAAAGTGATTGATGGCAGAATTAATCCAAAAGATTTACTCTATTGCTAAAATCTTATTTAATTTATAAAAATGAAATCAATCATAACTATAAAAAACCTGAAGAAGAATTTTAATCAAAAGGAAGTATTACAAGACATTTCTTTCAAAATTAATGAAGGTGATATTGTTGCGCTGATAGGTCCAAATGGTTGTGGTAAAACTACAATCTTAAATATTCTATCTAAACTAATTGAAAGTGATGGAGGAGAATTTAAGATCAATGACTTTAAACAACACGATTTCAGTTACATCTTCCAAAGTTACAGGGATTCATTATTGCCTTGGAAAAATATTCACGAAAATATAGCATTTCCATTAAAATTACAAAAGAAGAGCAATGAAGAGATTGAAAGAACAATCAGCGAAATTAAACAAATATTTAATCTAAAAATAGATTTAAAGAGATATCCTTATGAATTAAGTGGTGGGCAACAGCAAACTGTTTCTTTTATCAGGGCTTTAATAAACAAACCAAAGATCCTTTTTATTGATGAGCCTTTTTCAGCTTTAGATTACGAAAATAATCTATTAATAAGAAAATGCTTGCAGGAATATCATTTAAGATATAAACCAACAGTTCTGATTATCACACACAATATAGAAGAAGCAACTCATTTAGCAAATAAAATTGTTATTTTTTCAAGACCACCAACAAAAATAATTAAGATTATCCCAAATAAAGAGCCATACCCAAGGCCAAACTCATTTTTGAAGTCAGAAGGATTTAACAAAATTAAGGATGAAGTTCTGGATGCTTTTCAAATAGGAGTTAATCTATGAAAAAGAGCGTTTTAATTGGGCCTGCAATAGTAATCTTGATATGGTTTTTAATATCAAACCTAAATATTGTAGATAAATTTTTCCTGCCAGATCCTATTTCAACATTTAAAGAGTTATTCAGCCTAATTTTCAATGGAACAATACTTCCAGATATGGTGCTAACCTTAGAAAGAACGATTTCAGCTTTTATAATTGCTTTAATCATTGGGTTGCCATTAGGTCTAATATTAGGATCTTCAAGAAAATTATATGAAAGCTTTGAGTTTGTTATAGATTTTTTTAGATCTATACCTGCTACAGCAATGTTTCCGTTATTTTTGTTAATCTTTGGAATAGAGGACAAATCTAAAATTGGGGTTGCAGCCTTTGCCTCTGTTTTGATAATATTATTTAATACAGCCTATGGTGTGATCCATGCAAAGAAATCAAGAGCCCTAGCAGCTAAATTAATGGGTGCTTCTAAGATTCAAATTTTCAGGTTTATCTACTTCTGGGAAAGCTTGCCGCAAACATTTATTGGTTTAAGGTCAGCTTTAAGTATGTCCTTAATTATAATTGTTGTTACAGAAATGTTTATTGGAACTTACGCTGGTTTAGGTAGAAAGATAATAGACTTTCAGATAACCTATAACATAACAAGTTTATATGCAGTAATACTATTGACAGGAATTCTGGGGTATTTAATAAATTTTATTTTTATTTATACTGAAAAAAAATTAATACACTGGTCAGGAAAATAATATTAGTAGCTTTCAACTTAAATTTCATTAATTAAAAATTTTACAAAATATTTAGAACTTAATTTACCACTTCTTTATCAATTCAGCGACTTTTGAACCCTCTACTTTTCCTCTTAATTTTCCCATTGCTATTCCCATTAAAGCATTAAAAGGCGCATTTTTATTATTTTTTATAATCTCTTTTATAACCTTCTCAACTTCTGAATCTGAAACAGTTTTATATTTATCCAAATCAATTTTTTTACCTTCACATATCTCGCTTAAAACTTCTATAGCAGCAGATTTAGGTATTAACCCTTTACTTACATTTTCAAAAACAAATTCAAAATCTTTATCTTTTAATCTACTTGAGTTTAATTTCAATCTTGTTTTAATTTCTTTAGGGGTTTCTATTAAAGTTCTTGCAATAAAATCGGTTTCTAAATTTTTATATTTTTTAACCAACTCTTTAAACCTATCGGCTATATCTAAAACTTCTTTAGCTAATTGCGCAGATATCTTAAATTCTTTCTCTATTTCAATTGCTTTTTCAGTTATCAATTTTGGTAGTTTTATTGACTTTAATAGTTCATCTTCAATCTCAATTATAGGATGATCTGTTTCAACATACATCCTTGCAGCTCCAGGCATAGGTCTTAAATAAGATGTTGTTAAGTCCGGATTAACCTTCCTTACTTCAGTATTGATTTTCCTGCCTTCTTTTAGTAAATTCAACTGCCTTTCATACTCTAATCTTATTATTTGAGGCATAAAATCCAAATCCTGCACACCTTTCAACTCAATTCTTGAATTTCCATCAACAGATAAATTAACATCCTGCCTTATAGTTCCTATCCCTGATTTAAATTTCCCAGTAGATTTTATCAGCATCCCTAAAAAAGCTGCAGCATCTTTTGATTCTTCAGCTGTTGTAATGTCAGGCTTTGTAGTTATCTCTATTAAGGGTATTCCTAGTCTGTCCAATCTAAAAACTACGAAATCTTTGTTATCAGAAATCCTTCTTGCAGCATCCTCTTCAATACATATTGTGTTTATACCTATTTTCTTTCCATTCAAATTAAAATATCCATCAGTTGCAACTAAAGCAGTTCTTTGAAAACCAGATGTATTCGATAAATCTATAACCTGTTTTCTCATTACTTGTATATTTCTTAGGATTTTACAGTTTAATAACAATGCAACCTCTAATACAGCCTTTAATGCTGTTTGGTTAATTAAATGCGGGGGTTCTTCATCAAGTTCAACAAGGCAACTTTCATTTTTATAACCTTGATATAAAGCATATTTTCTCTTAGACATTTCAAACTCAGCTACTTTGTCACTTACACCAATCTCACTTTTAACAGCTCTTAAATATCTTTTAACTTCAAAATCTGGTTTTTTATCTATCAATTCAGAAGCACAATTACAAAATAATTTATTAGAGCTTACTTGCCTATGAATCTCTAAGCCAATTTTTAAATCTGCCATAGGTTAATTGTCTTTAAGTTGGTAAATAAAGATTTCTACTGTTTGATTATCTATTTTTAGAAACAATGATTAAATTACATAAAAGTATTTAAATGAATTATCTTTAAAAATATTTATGTCTATAAGGGGAGTAAAGGGAAAAGTAGATGATAAAATACCCATTAGAAATGTTCTGATAAGTGTCTCTAACAAAGACAAACTTGACGTCTTAGTTTCTGGTTTGATTCATTATCAAGACGTTATTTTATTTTCAACAGGCGGGACTTACGCTAAAATAAAAGATATGCTCTCTGCAACTGATTTAACAAAAGGACGTTTAGTTGAAATTGCACGATATACTCAAATGCCAGAAATGGAAGGGGGTTTAGTTAAAACCTTACATCCAAAAGTTCACGCAGGTATTTTAGGCGAAAGGAACAATCCAGAGCATATAAGATACCTTAAGGAAGGGTTAAATAGCGCAGTTTTTTTTGATATGGTAGTTGTTAATCTTTACCCATTCGAGAGGGTTATAGCGGATCCAAATGTTTCTTTTGAGGGCACAAGAGGAAATATTGATATTGGGGGTCCAGCAATGTTAAGGGGTGCAGCCAAGAATTTTTTATACTGTGCAGCAGTATGTCAACCAGAATATTATGACGCTCTTTTAACGCATATCAATGCAAATAACGGTTCTACACTACTAGCCGAGAGGTTGTGTTTAGCATCAGAAACATTCAAAGTAACTGCAGAATATGATGCTGCAATTGCTAAACACTTAAATGAAAAGATAATGGCTTCAGAAGGAAGAGGGCTCGGTAGAATTGTTGAAGGCTATCTAAACTCGGAAGGAGTATAAAAATGCCAACAGATGTATCCTCATTTAAAAATGCTTACAAAACAGCAATCAGATCTGATTTTCCGAACAAAGTTAGTCTTACTGTCGGAGATCAAGTTATAGAATATAGGCAAGTTCAAATAAACACTAGATATGGCACAAATCCTCATCAGCCTTTTAAAGCCTTTTATCCAGTTGATCGGGCTCTTTCAGTTGGAAATCTTTTAATGTTAAAAGAAGGAAAAGACGGCTTATCACTAACAAATTTACAAGATATGTCCCAGGCATTAAATATATTAAAATATTTCCCAGAAGCTGCCTGCACAATAATGAAACATCTAAACCCCTGTGGTTTTAAAGTAAGAACCAATGATGAATCTCTGGAACAATTGTTTAGAATAGCAAGAAATTGTGATGAAAGAAGTGCATTTGGTGGGGTTATAGGTTTTAATCAGGAAGTTGATGCAAAAACAGCAGAAGCTATTATGGAAGATTTTATCGAGTGTGTTATTGCTCCTTCGTATACACCAGAAGCATTAGACATTTTAAAAAGGAATGAAGGAACTAAAAAATTAAATAATGGTATAAGAGTTGCAAAAGTTGCTAACATATATGAAAATCCAAAATTCATTGGTGATGATACAACTGGTTTTTTCAATGTTAGGACATTAGTTGATGGGACTTTAACATTAGAAACACCTTACTTAACAAGAATAAGAGATAAAGAAAATTTTATTCTTCAGCCAATGATTCCAAATTCAGATCCAAATAAGAATGGAGGGAAAGATTACATTGCTCAAAAAGTTCCTACAACAGAAAGAGAGTTTAATGATTGTCTTACAGCTTGGTATCTTAATATTAACGTAAAATCAAATGGTATTGTTATTGTAAAAGATGGTGCAGCAATCTCTGTAGGCACAGGTCAACAGGAACGAGTTGGTGCAGTAGAACAAGCATTAGACAAAGCACGTAGTAAAGGACATGCAAGAGACTTAGATGGTGCTGTTCTAACCTCTGATGGGTTCTTCCCAAAACCAGATTCTATAGAAAAAATAGCAGAATACAAAATTTCTACAGTTGTCTGGCCTGCAGGCTCAATGAATGATGCAACAATTATAGAAGTTGCTAACAAGCATGATATAGCCCTAGTAGCAACATTAGAAAGGTGTTTCTTACATTAATTAAAGTATTATTAAAAAAACAATTTGATTATCCATTAAAAATATAGACATATCATCTATCAAATAAGTGGTTGATTTTGATTAAATCCTTCAAGTTTTAAATGGCTTGCTTTTCTTCCAGAATTCATCAAAATACGCTTTAAAGGAATCAGCAATTTTTTGATTAATTATCTCTATGGCTATTTCTGCTCCTTGTAAGCCAATTACAACAACATCTTTGTAACCCAAAAACCAAGCAGGCGTTCTAATATCTGTAGGCATATATCTTGCATCACAACCCTTGAAACTATTCCTATTTTTCAAGATATTTAATGTGGTTTTCCGATTAAAAAGCAATTTACACTTGATTCCTAATCGCTCTCTTCTTTTGTGATCTCTATTCCAGTATAAGTGGTATTTTTCTTCCTGCTCTGGGGATATACCTAAATAGAAGTATTCTTCTCCTTTTTTTAATTTTGTATAAGTGTTTTCATGTGCTATTTGAATTCCATTAAAACCTTTGTATATTTGGGCCTCTTGTGATTTTACGTTCTTTGGTTTAGATAGTAACTGCGGCAAAAGTTTTTCTATTTCTCTTTTATTCTCTTCAATTCTTTTCTTTTTTTCATCAACATATTCTAAAAGTTTTTTTGGGTTTGTGGTTTGGTAATATTTTGTTTTATCTGTTAGGATATAAGAAACAAGGCCTTTTTGAACAAGCTTATCCAAGATTTGATATATAATTGATCTTGCTATGCCGCATTTGTCTATGATCGGACCTGTTGTAGAATTCCCTATCTCTAGCAACGCTAAATATACTTTAATTTCTCCATTTGTTAGACCCACTTCTTTAAGGCTACTTATATCCATCTTATAAACGAGATAACCCATTATAAAAAGCTTTTTATTGTTATACCAGTAGTGGTAAAACAAATGTTATATAATGTAAAGTTCCCACTCTCGTATGGCAAAAGAACCAGAAAGGAATTGGGAAGTTCCAATAATGGACATAGTGAAAAAATTAATAGAAGGAGTCCCAACAGGATTAACCAATGCTTTGGAAAGGAGAATCGCTGACTGTGGAGACTTAAATGAAGCATCTAAGGTTGTTGGAGATCTCGGGAGGTATTTATCCCATTTAAGAGAAGGGAATATCTATGGGCCTTATCCTTCATTAAACTGTAAATACGTCCCACAAATGGATAAGCTTATCTTTCGGTATACAGGTCCATACAGTAGTTTAGGAGCATTCTTACTTGAATTTAAAAAGATTCATCCCATAACTCGTCTTGGTAAAACTGCACATGTTTCTAATAATACGTTACTATTGTTTGTGGAGGGTAAACTCAAATACAAGTCGCTTAGTTTTAAAAGGAGAAGGGCCTTCCAAAGAGTCAGGGAAAAAATATTTGCAGCGATTCAGCTTGAACCCCTTGATAAGATGGCGGAACTCAAGTCTATGCCGCTTTTCGAAGGATGGCCTTCTGACCTGTTTGACTAACCTAAGATATAGATCTATCATCTATCAAACAAAAATGCAATAAAAACCCCTATTTTAAAATTCAATTTCTTTTTTTACTCATTCTCTATGTAGCCACGCATAAAGCCAGCTTCAGCAGAATCTATCTCATCACTTTCTTCTAATTCATCTATTGCATCCTCTTCATAGATGTCTTCTGCTTCTTCTAATCCATCATTAAGCTGCTCATAGTAGCTTAGTATCTTTTTCTTTTTCATTTTTGATAATAAACACATTCTTTTTATATAGTTATTCCAAAATAAACAATAAAAATTTCTTAATTTCATAGTTAATATGGTAAAATTTCTTACAAAAATTAACAAAAATTTAGGATTACAGTAAATTTTACTACAGAAAAAATAGACTTTACAACCATATTACCTTAAACTACCGTTAAATCGCTTAAAATTGTAATATTTTCCATTTTAACCTCTTTATAAAGAGGCTTAAACATATAATTTTAGTAAAATATTTAAATACCATCGTGGTAATATTTTCCATATGCCTCAAAATTTAATACTGGATGACAAGGATTTTCAGCTTATTAACATCTTAAAAGAAAATTCAAGATTAAGCTCAAAAGAAATTAGTAAAAAACTATTAATGCCTTTAACAACAATCCATAATAGAATAAAAAAACTAGAAAAATCAGGAGCCATAAGAAATTATACTCTAAATCTTAATGATAGGATTATTAATACTATAAGTGCGTATATTTTAGTTAGTGTGGATTATAATATTTTAAAACTAAGAAACACAACCCAGCATGAATTAGTAAAAACAATAAAGCTTAATCCCTTAGTAGAACATACTGCAATGGTTACAGGTGCACATGATGTAATAATAAAAATAAGAGTTAAAACTATCCAGGAATTAGATGATTTTGTAACAATTTACCTAAGAAACCAGCATGGTATTGAAAAAACACAAACAATGGTAGTTCTAAATGAGGTTTAATCCCTTTTCCATATAATCTTTCCACTTCTCTTAACTTCTCTAATCCTATGTAATGGTATATAGCTTTCACCCATTTTTGATTTTATAATAAAGAAATTTCCAGATCTTCCAATTGAAATAAAAGGCACTTCAAAGTTCTTGTTATGTATTCTATCATAATAAACTAGAATAAACTCTTCAGGTTTCCAGTCCTTATCCCATCTTATCCTGTTTAATAAGTCACCTATGTAGATTCCCATTTTTTTAAGTTATACAAAACTAATAAATTCATCACGTTTTAACCCAACCTGTCTTATTATTTCAAGAAGCGTCCCTTTATCGATCTCTTTATGTAATGGAACAACCGTAGATTTTTTACCTTCAGACGTCTCTTTAACAAGAATTACATGACTACCTCTTTGACGTATTGGTTGAAATCCAATTTTAGAAAGTATTTTTATTAGTTCCTTACCCGAGATTCTTGGAAGCTTGTTCCCCATAAGCCACCTCTATACTGGTTACTAAAGGTTCTTCTTTGTTTATACCTTCAGGTAATCCCATAACTTCTAAATTTAACTCCACAGCTTCCTTAAGATTTTGTATCGCATCTTCTATAGAATAGCCTTGGCTAACTACATCTACTTCAGGACATAAGGCCACATACTGCTTTTCACCCTTCTTGATTATAACTGTAAGTTTCATGTTTTATTCCAATATCCGTATGTTTATATACTTATCGGGCAAATTGGCTGTTTGCACTAGTCCAATCTTCAGAACTAGTTTCAGAAATCTCCCCTCTTAAATTCTTGCATATTAACACTTTTACATCTTCTTTTTTGTAATTCCCTAATAACCAGGCCAATTTAACAAAAGCAGTTTCAGGTAGTATATCATTAAAATTACCAATTACACCCGCCTCTTGTAGGTTATTGCCCTTAGAATAAACATTCATATTAACTCTTCCATATAAGCAAGTTGAAGTCATAACAACTATACAACCGGATTTAGTTAATCTCTTTATTGAATTCATTATCTTTTCATGCTCTTTAGTGTATTTATCAACCACATCTCCTGGTGTATGCCCTAATCCAGTCCCTTCAATTATTAATCCCTTATAGCCTTTAAAGAATTCAAACTGTTTAGAGTTCATGTTTATTGTTATCTTTATTAATCCAACATTCTCTTCCATCTTAGGTTTTATATTTAACTTGCCTTCTGTTTTATAAGGTTTCAAAAAAGTTATCTTATCCCCTTCAATCTTAGCTATTACACTGTCATTTACAGGCTTAAAAGCATCTCTCCTTGATGTATGTAACTTTTTGGTCTTGGTAGCTGGCAATATCAAGCAGTATTCATCAGAGCTTGATCCGTGCATACATATAGCTACTCCCTTGTAATCTGTTTTTGTAATGAACTTCATGGCAGATATCAAATTAATAGCTGCATCACTTGATCCACGATCAGAGCTTCTCTGCGCCCCAACTAACAAAATAGGTATTGGTGGATTCTCTATTATGAATGATAAAGCAGCACTTGCCACTGTTAAATTATCAGTTCCAATTCCAATTATTATTCCGTTTACTTTCTTCTTAATCTCTTTTTCAATTGCATCTGCTAGTATCTCAAAATGCTTAAATCTTAAATCATCGCTCCACATATTTTGTATTAATTTAGATTCTATATTTGCTATTTCTTTTAGTTCAGGATACATTCTAATTAGATCTTCAGGTTTGAATTGTGAAGAAACTCCCCCTGTGTCATAGCTTACTCGTGAAGCAATTGTTCCCCCTGTATGCAAAATCGAAATTGTCTTCAAAGACTTATTCTTATTATAATCTTCAGTTTTAAACTTCTTTTCTGTTAATTGTTCTATTGTTTTGATTGATTTTACTTCTTTCTTATCAAGAACCATATTGTATCCTGAATTTAGTTTTAGAACTATTTTCCCATTTGATTCAGGTAATAAAAAACCTTGAAAAGTTCTATTATCTTTTAAAATTATGTTAACTCTTTTTAATGCCATTCTATTCCAAATCTTATCTAGTATAAAAATATTTTTATCCCTCAAGAAGTATATTCTACAATATATAGTTTACTTTTCAAAAGTATTTATATATTAAACTACTATAACAGAATATAATAAAATTGCTTCAAACGGTTTTGATTTGGCGATTAAAACCAAAACTGATTGGCGTCAGTTGAAGCCTGCGTATATTTCCTTTGCTTACTTATTATAATTTATCTTGGTTAGTCAGTAACAATTGGCGTTGTTAAAAACTAATTCTTAGAAGAATGATATTGAAACTAACATATAAAGACTTATGTGTTAGAGAATATATATTAAAATAAAAACGGAGGGGGTTAAAAATGGAGTCGATGATACAAAACGCACTTTCAGGTGCAAAAAACTACGAAGGTTTGACAGTAGGTCAAGCAAATATAAAGGTAATATGCTGCGGAGGAGCAGGAAATAATATGGGTTCTTGGTTATTTAAAAAAGGAATACATGGTGCTGAAATTATTGCTGTTAATACAGATATGCAACATTTGGAAATTTCAGATGCTCATAAAAAAATATTAATTGGAAGAGATTTAACAAGAGGTTTAGGTTGTGGCGGTTATCCTGAAAAAGGAAGAGAAAGCGCTAAGGAAAGTATACATGATCTAAAGGAAACATTAAAGGGCGCAGACATGGTATTTATCTGTGGTGGTTTAGGCGGTGGAACAGGAACAGGTTCAATGCCTGTAGTTGCACAAATTGCCAAGGAATCAGGCGCAATTGTTATTGGAACCGTAACAATGCCATTTGATATTGAAAGGGCAAGAGTTGACAAGGCTGAGTTTGGTTTACAAGAATTAAGAGAAATGTCAGATACAGTTATTGTAATTGATAACAACAGACTAGTCCAAATTGCTGGTAACCTACCACTACAACAAGCATTTGCAGTTGCTAATGAATTAGTTTCCACAATGATCAAAGGAATAGTTGAAACAATTGCTATACCTTCTTTAGTTAACCTAGACTATGCAGATGTTCGTGCAATTATGAGTAATGGTGATGTAAGTGTTATTGGCATAGGTGAATCAACATCAGAAATGAGGGTTGATGAGGCCTGTAAGCGTGCATTAACAAATCCATTGCTTGATGTCAGTTACGAAGGCGCAACAGGCGCTTTAATCCACGTAACAGGTGGCACAGACATGACGTTAGAAGAGGTTAGCCGAATAGGTGAAATCGTAACAGAAGCATTAGACAAAGAGGCTAATGTCATCTGGGGTGCAAGAATAGATGAGAAGATGAATGGGAGATTAAGAGTAATGACTATTATCACAGGAGTAAAATCCCCATATATCTTAGGGAAATCTAAAATGGGCGAACCTAGCCGACAGTCAATCGAGGTCAGCAGAGAATTAGGCATTGACCTAATTCGTTAATATTTAATGGGCCGTCTTTTATAACCCCCCAAATTAATTCTGGTTATACAGGGCCCATTCAAAACTTTTATCTTTGCTGGTGCCATAGGGCATCAGCAATAATAATCTTTATATATCCAAGATTCATAGGAAAAAAGAGTTAAATTAAAATCAAGAGGTGAAAAATAATGAGGATGAATTCAAAAAAAGGTGTTTCTCCGCTTATAGCGACAGTTTTAATTATTGCGCTTACAGTTGCTTTAACAGTATTTTTAATGAACTGGGCATTTGGTTTCTTTAAAGAAAGGACAGATGAAACCAGTAGGACCACAACAGAACAATTAAGATGCACACAGGTAGACTTAAATCTAGATTGTGGTTGTCAAGCAGGTTCAACAGGTGATTGTAGCTTTACTTTTTCAAACGACAATCCACTAATACTTTCAGCTGGATACAACTATCGGTTGATAGGCTTAGATGGGAAATCAGTTTCAGATAAGGTAGATGGTCCAATCGAGGCATTTGCATCAGATAGTCAAGATAATATAGCTAAACCAACAGGTAGTAAGCAGCCATATGATCTTGAGGTTGTTGTGCCATCATTCTTGGATGAAAGACCGGATCCGGATGTAATTTTTTATTGTGGCGGTTCAGCTAAAGCAAGAGTTGAATGTAGAGTAACAAGCTGAGAAACAACAGAATAAGTTAGTTAATTCTTTCTTTTTTTATTTTTTAAATATTTTCAAAATAGAGGGTTTTCTCCTTTTACCATATCCCTCAAAAAAAGTCTTTAACTTAGTAGAAATTCTATCACTCTCAGATTTACCCTTTGCATAACCTAATACTATAACTCCATCAACAGATACATCTCCAGGTATGCTTAAAGTTCTTTTAATTCTCTC
>Ga0209542_10001229_pt1 | contig 60817 bp, 57 predicted proteins | sample RifCSPhighO2_01_FD_184028 | JGI IMG/M metagenome (GOLD analysis project Ga0209542, IMG submission 184028) | Soil microbial communities from Rifle, Colorado - Rifle CSP2_plank highO2_0.1 (SPAdes) (version 2) | ecosystem: Environmental > Terrestrial > Deep subsurface > Rock core/Sediment ...
TTTCTCGCTTCCAGTTGTCAGGCATTCGTCCATCATGATTAAAATAGTAGAGATTAAAAAGTAACCTCCGCAGGTCTTTCTTTTGTCGATAAATTGGCATTTTCTTCACTCCGCGATTATATATATGTACATACGAATCAACTCCTAGAGATTGGCGAGTCATTATCAACTTATAATAATTTGACCGACACGGAGTGTCCATCAAATACTTGTGGATAGCGTATAACGCACTGATCTGGCAAGTCAAAATGACCGACTGACCGACACGGAGTGTCCATCAATTTGACTTGAATTTTTGTGCTTGTTTCGAATTTCGATATTCGTGCTTCGTGCTTCGTGCTTCGTGCTTCGTGCTTCGTGCTTACTATTCAACAATAGTCCAGCCGGCAGCGAGGAATGGTTCGGCTTTTTTAAATTTGAGTGTTCTAGTCTCGCTTCCTTTTTTGATTGTAATAATATCGTTACGGCCGTATCCGCCAGTTTTTTTAATTGGCATTTGCGCTCCCGCCTCTTCTTTTCCAGCGGCAATGAGAGAAGCGTGAGTTTTTTCCTGTTCAGCCTTAACACGAACATCTTCTGCGTTTTGCAAGCGCGGCAAAGCTTCCGTGGCCGCCATTTTGATGTCATTTTCAAGTTGGCGGAAGCGCGCGAGTCCTTCGCGCCGATATTCAATAAGCGGGTCCCTCTGGCCGTATGCGCGGAGCGACACGGAGCGGCGAAGGTAGTCCATCGTCTCTAGATGTTCCAGCCAAAACATATCTGTAATTTGCAAAAGTAGGCGACGAAGGTGCGGGACGAAGTTGTCGCCAAATTCGCTCTTCTTTGCGTCAAAAATAGCCCGCGCCGTCTCGTTATCTCCAATAAGTGTATGAATAAGCTCCTCTACCTCCGTAGAACTGTCGAGAAGCGCAGCCCGCCTGCGGGCATAAATAGCGAGGCGCTGGGTATTCATAACATCGTCATAGGCGAGAACTTGTTTACGCGAGTCAAAGTTGAATCCCTCAATGCGCCCTTGAGCAGTCTCTAGAGATTTTGTAATCATGGCACTTTCAATCGGCTCGTCTTCTGGAATACCGAAACGACCCATCACCTTTTTTAAAGTTTCGGAGGCGAAGACGCGCATTAGCTTGTCCTCTAGAGAAACGAAAAATCTCGTCTCGCCGGGGTCGCCCTGACGACCAGAGCGACCGCGAAGTTGATTGTCAATGCGACGCGCGTCGTGTCTCTCTGTCCCAATTACCATCAAACCGCCTTTCTCTAGAACAGAGGCTCGCATACCAGGCGCGGCGAGCGCGCCGCCGAGTTTAATGTCAACGCCGCGTCCCGCGAGGTTGGTCGCCACGGTTACGCGCCCCTCCTTCCCCGCCTCGGCGATAATCTCGCCCTCTCGTTCGTGATTCTTCGCGTTCAATACTTCGTGCGGCACACTTGCTTCAGAAAGATACTTACTGACCGTCTCGTTGTCTTCAATAGAAACTGTCCCCACGAGTACCGGCTGACCTTTTTCATACCGCTCTTTCACTGCGCGCGCGACTGCGCGATACTTCCCAACGCTTGTCTGAAAGATGAGGTCGTCATGGTCCTTTCTCGCTGTCGGTTTATTGGTCGGTACCGCGACGACTTCAAGACCGTAGACGGTATAAAACTCTTCTTCAGAGGAGAGCGCTGTGCCCGTCATGCCGGCAAGTCGCTCGTACATTCGGAATAGATTTTGGAAAGTCACTGTCGCATAGGTGCGAGTTTCTTCCTTTATTTTGACGCCCTCTTTCGCTTCAATCGCCTGATGCAAGCCCTCCGACCAGCGACGACCCGGCTGTAGTCTCCCCGTGAACTCGTCTACAATTATAATTTCGCCTTCACGAACTACATATTCTTTATCTTTCTGAAAGAGGGCCTGCGCACGCACGGCCGTCTCTAGGTGGTGTGCATACTTCACTCCCCCTTCGGTATAGAGATTCTCCAAGCCGAGCGCGACTTCGGCCTTATGCATTCCCTCTTCAGTAATCTGAATAGCTTTCTGTTTTTCGTCAACAGAATAATCTTCACCGAGCTTCATCCCACGAACAATCTCGGCGAATCGCTCGTAGAACGACTGCGAATCGCCAGTAGGTCCAGAAATTATGAGTGGGGTGCGCGCTTCGTCAATCAGAATGGAGTCCACTTCGTCAATGATCGCGTAATGAAAAGGTCGTTGTACTATCTGCGATGCGTCGTAAGCAGTGTTATCGCGCAAATAATCAAAACCCAACTCGTTGTTGGTTATATATGTTATGTCGCATGCGTATGCTTCTTTTTTAGTCGCGGGTCGTAGATAATCGTAAAACACTTTAAATGAGCCTTCTATGTCTCTCTCGTCATCTTCTTCTTTAGAAACATGCGATGCGTCATAAAGATACGCGCCCGTGCTCGTAACAATACCAACCGTGAGATTGCAATAGTCATAAATCTCTCCCATCCACGCGCCGTCGCGACGGGCTAGATAATCATTAACCGTAACAATTTGTACGCCTTTCCCCGCGAGCGCGTGGAAGATAGCAGGCAGAGTAGCAACGAGCGTTTTGCCCTCGCCCGTGCGCATCTCTGCAATCTTCCCGCGCAGTAGCGCGAGGCCACCGATAAGCTGAACATCAAAATGCGGCTGACGAAGCGTGCGACGGGCCGCCTCGCGCACAAGCGCGAACACGAGAGGAATATCGGCTTCTGGTGTTTTCTCATTTTCTTTTGCGCGAGCGCGAACCTCTGCAAAGCGTTCTCTTATAATTTCGTCAGTGGCCCCAATAAACTCATCAGAAAACTTATTCGCCGCCACGACGATAGGCGCCGCGACCTTTAAGAAGGTCGCGGATTGGTTCTTTGAGAATAAATGAGACAGCCCGAGCATCATGGGTGAGTATACCAAAATTCGAAGCACCAAGCACGAAATCCGAAACAGACGCCAAAATAGAAAAATCGTCCAGCTGTAAGCGGGACGATTTTTCTTTTTGCGAAACTAACGACGCTTTTTTGCGGCCTTTCGCTTCTTTGTCGTCTTCTTCGCGGCCTTTCGCTTTTTTGCCATGGTGGTTGCAAATTAGGAATAACTACTTAAATGTCGACCCGTCTGTCCCGAATTAAATTGAGGGGCAAACGTTTCTATGTATCATTATCGCGCGTAAAAAACTTTTTGTGTAACAAAAAAATACTAAGTGTGGATAACTTCTGAAAAATTTATTCCAACTATATTTGTTTCAGAATTGCTGCGCCCTCGGCGGCCGCATTTGGATATTTTTCAATTGCGGTGTTAACCGTTTTAATTGCATTCGCTTTGTCGCCTGCTCTGTAATACGCGGCAGCGAGTGCGAACCAAAGCTTCGCGCCGACATTAGGCACGGCGCCATATTCACCGAGCATAATTTGTCTTGCATAAGAGAAATCGCCGGCGACAATACTGCCTTCGGCGGCATAGGTTGCAAGGTCAGAGAATTGAGGACCAAGCACATACGCAGTATTAAAGGCCTTCTGCGCCTCCTTCACATTCCCTTTATTAAATTCAATTATTCCCATTTCTATCCAGAATCCCTCCTTCTTTGGCGAAAGCTCTGAAGCAATTTTAATCTCTTTCAAAGCCTCATCCGCATTCCCGGCCAAACGATACACATACGAAAGCTGTAGATGTGCTCGCGCATCAAGCGGATATGACACCACTTGCTTCTGCATCTCGCTCACAGCAAGTGAGACCGCCCGTTGTTTCTGTTCATTCGTCACCGACGAGCTCTGTACTATCGCTCCAGCAAAAGATACTATTTGTTCGCGAACCTCCTGCGCTGCAAAATTAGAATTCTTTGCAAGATTTTCAAAAGCGGCAATATTACTTGAAACTCCTGTGTCGTTTGGCTTCATTGCGATAATCAAATTGGAAGCAGTACTCATGCCGGGAACATTGACGAACCATATAATCGCAGACAGAAAAACAACAGAAATCGGAAGTGCGTAAATAGTTCCGTCTTCTGCTGAAAGTACTGCTGCTTTCTCTATCCTTTCAACAGGTCGTGAGACCTGCGAATCAATGAGCGCGAGAATGGCGAAGAAGTAAATGTACGAATAAAGATTATCAAAGACGAATAGGTTGTGAACAGCGTAGCCGACGAGTGCGGCAGTGAGTGCGATTCGCTCTGGTCTAGAGAGCTCGGAACTTTTCCAGAGCAGTACAATGGCAGAACCGAAGAGCGAGAGATAGAGCAGAAATGCTGGGATACCACCGGCAGAGAGCCAGTCAATAAATGCGTTGTGCGCGCGGTCAAACCATTGTTCCTGCGCATAAAGCGAAGGGTCATAGAACTTATTGAAAACATAGTTGAAGCCTTCTTGGCCGTAACCGGTGAGCGGCCGTTCAAGAATTCCCTTGAACGCCATACCCCAGATGGTGAAGCGAGTCTGGCCGTCAGAGAGAGAAATTGAGGAAATGCGCTCCAGCGTGTGATTGTTTTGCACAAAATCAGAATTTCGTGCGAGATAGATTCCTCCAACGAAAATAAGAATCAGAACAAGCGCGCTTGCCGCCCACCCGCGGGCGCGCTTTCCCGCAGTAATCGCCGTTAGAAATGCCGCGAGCGCGAGAGCTAGCACAAGTCCTATGATAGTTCCGCGCGTTTCGGTGAAGAAAATAAGCGTCGCCTCCACCGCCGCGAGCGTGATGAGCGACCACTTAAGCCACGAATATTTTTCTGTGAGTGCGAGCCAGAGCGCGACGAATGTGCTGAAAAGTAAGTATATTGCCAGATATGTAGAATTTCCGAACGAAGCATCTATGCGCGTTGAGCCTTGATGAATCGGTAGATTGCCAGCGAGCTGTTGTAGCGCGTGCCAAATTAGAATAATCGCGACCACCGCGGACATAAGAAACCATGCTCTCCATTTTTTCTCTACTCGTAGCACCGCACTCGCGGCGAAGAAGAGTCCGAGGAGGTGTACGAGCAGAACCCAACCCTCCATTCTTTCAAAGTTGCTCCAGAATGCTTTCATTGCATTCAATGCAAACGCATCCGCAATAAACATCCAAAGAACAAATCCAACTACAGATGCTCCTATCCAAGAAAATCTCGGCCTGTATTCTTTATCCAAAAGTGCGAGCACTATCCACGCGACAACTGCTATTTCTATCAGAATACGCAGATAGAATGCCTTGCCTGAAATGAAGGGGAAGAAATAACTATTCGCAACTACAAGCGGCGTGAAGGGGAGCAGAAAGAGCGCCACAAGCGCCACCCATCGAGTAATTTGTTTTACTGTACCGTCCTGCATGATGTCTGCAACTATACCACAAATATTAAATATCTATGGCGATTTTCCAAACGCCTTTTTCAAGAAACGCCGGAATGGTTTGGCGATTGGCCTTGTTGATAAGATTTGAATAAGAAATCTTGCGTTGTTTCGCATACTCATTTAGCGTGATAATCGTCTTCCATTCCAAGTAGGCGAGACGCTTATGATAACTGTTTGTGAGTGCGCGTCCGACAATTTCTTCCATAATGCCAGTACTGCCGTTCTTTTCATATTCTTTGAAAGCATCGTAATAGCGCGCGCGATTTGTAAACGCGATGTTGATAGGTACATATCCTTCTCGTATAAATTCGTAGTTGTTTACTACCCTGCCGATGCGTCCGTTGCCGTCACAAAATGGGTGTATATCTTCAAATGCAAGATGCAGACGCGCGATACGCGCGACAATATGCTCGCCTTTACTGCCGTGATATGCAGAAAGCATCGCAACAAGTTTCTGCTCTATATCTTTTGGGTCGGCGCCGATATGAGAGCCTACTCGCACCCACTCGCCTCCAATGCGGAAGCGTCCGGCAATATCGTCTCGAATGTTCGAGATTAGCATTTTATGCAAGAGAAGCATGAGCGATAAAGAAAGTTCCGTTTCTTTTGCTTTTGTCTCAATATATTCAGTCACGCGCGCAAGGTTTTTTGCTTCAAAAAACTCCCGCTCGCTCACGAAACGAGCGATGTCCATCTGGAGAAGAATCTTCTCGGTTTCTTCAAGAGTAAGTGTGCTATTTTCAATAGCGTTTGAATTGTAAACATGCTCAGGAATTTCGGCCTCGCCGATGATTTTAATCAGCGACTCCTTCCCGGGCAACGCCCTATAGTATCGTTCTCGAAGCGCGGAAATTTGGCTTAACGCATGCGAGGTACGCACCATATAAATACAGTATAGTCCCTATTCACTAAAATGTCAACCATAATCGTGAAAAACATAGACAAACGACCAAAATTCACGATTATTAGAACCTCTAACTAAAGAACACCCAGAGCGTCACCCATCGCGCAACCTGTTTTGTTACCCCGTCCTGCATGATGTCTGCAATTATACCACATAGGTGAGGAACACGAGCAGTTTTTCATACATTACTATATAATACGGTTAAATTATGCAGGTTACCGATCCGCGATTGCCACATACTTTTCGCGCCCCATGCCCATTTACTCACGGTCGATTCTACTGTCTTGGGACGGACAGCGGTCACATGGTCAAAGAGGAAATGCATAGCGGCATCAACGAAGTGAAGAGTTTCCTGAAGAGGTGGGGCGGTCTGTACGAATTCCTCCAGACCTTCTTCGGGCCGGGCGCGAGTGTCATACCACACCTCACAGGAAAGAAGGCGATCCGCCGCGCATTCACTATCCATGAGCTGCGGGACAAACTGATACTGAATGTGGGGTCGGGCGTGAAATGTCTCAATGCGGAGGTCTTGAATGTCGATGTATACCCTTTTGCGGGAGTGCATATTGTTGCCGATGCGGCGGACCTACCTTTTGCGGACAACACGATTGATATGCTTTTGTGCGAGGATACGCTTGAACATGTTGCCGACCCATTCCTTTCGCTTGCAGAGTTCAAGCGCGTCATACGACCAGGAGGATATGTGTATCTGGCGGTACCGTTTTTATATCCTTTCCATTCCTCCCCGAACGACTTCACTAGATTCACCCGCGCACTCCTGCGAAAACAGCTGGCGGGTTTCAATATAATTGAAGAAGGAGTCCGGGCCGGGCCGATGGCGAGCTTACAGGCGGTGCTGATGCATAGCTGTGCGATGGTATTCTCTTTTAGAAACTACTCTCTGTATTTTTTACTGACCAACTTCTTTATGGTCGTGTTTTCTCCGCTAAAATTGCTGGACATACTCTTCGCGCCGTTCCCGTATGCGCATGAGGCCGCGGCCGATATTTATCTTTTAGCGAGAAAGATATAGTATACCCTATGTATTCTGCATCTTAGAGAAGTATGAACTTGGATTCTGCAACAGTTCTCGCGGAGTGCCTCGTTCAATGATGCGCCCGTGGTGAAGGACGAGAATTGAGTCTGCTTCGGCCACCGTTGACGGTCGGTGCGCGATGATAAGCACCGTTACGGTCCCGTAGAGAGCGCGGATGGACTCGTGGATAAGCTTCTCCGACTCGTGGTCAAGTGCGCTAGTCGCCTCGTCTAGGATAAGGAGCAACGGATTGCCCGCGAGCGCGCGAGCAAGCGCGATGCGCTGGCGCTGTCCGCCCGAGAGCATAACACCCCTGTCTCCGGTAAGTGTATTAAATCCTTCCGGTAATCCTATAATAAAGTCATAAATATTCGCCTTTTTAGTTGCTTCAATAATTGCTTCTTTTGAAAGATTCGGGCGATAGAAACGAATGTTTTCTTCTATGCTGGCATTGAGAAGGAAAACATCCTGTGCGACATAGCCGATGTTGCTACGCCACGACTCGGATGAAATAGAAGTTATCGGTTTCCCGTCGATGACGATGCTGCCTTCGTTCGGACTGAACAGGCGTAATAAGAGGTCGGCAACAGAGGTCTTCCCCGCTCCCGACGGGCCGATGAGCCCGACGGTTTCTCCCTTAGCAATAGAGAAACTCGCCTCGGACAGAACGCTTTTGCCTCCCGCATAAGAAAAAGAAACATTTTTAAATTCTATTGTCCGTTCAAACGCAAACGGAGATGCGTCCGGAGTCTCCTGTTCTCTGTGCTCATCAAGCAATCTCTTGAATGCGTCAATATTCTGCGCGTATGGTATTGATTCCCGTATTCCGTTTAAAGCGCCTTGGCCCGATTCTAGATAGGTGAAGATCTTTTGTATCAAGTATAGTGCCGCTGCGAATGAAATCATGCTGAAGTCCGGCAAGCGGTATGTTATCGCGAAGAGGATGATAACGAAAATAAGACTGAAGGGCTGGAACAAACTTCCGCTTATGGAACGAATGAGCGCCATGCGTATAGAAAGCATCCGAAGAAGGCGAACTAGCGTCCCTCCGCTCTTAATGGCGCTCTCCTCGGCACCAGCCGCCTTTACCGCCTTCATTCCTATAATGTGCTCACCGAGAAAATGCAGGTAGCTTTTCTCTGTTGCGATAAGGACATTCCCTATGGACTGTATACGAATCATTAGTGGCCGCACAGCGAATAGAAGAACGACACCAACGACAAGAGTGCTCACAGTCATGATTGGCGAAATGTTGAGCGCGACAAGCAGATAAATGAAAAGACCGCTGAAGGACTGAATAATCTGACCAAATACGCTTAGTAAATTTTCAGTTCGCTGAATATCGCGCACTAGAGTCGCCTGAAGAGTCCCTATCTTCTGTTTAAGCAAGAACGCCCATGATGCATGCAACATCCGCTTCAACATCCCTTCGCTCTCCCTACCCATGAAGTCGGCGCCGATGCGCCCACGGATGTAGCCGGACATCGTTATCATCACAGCGCGCAACATAAAGAGCCCTAGAATGAAGGCGAGAAGATACCGGAAACTGAAAGGTATGTGAAAGAAACCGAACAGTCCCTGTATCGCCTGCGAAATAAAATCCGTCGGCCCGCTGCTCGCGTTGGTATAAAAAGAAATGAGCGGAATCATCGCGTTGATGCCGATACCGTCCAAGATCGCACTGACGATGCCGAGCGCGACAAGAATGATAATCTGCAGGTGATAATTCCTGAAGGTATGCCAAAGTATACTAATATTCTTAAGTGAAGAGTTGGTGGGAGCACTCATACACAATGTATGCTCTTTATAACACAAAAGAGAAGGCGCAGGTTCCATGAACCTGCGCCCAGACATAGTTGATGCGACTTAGAAATCTTCTACGCGACGGAGCTTCTGCATCACGGGAACTTCCGACGGAAGAACGCGCTTGACACCGTCGCCGCGAATGACGGCCATGTCATCGATAGGTATGAGCTGTTCAATGATGATGTTCCCAGCTTCGAGCTCCCGTATTTTGTATACCAGCTGCTGTAACTGTAACGGGTTTAACGAAGCTTTCTGGTCCGAGCCCGGCATCGCGCGGTCAAGTGTTATGTGCCGTTCCACGACACATGCTCCCATGGAAACCGCCATGAGCGACGGCAGAATGCCCTGCTCATGCCCGCTGTATCCGATCGGCACATCTGGAAACGCATCCCGCAGAGTATCAATCGTGGCAAGATTGATCTCCTCGTCGGCGCAGGGATAATTGGCGATGCAGTGTAAGACAACGAGGTCATCGGTGCCGAGCACTTCAACCGCCTTTTTAACCTGTTCGAGCGTACTCCCGCCGGTTGAAAGAATTACCGGCTTTTTATTGGAGCGAATGCGACGAAGCAGATCCGCATGCGTGAGACACGCGGAGGCGATCTTGTGGCACGGAACATCGAAGCCGTTGAGGAAGTGCGCGCTGTGGCCGTCCCACGAAGAGCCGAACCACAGAATACCCTTCTCACGGCAGTAGATTTCAATTAAATTGAAGTCATGGAGACCGAACTCCAGCGCATACTTGAGATCGCCGTTCGTGGTATCGGTGATGTCCACCATCAGCCGAGCCAGAGCCTCGGTCGGCAACACTTGATGCCGCCGACCGTTGATCTTAGAACGCTCGATGGCATGCCTGATGAAGCTCTCATCCACCTTGCGGACCGCCGCCAACTCTTCAGTCTTGTACACGGTTTCAACATCCCGCTTCTGGAACTTCACGGCGTCGCAACCGGCTTCGGCAGCGACATCGATAAGTTTCTTGGCGATATCCAGACTGCCATTATGGTTGATGCCGATTTCCGCGACGATGAAACATGGCTGCCCTTGCCCTACTTTTTTGTTGCCGATGGTAACTGTCGTCATGATCTGATTTCCTTATGTTAGGTTTTGAATTGGCCCTTTATCAGGCCATGCATCTGCGGGCTAGTAAAACATACTCGCACAAAATGAGCAATTTCTTCTCTGTATTAGAACGCGTACGAGCTGTTGGAGGTTTCAGTTGTGTCTAGTGTGAAAAACTAACTTCACGCAATTTCTGCCTTCAAGATATTCACCACACGCTCGGCGTTCTTACCGTCTACAGGATAATTCTCTTCCATCCGCTTTTTCAGTTCTATATTTTCGCGACTCTCCGGGTCGAACAACCGTTCAACAGTAGCAGCCAAGCCGTCCATGTCGTCAAGCTCGATGCTGGCGCCGAGCTTGACCGGCGGAGGCGGGTCCAAGTCCTTCTGCGCTTTAACAAACTCGGGGTCGGTAATATGGAGCGTCGGCTTGCGACGATATATAGCATTTAGCCCTTCGGTGGAAACGATGAGCAGTACGACGTCTGAAGCCGCGCCGACGCGGCTTATTCCCACCAGCTCGGCATTGATAAACGGGACGCCGACATTCTTGAAAATCTTCTCGTATACCTCCGGTGGCGTATTGTCGCGAGGATGAATCCCGAACGCCAATCTGAATTTCCCCGCAACTTTTTTCAATTCTTCAGCCAATCTCTCTACCAGCTGAATCGTGGTCCCTGCCAATATGAATGTAAGAAGTTTCTCGTCGTCCGCCAGCCCCAGCTCTTTCCGTGTCTCGATTTTTATGCGCTCCGTATCTTCAGTAGCAAAGCGGTCAAAGGACGGCTGTCCGGTAATTTCAATTCGTTCCTCCAACTCCGGAAATTCCTTGACTATGAGCTTCTTTGCCTCTCCGTCCATAACGCAAATTTTCTTCGGGTACGGCATCTTGCGCTCCTTAAGCCGCTGGAGAAGATTGAACGAGGATGTGTAATAATCTTCGAGCACCACTGTCGGCACCTCCGGAAAAGTCGCTACGGCATACGTCTCTATCCCGCTCTCGGAAAAAGACGGGTCGATTAACAACACGTCTGGAGTACCTAGAACCGAGTCCGCGCCGAGAGCCATGTTCGCGGGCGTGATATCTTTCATCGGAAATTTTTCACGCAGAATCTCGCCTGCTCTGCCGTCCACCATCGCCCTCATGGCCAGCGCGTCGTCGCTACGCAACAGCTCCATCACAGGCGAGAGCGCGTTGGCACTGCCGGGGTCGCAGGAAATGATGAGGACATTTTTCTTTTTCTGCACTCGCTCCTCGATATCAGAACTGCTTTCCATTTCAAGAACCTTGGTTTCAAAAAGGTCCTCGCGCCCCTCGATATATGCGAGGCGCTTCTTCTCTTCCGGAGGCAAATCACGCAACTGGGGCGGGTGTTCAGTCATAGGTCTTATCGGTAGTATAACAAAAATCGCTCGGCGGGTTAGTGCCGAGCGAAGCGATGCGAATTGTTCACGAGTTGATGGTGTTCGCCATATTTTTCTTCACACCGTCTCCCATCATGGTTTCCAGCCGACGAAGCTCGGCGATGACCGTCTGACACCTATAGAGCGGTATTGCGTGTTTCTCATCCCGATGCGTTGCCGGTCGCGACCCCTTCATATAGAAGAAGAGTGCCGACGGTGCGAAGCCGAGCGAGGCGTAGAGCGCGTTCACATCGGTGGAGTGCAGACCGAACGCAACCGGCACACCGAAGCGCTCACGAAGCCTCTCGATGGCGCGCAGATTGGTCTCCGCATCGTCATAAGAGAGCTGGGTGTGAATGAGGGTAAGGTTCGGAACTTTCCAGAAGTGCGCGAGGAATTTTTCAATCTCTTCTTCGCCGGACATGCCGGTGGAAACATAGACAGGCTTCCCTGTCCGAAGGACGGTGGCGACCAACTCGCGGTTACCGATGTCTTTGCTGAGGATTTTGTAGAAGTCCGTCCCGATTTCCTCAAAGAGAGAGATTTTCTCCACATCAGAGAGTCCAACGCCGAATTGCATCCCGAGACATTGCGTATGTTCTGCCGCGTGCCGATAATATTCATCGGCAAGAGCAAGTCCGCGGTGCGACGCTTCTTTGTAATACGCATGAGTTTGCACTTGGAAGGTAATCCCATCCGGATGCACGGCATCCAACGCTTTAAGATATTCGTCCGCGTATAGCTGGTCTCCCATGTGGTTCATACCGATTTCAGCAATTATTTGCATGTGTTGCTCCTTATGGTTTCGGTTCATAAGATCGCACTCGACATTCCTCCGTCAAAGGTGATGCTCACGCCACTCAAATACTTGATGTCGTTCTCAACGATAGAGCGCACGAATTTCCCAACCTCTTCTGGCTTTCCCGCCCGCCTCATGGGCAGTTTCTGTTCCAGTGCAGAAATGTCTGAGGTGAGATTCTTCAGTCGGTCAGTAAGTGTGGGGCCAAGCGCGATGTTGATACAACTCACCTGCCGTGCGGCAAACCGCTTTGAAAGCGCCTTGAGCACCGACCACGAGGCCAATCGGTAGGCGACCGAGAGCGTCATGTTATCCTTCGGCTCCGAGATAAGATGCGAATTGATAAGGAAAATATATCCTCCATCACGCACCTCGATTTTTTGCAGAAGAGTTACAAAACTCAAAAACAGCTGATGATGATATTTCAGCCATTCCTCCGAGGTTATTTCGAAGAAATCTTTTTTCGGCGGGCCACCAGTGTTCAGTACGAGCACATCCGTAGAAGGGCGCTCTCTAACAAACGTCTCGACCGATTCGGGATTCGAGGTATCGATTTCTTTGCTTGAGATTATCGGAGCGTCAAACCCTGCTCTGCGGAGTTCTTCTGCGATTGAGGCTCCGACGCCACGAGAGGAGCCGAGCACAAGCGCGGTTTTGATTGAATTCATGATGAGTCCTTTCCTATCCTGTTGATTGATTTTTAGACCATGCTTCCGCTCACAAGTAAAACACACTTTTAGAAAATCCGCAACTATTTTCTACTGCATCGGGAGTGTGAACGGATCAACGCCGCGTGACTCCAATATCACATTCGCGAAATCGCGGATGGCACCCGCACCGCCTTCGCGCTTGGCGATAAACTTACAGATACTCTTGACTGCTTCTTCCGCCTGCGCTGGAGCAGTTGGAAGTGCGACAGCACGCAAAAGCGGCGCGTCAATTAGGTCGTCGCCCATATATGCTGACTCTGCGAGAGTAAAACCGTTCTGATTTAAAAATTCATTCGCTGTTTCAAGCTTCTTCGCGCTATTGCAACCCTCATACAGAACTATCGGCTCCCATCCATCTACTTTTTGTGGCTTAGATGATGGTAATACATTTAATTTTTCTACTGTTTCGCGCAGAGCCGCAGCACTATCGCCCTTCTCGTTCGTAATAAACACGACGCGTATACCAAGCTCGCGCAGGAAGAGGAGACCAAGACCGTCATAATAACTGCGATATTTCGTCTTTTTCTGCGTTCCCATCAGTACGGTATTCGGGAACAGCACACCGTCGGAGTCGCAGAAAAAAACTTTTATCTTTTGTGCGATATCTTTCAGTTGAGAATTCATACGCCTTTCGCGAGCCATCCACCGTCAACATAGATGTCTTGTCCGGTGATATATGCAGATGCATCGGAGGCGAGAAATACTGCGGGGCCCGCCAAATCTTCAGGTTCTCCCCATCGGTCTAGCATGATTCTGTTGTCTCTTTTTTCTTTAAGTTCTGGAGTTCCGTAAGAACCCTTCGTCATATTTGTTCTCATATATCCCGGCCCGATGTTGTTGACTCTTATATTGTATTTCGCCCAATCAAAGGCGAGCGTCTTGGTAAGCTGTTTTAATCCGCCCTTAGAGGCCGTATACCCAGGGACCTTGGCGAGCCCGAGTTCGGCGCCGAGCGAAGTGATGTTAATAATTGATCCGCCCTTGCCATTTTTTATCATAAAGTGAGCAACCTTCTGACTTAGCAGAAAAGGAACTTTGAGATTGATGAAGAGAACTCTGTCCCAATCCTCTTCAGAATGGCTCTCGCTCGGCGCGCCAGCGGTGATGCCGGCATTGTTCACCAAGATATCTATTCTGCCTTCATTTTTGAATACAAGAAGCGCGATTTTTTCTAAATCTTCTCGCACAGAAAGGTCTGCAACGACCATCTTTGCTTTTTCGTTCTTCAGCGCGTGTACCGTATCCTCAAGTTCGGGTTTGAGCACATCGACGAAATACACCGTGGCACCGGCGCCAAGAAGCCCATCGGCGATAGCCTTGCCGTTGCCGCGAGCGGCTCCGGTAACAATAGCCACTTTCCCCTCCAATGAAAATTTCTCAAGCATTATGAATGAGTATAACAGTCTGAAACGATTTTGAGTTTCAAGCGGTTCTCTGTACTATACAGTCCATGAATGTCGTTGCTATCATTCCCGCCAAAGGAGACTCGAAGCGCGTACCGGGGAAGAATCTCCGTATGATGCTCGGCAAGCCGCTCGTCGCGTGGGCAATAGAAGCCGCGAAGAAGAGCACATATATCGACCGTGTCATCGTCAGCACCAGCGACGAAGAAATAGCTGAGACAGCGAAAAAATACGGGGCCGAGGTGCCGTTTATGGAGCCGATGGAGATAGCGGCAGGCGGCGGCAATATTGAAGGAGCCCTTCTGCACGCGATTGAATGGTTGAAGAAGAACGAAAACTATGTCCCCGATGCCGTCGTTCTATTGCAAACTACCAATCCTCTCCGACGAACAGAAGATATTGATACGGCTATCAAACAATTTAAACAAAGCGGGGCCGACTCCACGGTCGCCGTGTGCGAGGCACTCGGCAACCACAATCCGACATGGATGCTAATGAGAGACGAGAAGCACGGCGCGCGAATGTTCAACGGAGCGGATATACGAAGTATCTCTAGCATGCGGAGTCAAGAACTTCCAAAATGTTATTTTCGCAACGATATTGCCTATGTATTTAAAGCGTCAAATCTGTATCAAACTCCGCCAAATCACTACGGAGACAAGGTGGACCTGCTAGTGATGGACGAAATATTTGATACTGACATTAATACACCTGAAGATTGGCACATGACGGAAGATAAACTGCGCAGACTGGTTGAAGCGAAAAAAGTTTCTACGCCGTAGCACGATTCGACCAGCCTCGAACCAGACCAGCAATGCGCTCAGAGGCGTGCCCGTCGAAGGAGAAGTTTTTCCGCATGAATGCCCAGCCGGCCTCGCTCATACGCGCGCGGGCTTCTGGGTCGATAGAGAGCTCCTGTAGCATCTCTGAGAGTTCCTCCGGGGAGTGCGCGATGCGGAGCGCGCCGGCTTTTTTAAAGTGCGAGAAGTGGAAGTCCGCCATCATCTTTTCTACCGGAGCGAATGCCGCAATAACGACCGGCAGGCGATATGTCAACGCTTCATACACCACGGTGGAGTAACTGCAGACGAAGATATCAGCCTGCCGGAACAGCTCCGGTAAGGGCGTTGTCCCGACACTTTCGTAATTCACGCCAGAGAGTCCGCGCGAGCGCGCTTCTTCTAGAAAAGCGGAGCGAACTGTCGTCGAGCGCGACGCAACGAGGAGGCGCGCGTTCGGTATCTCACACACCGCACCACCAAGTGTTTTGAAATATTCTTCAATGGAATAGGTACCGTATCGTTCATTGATATCCATCGTCGGTGTATTGCTTAAAATGGTAAGGTCGGACTTCTTCTCCATGGCGACAGATTTTTTTGCATCTTTAATATAGGCATCAAAGCGTGGCGAGCCGACCGCGAAGAGTCGTTCCTCTTCGTAACCAAGTGCGCGAAATTCGCTACACACAAGAGGCCCATAGGTAGCGAGGAAGCGTGCCGCGTGTCGCCGTGTCCCGGAACCGGGACCGAGATACTCGCCCCCGTGCTGGACCTCAAGCGCCGATATGCCAACTTCTCGTGCCACGAGAGGAAGAATAGCGAAGTGTCTCTGTCCGCTCACGCTCGCGCGGAGAAGAACGACATCCGGAGAAAGGCGTTCATACATCGCATATGCACCCTCTATGTCGCGAATGATGTCGGGCACCGCTGTTTTTATTAAGTGAGTCAGTATCCTCTCCGCGGTGCCTTCTAGAGATACGCCACGAAATGTAAAATCAACGGACATCAGCATTTCTTTTCGTATAACCATCCACTCTTCCGTACACTTCTTTGCATGAGCGAGCGCTTGTCGTCTGCCGTACTGCGAAAGAAATTGCTCAATATGCACAAACCGCATCTTGTGGCGCCAGATGTTCCTAAAACCCGCTCTTAATGCTTCTTTGCGGTCAAGCAGGATAAGCTCCGCTTCGGGCAGTAGCTGCAGTATGGGCGCGAGACTGTGCCAATAATCGCTCGCGAGTATACGCAGGGGTCGGCGAGGGTGCAAAGCGATACAAGCATTCAGGAACAAGAGCGTCGCCCCGAATAACGCTCGCTTTAGTGTGAATGCCCACTCCTGCCAATAGTTCTTGGCTTGGAGCGCAGTTGAAAGAACATTATACGATTCGTAACGAATTCCCCTCTTCTCCGCTACCAGACGCGTAGCTTCTAGCACTATTTTCACTTCTTCGGCAGCGAGCGGACCACTAGTTTTTGAAATGGACATTGCCGATATCGGCACTACTAGGCATTCCGTTTCTGGAGTGTGCTCCATAAAGCGTTCAATGACGTCTACATAGTAGAAAAGATGCGAGAAGTATATGTGGACCAATAGACACAGGGGCTCGAGAAGCGACACCTCCCGATACCGAAGGAAGGACAGGGTCGCACTGTCGCACAGAGCATATGTGAGTTCATCAGCTCGCATGCACGCCGCAGGCGCAGTGCGATTCTGAAGCGCCTTTCCTGAAATGAAAGGGCCGCCACGCTTCTCTAGCGCGAAGTCTATCTCCGCATCTAGAGAAACTATGATAGGCGTCTCGCCTCCGCCGCTCCACTTCGCGATGAGTGCGTCAAGAGACGCGAGCTGGCTCGTTTCGTATAAAAAAATGGCGGTCTTCATGTATAGAGATTAAACTGATACTGCCGTGGAAATGTTACCGCATCGGCGCTCGGCCGATAGTGCGCTCCATAAGAGCGCGCAGGACGCGGTCAACGAGCATGATCACTGACATAAGGAGTGCGGATGCGGGATAGTGCTTATTAAAATAACTCTGTAACCCGGTGTAAAAGACTAGGTTTCGCGCCGCTCTTGGTCTCCTGCTGAAGTCTACGGACTTGATGTGAGTGACTTTGGCGTCTGGAACCAGATATATCTTGTATCCGCAGTCGTAGATGCGGCGGCACAAATCCACATCAATAAAGAGGGTAGAAAAATCAGGATCCAAGATGCGCGAACCAAGCGCTTCGCGCCGCAATATAAGGCAGGAGAGCGGAGGCTGTTCTATTTCAAAGACGCGAGTCGCATCGAGATCTTGATAATGGTATGAATTGTAATTGCGCAATCCAAGGAAATACTTATCAACGAACCGCCCCGGCACGGTGGTAAAAAAGGCGCGCATCGGCGTCATAAGGCGGCGATAGTAATTTTGCAGGGAGCCATTGGGGTAATGGAGGTTACCAGTAGCGGCACCAGCGTTGGGAGTATTCTCCATAAATGCGAGTAGTGCCTGCAACACCCCGGGCAAAAGCCGGGCATCGCTGTCGAGTAAGAGAATATATTTTGCCCGGCTACGCTCAAGCATGATGTTGAGGGCCGAAATGCCGACATTGGTCTCGTTTTTTACGAAAGTGAAGCGGGTATCACTCTTAAATTTTTCAGCCACATGGGCGAATCCGCCGTCGGTTGATGCGTCGTCAATGATTGTTACCTCCACTGCTACATCGCCAGCCGTTGCGACTATAGACTCAAGTGCCGACTCGACTATATCCGAAGCATTCCAGCAGGAAACGACTATGGAAATATCGGGGGCGCTTTTCATATGTATACTTATGTCATACCACATGCTAGAATGTCGGACAACGGAGAGGGCCCACCGAGATTGCCACTTGCTTTCCCCATATATTTACTTATACTTCGATAACATATGAAGATTTTGGTAACCGGTGGTGCAGGATATATAGGTTCAGTACTGGTCCCCATGTTATTGAACGATGGGTATGATGTCAGAGTGTTCGACAATCTTTCCTACGGGCAAAGCTCAATGTTGCCGTATTTCATTGACGACCATTTCGAATTCATAAAGGGAGATATACGGGATGTAAAAGCGGTGAAGAAGGCGGTTGACGGCACTGATGCCATTATCCATCTTGCTGCGATTGTCGGAGCACCCGGCTGTAATAAGGATCCGGTGTTGGCACGAGAAGTCAATTATCAGGGAACAGTCAATGTAAATCGCGCTCGCACCGGACAAAAGCTCATATATGCTTCTACGGGGAGCGTCTATGGGAAGGTCGACGGCATCTGCACCGAGAAATCGCCCGCCAACCCTTTGTCCGTGTACGGAGAAACGAAACTTATGGCGGAAAAAGAAGTTTTGCGGTCCGGGAATGCCATCGCGTACCGCTTTGCGACCGCTTTCGGCCTGTCATCAAAATTAAGGTTAGATCTGTTGCCAAACTATTTCGTGTTTAATGCGCTTAAGGATAAACATTTAGTTATATATGACAGAGATTTCAAACGGACATTCGTGCATGTGAAAGATATCGCACGATCGTACCTCTTCGGTCTGAAACATTTTGCGGCGATGAAAAATAAAGTTTATAATGTGGGGTCGGAAAAAATCAATAAGACCAAGGGAGAGATTGCCGACCTTATGCGAGAGAAAATAGACTTTGAGATCTACTGCGCCAATGAGAATATTCCCGACCCCGACCAAAGGGACTATGAGGTTTCGTACCAAAAGATTAGGGACATTGGTTTTAAGACGAAAATCAGTTTTGAACGAGGGGTCGATGAAATGATCAACGGATTGAAACACTTAGACATTAAAAATCCCTATTCAAATGTATGAGGATTTTGGTTTTGGGAGGCACCGGTTTCATTGGAAAAAAAATTGCAGTTGTCCTCCAAAAGACTGGGGACCGCGTCTATTCAGCCTCGCGAGCCACAGGTGTGGATATACGGAAGTATGAGGATGTTGAGAAATGTTTCAGCACCATTCGTCCGAATGCAATTATAAATTGCGCGGCGCATGTAGGCAGTTTACATCATGTGACAAAGTACGCTGCGGATGTAATTGACGATAATATACAAATGGCCCTGAACATATACCGGGCCGCGGTCCGCATATGTCCGAAGACTCGTATCGTTAATCCGCTTTCAAATTGTTCTTATCCTGGCGATAGCGATGTTCAGATTGAATCGGAGTGGTGGAATGGCGCTGTGCATGAGTCTGTCTTTTCATATGGCAATTACAAGAGGTTCGTATTCGTCCTGGCAAAGTGTTATGAAAAGCAATACGGGATACAAAGTGTCAATTTTCTCATTCCCAACACATTCGGCCCGGGTGATTCAACCGACCCGGACAAAACTCACGCCCTCAATGGCATGATCATACGAATGATCGAGGCGTACCGGCGGGGAGATGCAGAATTTGAAATATGGGGCTCTGGTCGTCCTGTGAGAGAATGGGCCTATGTTGATGATGTAATCAGCATTTTGAAAGAAGGCATTCGCACGAATGAAAACCTGTTATATCCCGTCAATGTGGGACAAAATAAAGGGTTTACTATTAAACAGTCTGCCGAACTCATTGCAGACGCGATAGGTTTTACCGGAAAGCTGGTCTTTAACACAAAATATCAAGATGGGGCGCCGATAAAAATACTTGATGATACGAAATTTAGGCAGATGTTCCCACTTTTCCATTTTTTTGATCATAAAAAAGGGGTCGAGGAAACAGTGAGATATTACGAGTCGGTTTTGACATAACCTATGGGAAAAGGCGCTGCTCTAATCGGCTACACTGGTTTTATCGGCAGCAATATTCTGAATCAGAAATCTTTCACGAATGTATATAACTCGAAGAATATCGAGGAGATACGGGGACGAGAATTTGAGCTTCTCGTGTGCGCCGGCGCTTCCGGCACAAAATGGCTGGCGAACAAAGAACCGCGGAAAGACCTGGAGGCCGTCACGCACCTTATGCTAAATCTGTCTGAAGCGAAAATAAAAAAACTGGTACTGATTTCAACTATTGATGTATATCAAAATCCTAGTGAAGTTGATGAAGATTCACCAATCCAAAAAGCTGCTTTGGCGCCATATGGAAAACATCGTCGAATGCTTGAGGAATTTGTCGAGGACCGTTTTGATTCGACAATCGTAAGGCTACCGGGCCTTTTCGGTAAAGGTCTCAAGAAAAATATCATCTATGATCTGCTCCAAGGATCTACCGAATTCATACATCCAGATGGCATACTTCAATTTTACAATTTGGACTATATTTATTCGGATATTGAAAAAGCTCTTTCCGATAAATTGCAAACGATCAATGTGGTGAGTGAGCCGCTGCCGATACGGGAACTTTCGGAAAAAGTATTCGGAATTATCTTCGATCATACCACGAGCGGCAACGCTCCTTATTATGATGTACGATCAAAATACGGTCATCTATGGGGCAGTACTACTCGTTATCTGTATCCGAAATCAAAAATTATGGCTGACCTGAATCAATTCAAGGACACGGTGATGCAGAAATCCTGATGTTTACCATAGTCACCGTCTACAATAAAAGAGATTACTTTGAGCGGGTGTTGCTTGCCTCTCTACAAAAACAGACCGCGCAGTTTGAGTTAATTGCCATAGATAATACAGCGGAGCGATATAAATCGGCGGCACAGGCGTTTAATTCAGAGATACGAAATCCGAAAGGAGAGTATATTTTGTTCGTGCATCAAGATGTCGACTTCGGCGACGATACCGAATGGCTGCGGACTGCCGAAGAAGAAGTTCGGAAACTACTCGATGCAGGCATTATGGGTGTGTTGGGAGTTGATTTCGAGGGCAATTTCCGCGGCTATATATCCGACTGCGGAGAAAAAAGGGTCAAGAAGGAGGCGGGGGCGGTTGAAGTACAATCTGTGGACGAATTACTTTTTATTATTCCAAAAAGAGTCTTTGATACTATTAAGTTTGACGAAGTGGCTTTCGACGGCTGGCACTTATATGGGGTTGATTATTGCATAACTGTCCAACAGCATAATCTTAAAACATATGTCATTCCATCTTTCGTCTATCATCGGAGCGTAGGAACAAATCGCATTGATATCATCAAATACCAGCGGCGGCTCTTTCTAAAGTACAAATCCCTCGTTTTCACAAGCATAGGAGTTATAAACTGGGTATCTTTCATTAAAAGTTTCGTCCAGCAATTGATAGGACCGATCTATTCTCTCTTATTTCCTGACTGGATTCCACTACTGAAGAAGGAAGCAGATGGCTTTACTAGTATTCTTGACCTCGAATGTGGCTATAATTCACCCGTACAACATCTGCGCATTACTAGAAAGGTCGGTGTGGATGATAATGAGGAATACATTGAAGAGAGCCGGAAAAAAGCATTGCATCAGGAATATATCCGAGGAAATGTTCTTGAAATCGTCCTTCCCATTCAGTCGTTTGATGTTGTATTTAGTTCCCGCACCGGGGAAAGTTTGAGTGTGCAAGAAAGAGAAAAGCTGTTGGAGACGATGCAGGAATTGGCTTCAAAAAAAGTAATCGTCATGGTTCAAAACGGGCCGCATTGGATGGTTTCTGATTTTGAGCAAAGAGGGTTCCGTGTGTACGGCATAGGCGGTTTTAAGTTCCTGCGTACCCCAACAGGGGGGATACGGTACCGGCCATGGTACCTCTTTGCGTTTCTCTCAGACCTTTCTGAAAAAATTGCTTATTTCTTTCCCTCTCTCGCCTTCCGGCTTTTTGCCGTAAAAGATGTTTAGGATTATTTCTTTTGGTACACGGCGGTATATGCGGCACCGCGTTGCATCAATCGCTCGATTGGAGATATCGTCAAGAATAGGATCTTTGAGACGATTCTCCCTGCCCAGTTCTTCTCACTAGAAATTCTGAACAAATGCCGGACTGAATGATACCATCCTATCCTGTTTAACACAAAACCGTCCGGATCAGTTGTGGTCGTATACACCAATTGCATATCCATCTTCTTTAGAAAATCGGTTAGCGTGGCGAGTGGAATAAGTTCCACATGCCGCGGCGCATCAAGATGCATCCAATATTGTTTAAACAACTTGAACTGGATTGAATAAGGATTTGGGGTTGAGATAATGAGTACGCCACCTGGTCGCAAAACTCTTTTACATTGCTTCAAGACCGCCCAATGGTCCGATATATGTTCAATACTATGCCAGAATGCGATGATGTCATATGTTTTATTACGCGCTATCATGGTCTGGACGATATCAGTTGTATTGATTGTCGTAACATTAGTCATCGCATTGATGAAGTCGCAGCAATTCTTATCCATTTCAATCGCCTCCACGCGAAATCCCGCCAGCTCCGCTCCGTACGCGAAGGCGCCATAAGATGATCCTATTTCCAATAGATTCCCTTTGTCTTTATATTTTTGCACCAATTCAACGCGCCAATGTAACTTTTTTTCCAACTGTACCAATTGTTCGAGAGACTGGGGTGTCCGATGACGATCGCTCGGAAAGTAGCTTGGGAGATCCTCTGGGATCGGATCTAAAAAGAGTAGTTTGCACCGAACACACCGATAGTAGTCGAATGTGGCTCCACTGAGCTTTTGATTCACATCAGTGGCTTGAAAATACAGAGCGGCATCTGAGCCACACTGGGGGCAGGTACCTGACATGAGGCGCATGATACCGCGCGCCGCTCCTGATGGCAAAGAACGTGATAAACTTGGTTGTATGGAAAAATCTGCCGAGATTTCAGTCGTTATTCTCTGCTACAAATCGGCTTCATCTATTGCAGGGTTCGTGAGAAAAATGAAAGAGCTTCTTGATGCCCGCGGTCTCTCTTATGAGCTGGTGCTCGTCGCCAATTACAATGCCCACGAAAAGGACACGGACCAAACGCCAAACGTGGTTAGAGGTCTCGCCGAACATGACCCGCATATTGTCGTCGTGTCCAAACCAAAAGAAGGCATGATGATGGGTTGGGACCTAAACAGCGGCCTAAAGGCTGCTACTGGCGCGACGATTGCCCTAATTGATGGAGACGACCAGATGCCGGCGGAGGACATTATTCGCATTTATGATGCTCTCCGTTCAGGCGCGTATGACTGTGCCAAAACATATCGCGCTGGTAGATTTGACGGACTGAAGCGTAAGGTCATTTCGCTAACTTACAATGCGCTCCTTAAGGTTTTTTTTCCAAAAATACATCTTCGCGATGTCAATTCTAAACCTAAGATATTCACCAGAGAGGCGTATGCGAAACTTAATTTAAAATCCACCGACTGGTTTGCAGATGCAGAGATGATGATTCAGGCGAGCTACCTCGGGTTCCGCATTGTTGAGGTGCCAACCGTTTTCCATGAAAATAAGCATCGCCGTTCTTTCGTCCGTACATCCGCGATTCTGGAATTCTTGAAGAATATTGTGGTGTATCGATTTACCCGAATGCATGAATTCAGAAAATAATATTTCGTTTTTCGTCACTGGCGCTTCTAGCTCTCTCGGCGCTTCAATCGTTTCTTCCATACATAAAGAATTCCCCGGTTCTCGTCTGACGCTACTTAAACACAGCCGACCGATACTGGAGATCGACCGCGTAAAAGTAGTCTCCGACCTTACCGTCGCCAGAGGCGATATTGTTATCCACTCCGCGGCGACCACGCACGCGAGTCCGGAAGTGTACAGGGAAAGCAATGTGGTCTTAACCTCAAGTCTGGTTCAAGCATCTCTCAAGGCCGGAGCATCACATTTTGTCTACATTAGTACTTTGGCACTCGGTGCAGAATATGGCAGCTACGGGGCATCAAAAGCTGAGGCGGAAGAAATAGTTAAAAACAGCGGTATCCCTTTTACAATCATCCGACTATCCGAAATGTATGGCGGGACAAGCAATGAAGGCTTATCAAAACTTATTGCTCTCGTTCGGCGCTTCCCAATCGTTCCGTATATTCCTCACACGATGTTCGCTCCGCTCTATATAGATGATGCGGCACAGACCATTGTTCGCGCGGCAACTCAGCCTCCAAAGAATAAAACCTATGTCGTCGCCGGACCAGATATTCTCTCTTTCCGCGATACAGTAGAAACTATCGCTTCAGCCTTTGGGAAAAGGATTTTGGTCATACCACTGCCGCTTATTCTCTTGTTGCCATTCGCTACCGCTTCTGACCAGTTGAGCAGGCTCAAACGGCGTAAGAACTATGATAGCTCGCTCGCCCGAGAAGAGCTTTCCTTTCGTCCACGATCTTTCGAAAAAGGGCTCCATTCTGTATGTATGTACTCGGCAAGTGCCTCTTGCCACGGACGCATATAGGGAACTTTTGATACTATACTTTCATTATTCGGACGACTTGCGTCCTTTGCGCCAAAAAAATTCGCGTCTACTTCCTGCACATTGGTCCGCGAACCGGTGATCTGAACGATTTCTCTCACGACATCCGCGCGTGTTGGAGTGCCGTCATTGCTCATATGATATAAGCCTGACTTCCCTTCCTCAACAAGCCGCCGCATACCCGCAACGATATCTTTCCCATAGGTGGGCGACCCGCGTTTCCCAGTGACGACATTGATGATGGGTTGGTCCAATTGCCGTATTATTTTTGCGATGAACTTCTGATCTCTCGATTTGCCGCCGCCGAATACCCAACAAATGCGGAGTATCAGATAGTTATCTAACACTCCTATCACAGCGAGCTCTCCGAGATATTTTGAATGCCCATAGACCGTTTGCGGTGCGGGAATGTCTTCTTCAACATACGGTTCCGCTTTAGTCCCATTAAACACACCCGAAGTAGAGATGTATACAAGCTTTGCTCCCACCGCTCTCGCCGCAGTTGCCATATTGTATGCGCCAACCGCATTCACATTGTAAGCGTGAGTCGCGTCACATTCGCAGTGGTCCACATCGGTCTCGGCAGCGAGGTGGATAATGAGTTTCGGCTTGTGCTCGTTGCAAACCTTCATCACCTCGGCGAGGTTGGTCACATCAAGCTGGCGATGGTTCGTTCGAATACCGAAGTCTATGTAACTGCCAATCATGCCGTCTGCCCCGGTGATAAGTGCTCTGTCGAAAATATCTGGGTTCTTCATAATATCGGCCATCGTTTGTCCTGTTCCGAAAGAATGGGGTCAGTAATTGGCCAAGGAATGTTCAAAACATGGCTATTGTACGCAATCCCAGTGACGCATTCAGGGTGGTAATAATCACTCACTTTATATTCAAGAATAGCCTCGTCGCTCAAGACGCATATGCCATGTACATATTTTTTCGGTATATACAGCATCGCCTGCGTCTCGCCAGAAAGAGATACTGATACATACTTCCCGAATGTTGCTGATGTACGGTCACAATCGGCCACGACATCAAATATCTTCCCGAAAACACATCGCACGAGCTTGGTCTGTGCATGGGGTGCTTTTTGGTAATGGAGTCCGCGCAATACACCTTTGCGTGAAAAGGAGACATTATCCTGGACGAATTCCGCAGTGACTCCCGCTGCTGCCATAGCTGTTTTATGAAATGTCTCCATGAAGAATCCGCGTTCATCATCCCATCGTTTTGGTTGTATAAGAAGTACGCCTGGCAAATCAAGCTTGTTGATTTCAAATGAGGAGTGGGGCATATGCTCAAGTATAAAACAATTATTGAACTGGTGCTGAAATCGATTTTTCTTGATTCAGTTCCTCCACATACGCGGCGAAGGTCCGTTTCAGAGCTTGGCGTAAATTTATTTTCGGTTTCCAATTCAAGTCGCGTTCGGTATTGCGGATATGCGGCGTCCGGTTGATCATGTCCTGATACCCTTCGCCGTAATGTCTGCTTGAAGGAGTGCTTACAATCCTTACATCCTGTATGTGCTCGCAGAAATGGGGATATGAGGGAGCTAGCGCGAGCATTATTTCTGCGATTTCTTTAATAGAATGATTGTTCTTCGGGTTGCCAATATTGTATATCTTACTTGCGGCGATACCTTTTTTGTTCTCAATGATTTTGATGAGTGCGTCAATGCAGTCGCTAATGTAAGAAAAAGAACGCTTGTTGGTACCGCCGTCAACGAGCTTCAAATCTTCGCCACGCAGAATATTACCGAGAAATTGCGTAATAAGACGCGCGTTTCCCTGTGTATCATGAATATTGTCCTGTCCGTACCCGATCCAATTGAACGGCCGGAAGATGGTGAACTGTAGCCCCTTATCGCGTCCATAGGCCCAGATGACCCTGTCCACTAGTTGTTTACCTGCCGCATAGATCCAGCGCATTTTGTTAATGGGACCCATTACGAGATTCGATTTCTCCGGATGAAATTCGCGGTCTGTGCTCATACCGTAAACTTCCGATGTGGAGGGCCAAATTATCCTCTTCTGCGCCTCCACACACATACGAACGATGGCGAGATTCGCTTCAAAATCAACCTCGAAGACGCGTAACGGATTGAGTATATAGGTTTTCGGCGTCGCAATGCCAGCGAGCGGGACGACGACATCGGCCTTCGCGACCAGTTTCTTCATTAACTTTGTGTTAAAAATACTGCCTTTGTGGAATTCAAAGCGCTTATTGCCATTATGTATACGAAGCTGTGTATCGCTCAAATCACTGGCTAGTATGTACCAGTCCTTAGACTTAAGAATGCCGCGTACGAGATGCTGGCCGATAAAGCCATTAGCCCCGAATACGAGCACGGTTTTTCGTTTTTTCATGAGTGCGCGTAGCGTATCACACAGGATATAACGCTACAAACTTATGGAAGGATGCGTGGTTCTGGGACGGGGAGGATGAATACACCCCACTTTTCCTTAAATCGCCGATGGTTCGTAACGATTGAATCTGCGAAATTCCACGCAAGAATTATGCAGTAATCCGGTCTGTCGGCGTAGAGAGCCTCCGGTGCTTTAATAGGAATGTGCGTGCCTGGCATATACAGTCCTTGTTTCATCGGCGAATCGTCAACGATATACTCGAGCGTTCTGCCGTCGATACCGAGCGCGTAGCAGAGCGTTGTTGCCTTCGCCGGCGCTCCGTAGCCGACGACCCTCTTTCCTTCACTGCGAAAGCCTTCGAGAAGCGAGCGCAACTTATTTCCTATTACATCTATACGCTCGACGAACGGGCGATAGGTTGAAATGCTATTGAGCACGGTCTCCTCACTCATTATTTTTTCTACATTTTCGGATATTTTATGCGGACCATCTCCCCAGCCAACATAGACGCGAATCGAACCGCCATGTGTCGGAACTCGTTCCACATCAAAAACCTTTAGCCCGAACCGTCGGAAAAAAGGCACGAGTGGCGTTAGATGGTAGTAGCACAGGTGCTCGTGATAGATCATGTCAAACAGATTCTTTTCAATGAGGTCTTTGAGATACTGATTTTCAAATATAAAAACTCCATCCGGCCGCAATAGCTCTTTGACTGACTCCATAAATCCGACGACATCATCAGTGTGCGCGAACACATTATTCGCAGTGATTATAGATGCCTTACCGTGCCCCTCGGCGATACTCCGCGCCGTTTCAGGCGTGAGGAATTCCGCAATCGTTGAAACTCCATTCCGAGTCGCTTCTGCCGCGATATTTTGTGCGGGGTCAATGCCCAGTATTTTCATACCAAGCTTTTTGAAATGTGAAAGAAGAACGCCGTCATTGCTTCCGACATCTACGACAAACGAATCCTCTGTTAGAGAGAACCGCTCTGCAACAGTCTTTGCGTACTCGGCGAAATGCGCCACGAATACCGGTGAGGTGCCGGATACATAGAGATAGTTTCTGAAAAGCGCCTCTGGGTCCACCACATCGCGCAGCTGGACGAGTTTGCATGTGTTGCACATGTTGACGACCAGCGGTGCAAACAGCTCCGGCTTATCGAGATCGGCATGCGTGCGGTATGCGTTCGCAAGTGGTGTCTCACCGAATGAGAGTACTTCTACTAGGTCGGTGCTTCCGCAGAGACGGCAATCTGTGCGGGCGTGTATGATATCTTTCCGTTTATCTTTCATAATAAAGAGTTTATAACTTGTACCATATGTGGTACTATAGCGTCAAAAGAATAACGATAGCGGACGGTTTGTTGCCCTGCTCGCCCGAGCCGCTCGCGCAATACTTTATCGCGGAGAAGTAACGCGAGCTTCTCCACCCACTCATCCTCAAATGTAGCCATAAATCCATTCACATCGTCCTTGATGATATAGGGCATTTCGCCGAAATTGCTCACGATAGCCGGCACGGCACACGCCATATACTCCAATACTTTCATCGAAGTTTTCCCTTTGTTCCACATTCCTTCGGTTTGGTGCGGTACGACGCCGACATCAAATTTTTGTATTTCTTTCGGCGCGCTCTCCGGATCGGTGTAGACGAGTTTATCAATAAATCGGACATCCAGACCCGGTATCCCTTGGAATAGATCGTATATCTTTTTATTCTTGAACGCGCCGATAAAGACAAAAGTGAAAGGAGTATCTTTACGCGCCGCAAGTTTTCGTAATGCCGACACCAACACAGGGAAATTGTGGATATGCTCTGGACCAGTGCCGAGCCAACCGATGACTGGTTTGCCTATTGGTGACAAATAATTCTTGGAGAATTTTTCATAAGGGGTCGGGTCGATAGCGATGTGGATGATATGCACATTATGATTGAACTGCCGCGCCCATTTCGCCTGCTCATGCGTGCAAGTTATAACTGCGTCGGCCATTTGGCAAAATGTTTTGGTCTTTAAAAAATTATGCGTATAAATAGGGTCGTCAAAATCAAATATCATTTTCCGCCTGAATATAAAAAGGTACGCGACCATGATGACAAAAAAATACTTGTTGTAGACCGTGCGCTGTAAAAACACGATATCGCCTTTCTTGATGGAAAAAAGAGAACGGATGGTTTGCATAATAAGCACCGTCTTCCTGGGCCATGGAGTGGAAGAAATAGAAAGTACCGTGGGCGTATGGATGACTGTGGAAAAACCTCTTTTCTGCAATTCTTCGGCGATATAGAATGCCCGTTGTCTTGAGGATGGCGCGACACGATCGCTGAATGTATAAAAATGAATGGTCATAATGAGGAAATTTTTTGGACGACTTCCTCAACATCAATGTTGTTCATGCAGTCGGGATATTCTTTATAAACATGCCCCGCTTTGCAAAGGTTACTGCAGGTAAAAAGGGTGATTGTCGCCGCAGCGCCATACTGATTCTCACCCCACCAATGTAGCCCCAAGCATGTTGCGAGCACCACGAGAGGTTTGCCGAGCTGTGCTGTGATATGCGCGATGCCCGTGTCAACGCTCACTACGCCACGACTCTCCGAAATGAGGTTCATCATTTCTTGCAAAGTCGCTTCGCCTGCTATCACTGTTGCCGACAATCCTTTCACAATAGCCTGCGCTTCTTCTCTATCAGTGGCTCCGCCGCTTACCACCAAACGAGTGTCGGGAAGTTTCTTCGCGAGCGTCGCGAGCAGTTCGCGCTTTTTATCTGGATGTAGTCCGCGACTTGTATTGCCAGCGAATAGGTGCACGACGATATAACGGCCGGAGACGAGTCCGAATTTTTCAGTCGCGCTTGGTATAGGGAGGCATTGCATCGTTGGATGTTCGCACGCAATTGTGACGCCTAAAGCACGAAGAACTTCGCGCTCAAGAGTGGCGGGGGCATCAGAGAGCGCGTGAGAAAGAAGGGTATCATAGAGCATTCTGTTCAACGCCGATGCATCGGTAAAACCGATAAGTCCTCTATATTTTGCGAGCACTCGCGCGGCGAGTTTGCTCGCTAAACCGAAACGCCCGCCTAGTTTGCCGGCATACTGCGTCATGACGAGATCACTATTTCTAAAATTCCTCCATAAGTAAAATAAGCTTCGGGGACTGCGGCGATTCGCCTCAATGACCTCAAGCCACGGATATGTCGCGAAGAGGTCGCGAATCATCGCTCCGCGACTCGCCACCACAATGCCAAGCCGAGCATTCGGAAATTGCGCATGAATGTTTTCAAGCAGATACTTCCCCATCAGGCAGTCGCCGATAGATGAGGCGCGGAAGGTGAGCGCTTTCTTTATTTCCATATAGACTCCTAGTATACTGCGATATAAAGCCATGAACCAGCTTAAGAAAATGCTTTTTCGGGCATATGTGTTCTACGAAGCTCATATGCCGATACACAAAGGCAAATTTTTTCTTGGCAGGTTACTGTATAAAATGTTCGGTCTCGCTCTCTTTACAGTAGAAGACTTCAATATAGAGCTGAACCCAGTCGCCACATTCGACCGTGCAATTATGACCGGCCGGCAACATGGCGATATCGCAGGTGTCGCCGGTGAGCTCGATAAGCTCAAACACGGAGAAGCTTTTCTCGATGTGGGAGCCAATATAGGATATTTCTCTCTGTTTGCGGCGTCGCGAGGCATAGAGGTATTCGCATTTGAACCTTCTCCTCGCGAGATAAAGCGTATGCGGCGCAATATGCAGTTGAGTAATTTTTCAAATATCACGCTTTTTGAACAAGGCCTTTCGGATAAGCCGGAAATGTTATCGCTTCGATTGGGTATGGATTACAATCCGGGCCAGAACTCTGTCATTGATTACGAAGAGAGCGTCGAGTCGGTTCAATGCCGTTTTGCGCCTCTTTCTTCATTCATTACTCCCGAACAGGCACAGCGGGTTCGACTCTGCAAAATAGATGTCGAGGGTTTTGAAATTTTTGTTCTACGGGGAATGGAGGAATATATGCCTTATATGGGCAGAGCGACCTTTGTGGTAGAGATAACTCCTAGGTACTTCAGACGAGCCGGCTACACCATACAAGATGTGTACAATTTCTTTGCAAAGTATGGCTATACCGCACGGAACGGTCTAGACGCAAACATGAAACGATACGACGAAGTCTTTGCCCCGCAACGATAATAAGAATTATGTCTAGTATCTTGCTTGATTTCCATCGCGGGCTCGGAGATGAAATAATCTGCAACGGCATGGTCCGCGAATTTTGTAAAACATACGGGGCAGTTGGCGTCTTGTGCCTTGAACGCAATTATCAATCAGTGTCGTTCATGTATCGCGACCTCACGAACCTCCGCATACATGTGATACGCTCGCATTCACAAGGAGACCTCTTCAGACTACTGAACCCATTCAGGTTCTGGCGGAATTGTTATGACGAGGTGCGCTACATCGGCAATTACGACTCGGAGTCCGGCATTAGGAACGAACGACAGGTCTATGCGAAGTTCGGCGTCCCGATAGAAAAAAAGTGGGAGAGTTTTTTTGTTGAGCGAGACGCAGAAAGAGAGGGGGCTCTTTTCAGAAAAACTTCTCTATCGGGCTCATATATCTTTATCCATGATTATGCGCCATATCTTATTGACCCAGCGCGCATCATATCATCGCTCCCGATATTCCGTCCAGGAAAGAACCTTACTGACAACATTTTTGATTATTGTGGCATCATAGAACGAGCCGATGAAGTGCATGTTATTGACTCATCTTTTATGAACCTTATTGAATGTCTCCAATATACGAACCCTACACAGCGGCTTTATCTGCATCGATATGCGAGAAATACAGAAGGGTGCAACACGCCGGTGTTGAAAAAACCGTGGGTCACGCTTGTATGACAAAGAAATACATCATCATAAAACCGAATTGCCGAGAGCTGGCGAATCATCTGTGGAATTATATAAGCATCTATGCGTATGGCCTTGAGACAGGAGCGCCCGTATATAATCCATCATTTTTTGAGTGGCATCGGTATTTTAATTTGAGTGGGGGAAAATTGCGCATACCTAAGATATTTTTATCGTTGTACGGGAGTTACCTCGTTCGCATGCGTGCCTCATGTGTGTTACTGACAATCAGTGAAGTTACCTATCTCCCGCCGACGCGACCGCTCGTTGTGCGCAAGAGCCCGTGCGACACGACATATTTTATCGGGTGGCTCTTCCGGAATCCGCTTGGCTTGGAGAAGTATCGTAGTGAAATCGTATCCGCTTTCGCGCCAAAGAAACACATTCTGAAAAAAATTGAAGACGCTCTCGCTCCATTTCGGGGGAAAAAACTTATTGGCATACATTTGCGTCAGCAACCATATAAGGGTTTTGAGGATGGGAGTTTTCTGGTCCCTCCGGCGCGCGTGCGCGCTATCGTTGATGAATATCTGCGCGAGAAGAAACTTACTATAGAAGATGTTGAGCTCATTACCGTGTCAGACGAATATGATGTGACCAATCTTTTTTTACTCTCAAGATGCAGTGTCGTCATCGGCACCAACTCAACATTTAGCAATCTTGCAGCATGGTTTGGGAATATCCCACACATCGTCACTACAAATGACCCTGTTAACTGGGAGTATTACCGAGACAAAGCAACTTATTTTGAAAACAAATACGCTACATTTGCCCAATAAATTTTTTACGGATTTTTTGTACTAACGGATAGAACGGCAGTGTGCGCACAAAGTATTTGAGTCCTCGTATTATATTGCTTTCGCTTATGCGAGCGGGATACTTTCGCTGTCGCGCAGAAAGTACCTGGAGCTGCTCCTCATCTATCGGCAGGTTGTGCCAGAGGAGTTTTGTGTTGCCAGCGATTTTAAGCGTGCCGTCATAGAGCTGGAACAGCTTGGTCTCATAGCGATGGTCTGTGTGCAGAGTTTCTATTGAATTGTCGTTGATGTTGAACTTCGGAAACAATTCTTTCAATACAAAGAAGGCGTTCGTCTCGTTCGCGGCAATGAGCTCGTACCCCCTGCGCTTCCCGAGCTCAACAAAAGCACGCAATGAAGAGCCTTGAAAAACTTTCATGTCCCTCGGCTGAACAAAAGTGATGTCGTTCGGAATAGACGGATTGAACTCCACGAGCATAATGCGCGGGCGATACGCAATCAGAGATTCCCAAAGGTGGTACTCGTTGCCGTCAATGTCAAGCGAGAAAAGGTCAAACTCTTTCGGCAACTTTGTTTGCGCGAAAATATTGTCCAGCGACTGCCGGCCTTCAAATGAGACGAACGCGTTGACGCACTTCGCGACCGGCGTCTCGGCGAATTCTTTTTGCAGTTTTTCAAAATATGTTTGGTCCGCTTCTATCAGTACGCCACTCCACCCTTCGTTTTTAACGAGTTGCCAGACATTACTGCCATGCGTCCCGTTCAACGCGCCTAGCTCCGCGCATGAGAGCGATTCTGCTCCAATGATTTCGAATATGCGCTTAATAACGCCGTCCTCCCCATGTTCGGAGGTAATATTACTACCGTATACAAGAAGGTCAGTGTTATTTGGAGATGGATTCATTAAGTGTGGATTCTATAAAATGTATCACGCGTCTCGCCCTTTCGTTCCAAGAATGGCGCTGTACGGCCTGCGCCGCGCGGTTTACCAGTCCGTCGATGCTATCTCCATCCGCGACCGCCTGCCGCGCTTTGTCAGCTAGGTCTTTCGCATTATCCGGCTCGTATAAAAGCGCCTCGTCCTCGGACACCGCATCCTTAATGGCGGGGGTGGCGCTGGCGACGATTGGTCGGCCTGCCGCCATATGTTCAAAGAGCTTCATCGGGGATGTCCATCGGTACGATTGTTCATCGCGCTTGGTGCCTAGCACCAGCACCGCGTCCGCCGCGGCATTCCACAACGGCATCTCGCCATAGGGGCGATTTCCCGCGAAATGCATATTTGCAGGAAGCGATTCTTGCACAATCTCTTCAAATCTATCGCGAGTATCGCCTACCATAACCCAGCGTATCTCCGGCGTGAGCGCGGCGGCGCGTGGAATTATTTCAAGACCCTTCCAATCGTAGAACCTGCCGGCATAAAGCACTGTTGGCTCTTCAAGCGGTAACCCGAGCTTCGCGCGCGCATGCCTCTTCTCCTTTAAAGAGAACATTGCTAGGTCCACTCCGTTCGGCTCTGCGATATAGCGCGCTGGCGAGCGCCTGAACACGGTCTTCAGGTCTTCAATAATAATCTTGTTAATGGAGATGACGCCACGCATGCGCCAAAAAAGAATCCGCTGGCCGAATGTGCGCGACTTTCCGCCATGCATCTCAGAAAAAAGTGGCGCCGGTATAAGAGAAAGCGCGGAAGATGAATATCGGTCGGCATCAATCGTATACAGAACAAAACGCTCCCCTCGGAGCCATTTATACAGCAGGAAGATAGTGTACGAAATACTAAACGAGAGTGACATGCAGAAGTAGCCGAACCGTTCGTATGAGGCGAGATCAAGCGTCGGGAGCCATATTGTCGGGACTTCCACTCGCAATCCGTAGAATTCTTTCAGCAGCCCTTGCGAGCCACGACTGGGCACGACAAGGGTCAGGTCTACTCCTTCTTCAATAAGGGCCTCGCACATCTTCGCGAGCTGAATACCATACGCCTTTTCAAACGGCATATAGAAATTGGCGACATAATAAACTTTCCTAGTCATGGTAGACGGTAAATCTCGAAGCGTTCATCACTATACACGCGCGTCGCACCTAACTTTTCGGGATGATATTGCGGGTCAAGAACATTATCCTTAAGGATATAGGAGACATGATACTTTTTCAGATACGCTTTAATATTAGGTTTGATATCGGTCTGGAATTTCTGTTCCAAATCAGAAAAGAATTTCTCGCCGAGCAATCCTATCGGAGTGGGTGGGGTTCCGCAATTCTTGTTCTTGTCCCAGAAGAATAATATCCGACATATCTTAATACCGCGCTCAATGGTTTTCGGTTTGAACGCAGTGTCCTGCATTCCGAGATAGGCCGGCATATCGTTCTTGAGGTCGGCGACTGTTGGGTTATTGAAGTATTGCGACACCAAATACCGTTCGTGAACTTCTCCTTCAGACATCAATTCGTACATGCCGTTTGTGGCATAGAGCGTAAAGTGTTTCGTATATATCGGAACATACGAAACAAGGGGGTCGTGAGGGTCGCTCCACACAACGACCGGTTCTTTTTCAGTATCTTGAAGCCATGCAAGCGGCTTCGCATAAGATTGTTCGGTTTGCCATCTTCCACGATCAATGCTTCCCGGGAGAATGGGTGGGAACATTTGATTAGTAAAATACACATTTGCTCCCATCAACAAAACAAGTACGGCGACAGAAAATGCTTGCAGCCCCTTCGACATATGTGTCCGGTTCTTGTAGAGAGACACGCCGACGCTAATGGTGGAAAACACGAGCCACGGCAGTATCAATAACTTGACATGCTCGCCCGTCGAAAGCAATTTGCCGGTGATACCATTGCTCCCCTGCATAACCCAGAGGCCAAGCCCGCTGATGAAAAGGAATAGAGTCAGAAAGAGGAACTCTCTGTTTTCGCGTAACGCTCGCATACGCCAATAGAGCAGTGCCAGCAGGGCAAGTACGATGCCGACCCACCCGCCCGAATAGATGATTTCTGCCATTGGCAAGTGAGTATCGACGAGTCCGAGACGGTAGACGCTTTCCCAGAAATACGGTGAGGCGTGAGAGAGCCAGAACGCGTAGAGCGGCACCGGGAGCCCGATGGCGCCGCCAATGAGTGACGAGAGGAGCACCGCTTTTAGGAGTGGCCAATTCTTCCGAATAAATGCATAGAAAAAGAGAAGTCCGAGTGTAATAACGATGGTTTGCCACAGGTATGAAAAAAAGTAGAATGACGCGCCGATTGCTGCGGCAAGCACTATGATGTTTCGGCGACTCTGCTCGCGGATAAGGCGAGCGAGCGCAATGTAGAATAGAAAATAAAAAGGATACACCGGTTGAAGGTTCACTGGCCGCCACACATGCGCATACGACTGTATATAAATAAAGAGTGTGCCAAATACAGCTACCCAAGGCGACACGCGCAATTCACGAAATAAATAATAGAGAGACGCCGCAAATAACAGGCTCCACAAGATAAAATTAAGCATCAGCGTCGCCGTAAACGGCAGACCCGCAAGAAGTGGCAGAGCATTGACCCACACTCCGCCGAAAATGACGAGTGGCGGGTCGTAGCGATGTTCAAAGAAATATGGCTCCCCGCCAGTGAGATATCCCTCCGCTATAGTTTGTATGCGAGCATAATAAAAACCCTCGTCGGTGAAAGACGGGACAATGCCTTTCCAGCTGTTCCCGAGGACCAAATATGTGTCAAGGGCTGGAATGGCGGTGAGGACAAGCACTATCCCCATAAGCACCACAGCAGGACGGTGGAGTTTTAGAAATTCTCTCATGCTGACCATGTATTTATATAACCGACTGTAACACGAAAAAGTTTACTGGGAGAGCGAGCGAAATGTAATGGACCGGTTGAGTAAAAAACCCATAAGTGCGCACACGCCGACCGCGAATACTTGTACCACCAGATACCAGATGTGGAAGAAATTGAATCCATTCGATTCAAGCACTACTTTGCTCGTATGAAGAATAAACGCATTGAGACCGAGATTCACGAGTGAGACGCTCGTGTACCAACACATCTGTTTGACGATTAATTCGCGAGAATAGTTACGAAATGTCCAGTATTTTTGCAGGGAAAATCCAGTGACCACCGCAATACAGTAGGCAATGACAACTCCCCAGAGATACTGCGCGGTGAAACCGAGCACAGAGACCCAGACATAGAGCCCAATGACTTGGATCATTCCGGCCGTGCCTCCGGAGATGATGTAGCGAGTCAAGAAAAAGATTCGTTCGCGATATCGCGCATATAATTCACGAATGTGCATATTGGGATTTGCGGGCTCTGATGAAGAGCGACTGCGAGACGAGTTTGAATAAGGGCAATTTTTCTAACACCGCACCGATAAAAATGGAAGGTTTGATTAAAAAACTCGGTATGCCCGGGAGAAGAAAATCTTTGTAGTCAACCTTGATATCTATAAATCCCGCTCGCAATAATGCACTCGCAATGAAACATTTGGAGAATGCCATTTCATCGGGCTCCAGGTGCGTAAGGTCCCGAAGCCATGGGTAGGAGAAAATGAAATAAATATACGGGTTATACAAATTCGGTTCCATGAAGATGATTCTTCCGTTCTCTTTCAACAAGCGCCTCATGCTCGCAAAAACCTCATCAAGGTTATTGACGAGGTGATGAATAATGCCATTCCCCACGATGTAATCAAATTGTCCGCCCGGGAAGGAATCGGGGTTATTAAAGTCCATAACTTCATACCGCAGGTTCGGCAACTGATAGTTCTTTTTTGCTCCCTCAATGAAGGGGGAGCACAGATCAACTCCTGTTATGTGAGCGGGAGACCAACTTGCCATCCAGTGGGATACTTCTCCGGTGCCACATCCTATTTCAAGTATGCGTGTACCCTGCGTCAGATCCATTTCTGACAAGAGCAGTCTGGCCCTGCGCTCCATACGCACCGTGGTGCTTGTATCTAATACAAACCCCTGCCGATACCCCCGATCGTCTTTAATGCTTGCCATATGCGCCTATACTACCGCGCCGAAGCGACGCGCCCACAGTTGGAAGGAAAGAAGCGCCCAGAGCATTGTCCGATGCGATGCGGTGCGTCCATAGTGTTCGGACAGCATCGCAGTAATGCCATCCCAGTCGAAGAGCTCAGCGGTCGGCGCGTAGTATGAGGGACTCAACACCTCTTTCGCGTATGCATACACCTCGGCTTGCTGAAGCCACATGCCGGCCGGTGCGGACCATCCACGCTTCGGTTCTTTAAATAAATATGCCAGTAGGCGGTCACGCATGGCGTTCTTAAAAAGAGTCTTGGTCGCGAACATACTCACCTTTTGTTCCGCGGGAATGCGCGCAGCGAGCTCTACCACCTCCATGTCCAGAAGAGGAACACGCACCTCAAGTCCGGCGGCCATTGAGAGCTTGTCTGTTCTAAGTAGAGTGCCGTCTGTAAGTAGCTCTCGGTCTGCGTCCATAAGAGCGTCAAGAAATGAAGCGCTTGGGTCGGAGAAAAAACGCTCGCCAAGAGCAGTCATCGAGCTGTCGGTGCGGAACGCTGGTGAGAGCACGCGGTCTATATCCGGCTGTTTTGTGAAGTGGAAGAGTGCCAGCCGTGCGATGCCCTGCGGAATGTTGAGCTTGGCCAATTTAGGATTCGTCATCATTCTCTCTCGCAACGCGCGCGGTAGCCGCTGATACAGGTCCATTACGCGGCTCAGGCGATACCTCTCATATCCGCCGAACAACTCGTCGCCGCCGTCGCCGCCGAGAACAACGGCGACATCGCGCACGGTCTCTCGCGCGAGCGCGAGCTGTGCGAGCGCAGTGGCGCTACCGCTCGGTTCGTCAAGATGCCATACTGACTGTTCAAAAAGCGGTATAATATCCTTATTATGCAGTGTTATTTCGGTGTGGTGCGTACCGAAGAATGCAGCGGTACGCGCGGCGAGTTCTGCGTCGTAATTAAACCTCTCTTCATACTCGGACCCAACTTCAAAGCGCGTCGTGTAAGTGCGCGCGACCCCCTCTGCCCGCACGACGCCGAAGAGAACGGCGCTAGAATCTATCCCACCGGAAAGGAATACACCGACCGGACGGTCCGATACTAGTTGGCGGGTCACAGCAGCATCGAGCGTCGAGCGGATCCGGTCTTCCCATTCACCATCGCTCCGACGCTCCTTGTGCGTTTCGTCCAATGTCCAATACCGCATAAGCGTGATACCTCCCTCTTTGACGATTGCATAATGGGCCGGCGGGAGTTTCTTCACCTCTTTAAACATCGTGTTCGGCCCGATAGCGTCCGCGATACGCATGTATCGCGAGAATGCTTCTCGGTCGAGCGTGCGCGCAACGCCCGTTTCCAAAAACGCTTTGATTTCAGATGAAAAAAATACGGTTTTATTATTGGTGCAGTAATAGAGCGGTTTGACGCCCATTGGGTCACGCGCAAGTATTAGCTCGTTTTTCTTCGCGTCCCATAGACCGAATGCGAAAATGCCGTTAAAGCGCTTAAGACAATTAATCCCCCACTGCTCATATGCGGCGAGGATAACTTCTGTATCGGTTTCGCTCTTAAACCGATAGTTGCCAAGCTCTCGGCGCAATTCACGGTAGTTATACAGCTCTCCGTTGTATGTGATAACTAGCGAACCGTCTACATTTTGCATCGGCTGAGCGCCCTTCTCTGAGAGGTCAATGATGGCAAGCCGATTATGGCCGAAAGTAATATGATCATTTTCATAGATGCCGACGCCGTCGGGACCGCGATGCGCAGTCGCCGCGTTCATGTGTTCCACCAGTTCCCTATCTCTTCGCGTTACTCCATTGATTCCACACATATCTATATCATTACCATAGCCGTCTGAAGCACTGTACGGCAAGAAGATACGCGTAGAGAATGCGAAGTAGCTCGTATCGCGCCGGGATGGCGTCTCTGCCGTAACGAATCTTGACCGCGACCATCTTGAAAAGTGATTTCATGATGCGCACGAGAGGTACGCCGATTACGCCGAGGAAGGCCCCACTGGCGCTGTGTGATTTCCATTTTTCCGCCTCTATTCCGGTCCGCTTCCATATTTTTCTAGCAGCTATACGAAATGACAAGTCGTCCGCATCGAGCGGGACATACCACGGCGCTTCGGTCTGTCCGACGGCGACACTCGCCGGTACAACGATGCGTTCGTGCACCGACCGTTCAAAACGCGCGCTGACATCCGTTCGCACCAAGCGAATCTGATAATACTCGTTATATGTGCGATAGAGTTTTGAAGCATCGGAGTTAGTCTTCAAGTAACGCACGCGATATGCTCCGTACTGATGTGACGACTCATTCGCAACAGCTCTGATGTATTCAACGAGTTCCGGACTCATAATTTCGTCCGAATCAAGATAGAAGAACCATGGCTGTGTCGCCGCGGCGAGCGTCAGATTGCGTTCTCGTGCGAAATCCATGATGACATGTCCCGGATTTGATTGCTGAATGATGCGCGCGCTTGCGGCGCGCGCTATTTCAAGCGTAGCATCAGTAGAACCTCCATCGGCGACAATTATCTCAGCAAAGTCGGCGACGCTCGCTAGCGCTCGCGCGAGATTTTTTTCGCTATTGTAGGTAAGCATGCCTATAGTAGCTGGTATTTTCATATAAAATGTCCGACGGCTATATCCCATTTGTGCGAGCGGTCGGCAATGCGGAATCGTGTGTCAATGCGCAGGTGACGCCGTATGCGGTGAAATATGAACGGCGTGCGCCAGAAACGGAGAACGGATATGAAGATACGAGCATCTGCGGTGGCATACAGACAATAACGCGTGAGCACGCTGTCAGGATTCATATAATAGAGAGCTTCGTTAAAAACGAATACATCGAATGTGCCGATATCCGACGGTGGTTGCTCTGCGTCCGTGGCGATGAAGCGAGCCTTCGGTGCGACCGTGCGGGCCGCCGCGAGCGCTGTTTCTGAAATATCGATGCCGATGTAGTCGATATTCGGCTTCATGGCGATAAGTTTTGCAAGCCCGCCGTTCCCGCAACCGATATCAAGAACGCGAACCGGTGCTCCACGCATGCCGGCATATTCAGAAATAAGCCGTGCGAGTTCAGCAGTATTAGGTTGCCCTTCCTGAAGTCTGTCCCATGTGCCGTTGGCGAACTGTCGTTCCCACTGTTCTTTAGTTTGTTGCACCAGAATAACGTCCTCACCGTGAAAGACGCGCCGGAGAAATTTCGAGAGTTTATTCATACCTGTAGCGTGGCGCGCAACGCATCAACGATGCGACGATTCCAATCCACTGCGGCCGTAAGCCGCAGGCGGAAAAGAAGGAAACTCATCGTGCCGTCTACCTGTACGCGTTTAAGACTAAAAAGATTGTCGCCTTTCTGTATAAGTCCTTCTGTGATGCCGAAAGCCGCTTCGTAGCCGGCGTCTTTAACCGCAGTCTCCGCAACTTTTGAGCGCGCACCGAATGGGTATGCGAAAAAGACAGGACGCTTCCCTAAAATGTCAGTGAGCTTCTCGGCAGAGTTTACGGACTCATTCTTCATTTCTTTCGGTACGAGCTCGGTAAACTTTCTGTGCGTCTCGGCATGCGAGCCGATGGTGATAAACGGCGACCGCGCGAGGATGCGCAGTTCTTCTTCTGTAAGACGCGGCATGTCGTCCGGACTCGTTCGCACGGACACATCGCTCGGCACAAACACGGTTGCAGGAATACTGTATCGCTCGAGTATCGGGAGTGCAGCGGTGAGCACATCGCGATATCCGTCGTCAAATGTAACGGCGACGGCATGTGCGGGAAGTTTTTTCTCGCCCTTTGCATACGCGACAACCTCGGCGAGCGGTACAGTCCAATTCTTTTTCGCAAGATATTGCATCTGTCGTTCAAACATTTCAGGCGTGACTGAAAGTTTCCAGACGGAAGTATCGATAGCGTGATACATCAGCACGATGACTTCTGGCTCGCGCGTTCCAATACGAGTTATTGTTCTTATGCCGTAGGCAATGAGCGCTCCGATTAGCTTGAACAGACTTCTAAACGGCCGTATTCGATACGGTGTCGTGGTCATGTAACTAATCAAAGACAATGCCGCTTGTCGCGAGTCTTTTGATCCATCATTATGCTCCACGCGCATGAGGGAAGAGAGTATTGGTGTTACATTCTCGAGTGATTTCTTGGCCCGTATTCCCCAAGCTCTTCGCTCTTCGTATCCATATTCTGCGCGCGGCGTCCGCCCGCGAGCTTTCATCCTTTTTTCGCGAAGTGCGAACGGAGCGGAAACGATAACAAGCACATCAGGACGAGGTAGAGAACGCAGGAGCGAGGGCGGCAGCTCGCCGAGCGACACGAGCAGTTGGAAGAATCCCTGGTCAAGCACGACAATCTTGCCCGCGTGAGACAGCCTCTGTGCCCGACGATACCTAGAGGAACAGACGATGAGTCCGTTCATCAAGAGCGAATACCACATGCTGATCGGCGCATGGCGATAGATGAACCATTTCAGCCGCGCCGTCGTTATCGGATGCGCGAGAGAAAAGAGGGCTATGTCGAGCGCAATGCGCCTGCGAGATGGGGCCCCGACAACGATTGCTCCTTCCTGTGCAAGCGCGCGTGCGAGTGTCGTTTTCCCCGCCCCCGGCAATCCAATAAGTTCGATGATCATGGTTTCTGGAAAATGATGCAGTACGACTCCGTGAAGAACGAGAACGGATAGACGAGCGGGAGCGGACTGATGAGGCGAAATGCGAGGCGGTTCAACAATTTGGAGCCGAATCCGGGGACTGTTGCCGTCACAGGATGCCGCGAAAGGACATGCAGACCGGCTCGCTCGAGCTCGTGTGCGAGCGCCCGCGGTGTTATCTGGCCAGAATGAAAGTCCGTAGAGATTCTTCCGCATAGCCGATCGAACAGTGGTTTCGGTGTCTTAGTGATAATGGCACCGCGCGCGCCAGAAGCAAGGAGCGACGCGATCTTCGCCGCCGCCGCCTTGTCCGGCATGTACTCAATCGCGCGAGACGAAAAGAAGAAATCAAATGGTTGCGGCGACTCAAACGCAAGGAAATCACTTTCAACGAATGTTATATTCGCACGCGCTATGAGTGTGGCGCGCGCCTGTCCGAGCATTTTTTCAGAAATATCTACGAGCGTGTACTCTGCTTCCGGATTCGCTTCCAACATAAGTTTCGTCCATGTGCCGGGGCCGGGGCCGACTTCGAGCACGCGCGTCACACTCTTGGCCACTGGCAAGACATGTCGGCGGATCGCATTCGCGGTCATCTCGTACTGCGCCGCCTGCAGTGCATTCTTCTTCCAGCGAGCGGCCTCATAATCAATGCCGAGTTTAGTCGTCATCTCGCTGTCGTAAAATTTTTTCGGGTCTGGCGTGCTTGGTGCGAGGTTCGCAAGGATGCGCGGGATAAGCGACTGGAGCGAATGGTGTTCGCGGACATACGCGGGGCTGGCGTTTTCTAGCGCCTTAAGGGCCGGATCGTTTGTGCGGACATGTAGTCCGCACGCAAGCGCTTCAAGCACAACCTTGTCAAGACTTCCAGTCTCGCTCGTATGTATCAGGCTACCAGCTTTTCTATATTCGTCCCGCAATTGTAACTGGGTTAAGGCTCCTAAAAACCGCACGCGAACGCCAAGCTCGCGAGCAAGTGTTTCAAGATTTTTTCGTTCAGGACCCTCTCCTGCGATACGCAACTCCTTATTCTCTTTCGCCGCTACTCGGATAGCGAGGTCGTGCCGCTTACTCGGCATAAGCCGCCCGACTGAGAGCAGCCAGTCTCCGCGCATAATGCTTGAGTCTGGAGAGAAAAAATCTGTGTCTATACCATGCCCAATCACCTGAATCTTGTTACTTGCGAGTCGTAAGCTTTCTTTTGAGGCGGTAAAAACAATGTGCGCCAAAAGAACTGCGATACGCAATTTCAGATTAACGCTCTTGTGTGTGTACCATAGAGCAATTTTTTTATCCATCAATCGCCATAGCCTGCCAGCAACAACTATATATTCAGGATTCATATGCACGAACACGGCGTCATATTCTTTACGTAACTTCCATGAGAGCGAAAATAACCTCACCGCCCTCCGTATACTGCCGACCGACTTCCCAAGCTCGTAAACTTTCACGTTTTCTGGCAATTTGTATCTGCCTTCTTTCAAACAAATCACCGTAACTTTTTCGCAGTGCTTTGAAAATTCTTCTATCCAGCGCACGAAAAATCCGAGATGAGAATCTCGGGCGTCGACTGTTTGCGTACAAATTAGCAATCTCATTGGCAAGAACTTATTTTATTGAATCAACAGTACATCTGAGACCCTCCTCAAATGTTATTGTCGGTTCATAACCGAATGTTTCCTTCGCTTTCTTGATATCGGCGAAGCTGTCTTTTATATCACCCTTTCGATTCTCTGCGTATTCTGGGAGAACTGCTGTTCCTAGAATTCCGTTGATTTTATCCACTAAATCATTGAGCGAAATTCTGTTGCCGGCAGCAATATTATACGATTCTCCAAACCCGCTCTTTGCGTCAAGTGCAAGCAGATTTGCCGCAACAGCGTTCGCGACATAGGTAAAATCGCGTGTATGTTCTCCATCACCGTATATAATAGGTCTCTCGCCGTTTTTTATCAGACGGATAAACTTTGGTATCACAGCTGAATATACGCTGTTGGGGTCCTGTCGCGGACCAAATATGTTGAAATAACGGAGGCCAATAGTCTTAAGCCCGTAAGTTGAACAGAAGATACGACCATACAGTTCTGCAGTCAATTTTTGGATTGCATACGGCGATAACGGATTCGTTGACATCGTCTCCACCTTCGGTAGGACCGGTGTATCGCCGTAGACTGAACTTGACGACGCGTACACCACGCGACCAACGCCCGCGTCCAGTGCCGCAGTGAAAACAGAGAGGGTGCCGACCGTATTTGCCGTATTTGTCTCCATAGGGAACTCTATGCTTTCGAGAACTGATGATGAAGCAGCGAGATGAACTACTGCATCGGCACCCTTAAATATTTTTTTAAGAAATTCTGTATTAACAATAGTGCTATCAAAAAGTTTAATCTTATCAAGAACATGTTCAATATTTTCTTTTTTTCCTGTTGAGAAATTGTCTATGACGACTACTTCTGCCCCAGACTCTACAAGAGCATCAACGACATGAGAACCAATAAAGCCAGCACCGCCGGTAACAACAATTTTTTTCATATGTCCTTTCCATATACGCCCTTCAGGATGTCCAAGTCCTTCAAAATCATCGGCATAATTCTTACCTATATATCCTTGTCCTATAAAGCCGATTACCGTCTTACTTTCTTTCTTTATTGCCATGATGATGACTCTAGCACAAGCAATATACCGATACCATATGAACTCTATAACCCGATTCTATGTGTTTGAGTTTCCATCAGTTTAAGGACTAGATATCAATGATTTAAGCCATTGTTTTGCCCATTCGTCTTGATTTGGTACAGAAATAAATAATTTGCCCCGTTCATTAGAACGCAATGCTTTACACACAGCGACTGAAAGATTTTGCCGTTCTGCCACAATTGCTCCGGCCTCTTTCGCGATACCTATGTCAGGCGAAACAACGGGCACGCCTGCCGCAAGAGCTTCTATGGTACTGGCTCCATAACTTTCGTGCTTGGAAGTGCTCACTACCACATCAGCTACTTCAAGATACGGTATTGGATTCTGCCAGCCTGGGAACTCTACGAACGGCATAAGACTCTTCGCGCGTGCGCGTAACATTTTTTCAAGACTTCCTGCGCCAAGAAGAATAAGTCCGGCATCCATGCCAGAATTACGGACATCTGCGAGTATAGAAAGAGCGAATAAAGGGTCTTTTTCCGGCTCAAAACGGCCAATCCATAAAAGTGTTTTTTTAAATCGTGGGTGTGGTCGATGCGGGAGTCCGCGGAAGGGGGCGAGATTAACATAAATGGGCAAAACAGAAACGGTCGCGTGTAAATTGAATGGTTTAAGGAAATCTTTTATCTTTTGAGAAACAACACGCACCGAATCTGCTTTTCGCAAGAGAAAATGCGCGAGAATTCGTCGTGTAAGTGACTGCGCTGATAGGTCCGTGTGTATTTGTAGATTAAGTTTAGCTCCTGTTCGGCGCGCTATCCGCCACGCGAGAAGGCCGCGCAAAAATGGGTCTTGCGCGGTTACAATGTCATACGCATTTTTCTGTGCCGCGAGAAGAATCTCTCGCCACGAATGTACCTGTGGCCATACGAATACATCTAGTCGTTCAACTTGCGCTCTTTGCAATTCCAAACGAGTATTCGCCTTACTTTCTCGTACAAGTATATTTCGGTCTCCGCTAATCATTAAAACTTTCATAAAGATTTAAGAAGCACTGCGGTAGAATCGAGCATCTGCGGAAGCGAAAAAAGATTCATGCGTTTTTGTGCAGCTTGAGCGCGTTCTCGGGCCGCCACAGGATTATTTGCAACGATTGTAAGCGCCTCCTGAAGCGCAGTGTCATTTTCTGAAGGTATAAGCAGACCAGTTTCTCCCACAAGGGACTTGTTTCCTCCGGCATCTGTCGCAATAATGGGCGTTCCAAGAGTCATTGCCTCAATGAGCGTATGAGAGAATCCTTCGTAGCGCGAGTTTAATACGAAAACATCGGCTGCCTTTATCCATCCGAGAGTTTCGGCGCGAGGAAGCCCAGAGGCGATAAATACGCGCCAGTTCGCATGCCCTTGCGCAACTCGTTCAATTGCTTCAAAGCCCTTCCATGGAACGCATCTGCCGGCTGATACGATAAGAAATTCCCCATCATTTTTTTGATGAGTCGGCACATGCGCAGGAAGTTCAATTCCATTGTAAATCACGCGTATTTTTTCTTTCGGAATTCCCCATGCTGTCACGATGCCTTTCAAATATTCGCTCGGGACAATTATACGCGTGGAGCTCCGCGCCACGCGAACCTGAATTCGTCGTAGTATGCGCACTGGGAACGGTACATTATTCATTTTTATGAATTCATCAAGATTTTGCGTAATGCCGAATCTTTGCTGTCCTTGTTCCCACGCATAGTCGCCAACTATCTTTACGACAAATGGCTTCCTAGCTTTCTGTGCTGCTTTCATCGCCGGCAGTCCGACGGAAACAGGGTCAAGTGCGAGAACTACATCTGCGTTCTTTGCTGCCTTCAACACACGGCGATAATAGGCAAAGTGTCGGATAATTTTTGGTAGATATTGAACATCACTGAACTTCACCAAATCAACTTCAATACCCTTTTTAGGCAATCCCTCGAAAAGAAGTTTCGCGTATGTCGCCGGCCCGCCTATCTCTGGCGGATACAACGGTGTGGCAATAACAATCTTCATATAAGTGTATTCTAACTGTTCTCAAACAGTCGGTCGAAAAGCATTTTCATCTGCTTCGCGATGAGATTCCAATCATATTTTTCAATCGCGAGTTTCTTCGCCGTCGCTTTCACGCACGCGACTTGTTCAGGGTTTGCCAAAATTTCTGTAACCGCCTCCGCAATTTGCTTCGGCGAGTCGCGGTCCACTGCCCAGCCGGTTGTTTCTTTATCGGGGTTTCGCTTCGCATCAAATAGAAAGTCCGCGATGCCGCCTTCCTGCGTCGCGATGACCGGTAGCCCTGCCGCCATCGCTTCAATAAAAGAATTGCCCATCCCCTCAGAGCGCGATGGACGAATGAAGATGTCGCAGGCTTTCAAATAATTCGGTATGTCTTCAAGCGGTATGTACTGGTGAAAATGGACGCGCGGGGCGACATCGAGCCCGCGCGCAAGCTCCGCAAGCGCGCTCTTGTCAGGTCCATCCCCGAGCATAAAAAAATGCACGGACTCCGGCAAAAGCGGTAGCGCGCGAATGACCATATCAAGCGCATTTTTGTGTACTAATCGACCCGTGTGAATAAGCCATGTCTCTTCTTCTTTCTTACCAATCTTCTTGCGTATCGTTTTGAGTTCGTTTTCGGATGGTACGCGCGCGAACCGCGCGGCATCTACGCCGTTCGGTATGACCTCTAGAGACCCTGTAAACCCACGTCTGCGCGCCCAGTGACCGAGGAACGCGGACTCGGCTACGACGGCATCAGCGGAGGTAAAAGCCCGGGAAAAGAGTGGCCAGACCGGCCACGCCAGCCGCTCAATATATTCTGGCGGATCGCCCTCTTGGAGCGTGAGCAGGTACGGCACTTTTTGATGGAATATCTTAAAAAGCGCCGCGGGAACGCCGGAGGAATGTGCCATCATTGCCCAGATGCTGTCAAAATGATGGAGCTTGTGCAGTTGTTGTGCCTTCCACACCGCAAGAAATTGATAGAGATATTTATTTAATCTCCCGTGCCCGTTCCCAATCCGGTGGACGAATATGTTGCCGATTTTTTCTTCGCGTTTTTCGGCGGCGGAGAAACGCATCGTGACCATATGAAATTCAATGTCAGAAATCCTATCAGTTATCTCTTTAAGTGCGACTTCGGCACCGCCGACATGCGGATAATACGCGAGCGAAAAAATTAATATGCGCTTCATTTGATGCTTCATCACGCTGGCGAGCGTCGAACCTCCGCGATGTAGTCGGCAAGTTTCTTTTTCGGAGTCCAGCCGAGTGAATGTGTTTTTGAGGTATCAATGTCTGAGACCATGCGATTCCCCTGCGTCGCGGGCTTCATGATAATTTCTCCGCCGAACATTTGCGCGACCTCGAGTATTGAATACGCATGTTCGTCACCGATGCCGAAGTCGTCCCCCGTCCCGTCCGCACCGACGAGAATGAGCCCATTGACGATATCGTCGACATGAGTGAAATTGCGTTTCTGCGTTCCCGGAGAGGTTATCGTGAGCGGTTCACCGGAAAGATGTTTCTGCTTAAATATCTCAATGACCGTACCGTAACTGCCCGCACGCTCACCGTGACCGTAGACATTGTAGAAATAGGCAATCGCGTGCGACAAGTCGTACCAAATGCTGTAATTTCTAACGAGCTCCGTATTAGTCGCTTTCGTCCACGCATACGGGCTCTGGTCTCTGCCGAGGCCACCATCTCCAAATTTTGTAGATGAGCCAGCATAGACGAGTTTTCCTCCCCTTTTCCGCCAGAACTCGACGATTCCAAAAGTACCATTCTTGTTCAAATCCCAGACCAGTGCTGGTTCTTCAAGACTCTTCTCCACGCGAGAATATTCACCAAGATGGTAGATGAGATCGGGAGTTTCCGTAATATGTTTTTCGATATCCTTCGTGTGGCCCTCGCGATACTCAACGCCGGCGACATGATTCTCGCGACTACCTGTAAAGTAATTATCCAGAGAGATAACTCTATGACCGTCTTTCGCCAGACGCGCACAGAGATACGAGCCGATAAAACCAGCCCCTCCTGTTACTAAAATTAGTTTTTTGTCATTCATTATATAAATATGAACGCCGCACCGGCGAGCGCTATGACGCCGAGCAGGCTGTAGAACCAAGGCGAGCTGAAGAGTCCGCCGGTTCTCGGCTGTTCAGCCGGCGCGGCGGCCGGCAATGCCGCCCCCACAGCTGCGAGCTCTGCCGCAGCCGTGGGGGCGCTTACTGCTTCGTCATGCGTTTGAATGTTCGTTGTTGCGCTTATAAATGGTTCGACCGTCTGCACTTTATTAAAACTCGTTTGCGGAGAGGAAGGTTGCATTATTTGGACTGGCGGATACACCGTCGCGACTTCTCCGCTCGGATAAAGAAGTAACGCCTCATCTGCTATCGGCAACTCAATCACCTGCGATGGGAATAAAATTGTACGGCCAGCGAGAATCTGCGTATCCGCAGGAATCTTAAATTCCTTCCCTCCCATAGATAGTCGCCAGAGCGATAGGTCTAGAGTTCGTGAATCATTGTTAGTTAGAGTTATGCCACGCGAAGACATTGAAGTAATGTTGATGCTCGCGTCCTTCACAATCATGACTATTTCATTCTGCATATCACCTCCGTCAGAAGTCTTCGCGCGAACTACGGCGAGATATTCTCCCGAATTGTAATATTGATGATAGACACTCGCGCCGGTTCTCTGCATCCCATCGCCAAATGACCAAGAAATTATTGCGTCGTCCCGTTTGTTCCCCTTGCTGTCATACACGGTGGCAGTAAACGCAGTGTCTGCTCCAGAAGATACTGTTCTGTCTCCTCCGGTGATGATACGAAGTGTCGGGATCGGTATGTATTCTGGCGGAGCGCCACTATAAACTGTTGTTGTGGTGGCGGTAACAGCACCGGATGCGTCAGGGGGAATGCTAGAAGCAGTCGTACTTGAGCTTGACGAACTAGAAGTACCGACCGTGATGAACTCTTTGATTCCCGCATATGTGCTGGGACCAATCCCACTTACATTTTGGATATCTTCTATTTTAGCGAATGAACCATGTCCGTTGCGATATGAAATAATTCCTGCCGCTTTTGATGGTCCGATACCAGAAAGTGTTTCTAAAAGTGTAGTATCAGCAGTATTAATATTTATTAACTCAGCGGAATACGCGAATACGGGGAAAATGATGGCGAGTACAAACAGCCCTATAATGCGCATGGTGGCTATTATATATCGCCTTTTAGCACTCCGCGCAACTTGTCTTCGGAAACCTCAAAAGGCTGTTTTGCTGGCGCTGGCGTGAAGGTCGACGCGGTGGGCACTGGAGGATTCTTCGCTAAAACATCGGCGAGTGCTCCCTTGAGTGACTGTTGTTTCTCTGTTTGTTTCTTTTCTTTCTCAACGCTAGTCTTCGCTGTCATGTTGCGCAATATCGCTTTAAGGTCATCTGGGCTCTTAGTCGCAACGGGCGGCCGCTCGACTGCCGGACGGGGCGGAAGCGGAGCTGGCTGTCGAGGAGTAAATTGTTGTACGGGACGAGGAACAAATGGCCGTCGCTCTTGTTGTTTTTCTACGCGAGGAGGGGCCGAAGTAGAAACATGTGGAGCAGGATGAACTGACTTCTTCCTCATTCTTGCGTCTAAGGGCACTCCCGAGGCGGCGCTCGCGCCGAGCTCTTCTATGATTGAATTTTCTATGCCGGCGCGCAGAGTGGTAAACTGCTTTCGCGATTCTCCTATAACCTGTTCTCTGTGAGACACTGGTGGAGCCTCTATCGGCGGTATCGTCACTGCTGAGAAAGGCGCCGACCCGACTCCGTCTATCATGAGCGAGAGATATACCTGCCGGCGGTCTAGCGTTACGATGTCTTCTTTTGTAAATCTCGGCATAAAAATCGTCTCTAGCACTTCGGCGTCAAACGGCCCGACACGGAAGGCGACGGTCGTGCCGACATTGCCGAAGACGGCGTCGCGCACCTCTTCTTCCATCTGTTCTATGTATTGATGTGTAATGATGAGATTGAGTTTATATTTTCGTGCTTCAGAGAGAATCTCTGCGAATGTCTCGTTCGCGAAGTTCTGGAATTCGTCAACATAGAAATAAAAAGCTGGGAGTTTCGCCAGTTTATCTGAAGGCAAATTCGCCCTGCTCATAGCGGCGAGGAAGAGGCGCGTCGTGAGCATTGAACCCAAGAGCCGCATATTGGTCTCTCCAACGAGACCCTTGGATAAGTTAATTATAAGTATTTTCTTCTCGTCCATCATTGTACGGATATCAAAAGAAGACTTCGCCTGACCTATGATATTTCTAATGAGCGGATTACCTGTGAACTGTCCAACTTTATTTTGAATAGCAGGTGTCGCCTCCTGCGTATACCGGTCGCCGTAGTTGGCGAACTCTTTCGTCCAGAAATCTTTCACAACCGGGTCTTTCACATTCTCAATAACTTTCTGCCTAAAGGGCTTATCTGTGTACATGCGATTCACGCTTAGCAAGGTCGCGCCAGGATATTCAAGCAGAGCGAGGAGCGTGTTTGTGAGGATGTACTCCATGCGCGCGCTCCACGCGTCTTCCCAAATCTTCTTGAAGGTAGACATGAGGCCACTCACCACCAGGTGACGCCTGTCGTAGCCGACATCCTCCATCACATTGAACGCAATCGGATGCTCCAGGTCAAAAGGAGCGAAGTAAACGACATCTTTTATGCGATTCTCTGGGATGTAGTTAAGAAGTCGGTCCACAGTCCCACCGTGCGGGTCTAAGAAAGCCAGCCCTTCGCCGTTCCTGATATCCTGAATCGCCATGTTCTCCAGCAGGGTGGACTTACCCATGCCGGTCTTGCCGATGACATACATGTGGCGGTCACGGTCCTTCGCTTTGATGCCGAAAGGAATGTGCTTCCCGCGCGAGTCAGTCGCTGCGAAGTAGGTTACGCGTTCCGGGTTCTCCATTACGCTTTAGTATAACTGATTTTTTTACTAGTATTCTAGTAAGTACAAATCACGCCGAAAATCAGCAGATTTTCGGCGCTAATCTTTATTCCTTATTAGCACGCATTGATACCCCTATGCCTAGCACGCACGCGCCAAAGACGACGATAAGCAGAGTGCGAATAGAGACCGGCAGTCCCGAAAACGGCGCGAGAATAGTTAGAACACCGAGAAGAATAAGAATGCTTGGACGGGACATATATTTCAGTATATCAGGGCGTCACGATGACGACAAACTCGCCGCGGACAGTGGAGGGGTGTAAAGAGAAGTGCGCGAGCAATTCAGATGGCGTGCCAGACATGACTTCTTCGTGAATTTTGGTGAGCTCGCGGGCGATAGTGACTCGCGATACTTTGGAAACTTCAAGTTCTTTCAGTAGTTTTAAAATCCTGTGTGGAGATTCATAAAGCACGACTGGATATTCGCTATTTGATATTTTTTTGAGAGCCGTTTGTCGACCCTTTTTATGCGGCAAAAATCCTAAGAATGTAAATTCTGTTGCGTCTAATCCGGCGATAGAGAACGCGGCCGTAAGCGCAGACGGCCCCGGTATCGCCTCAATCTTAGTAAAGAGGTTAAACCTCTTTACTTCGTCGCGTATGCGCGACACGAGTCGCGAACCGGGGTCCGAGATGCAGGGCGTCCCTGCGTCGCTCACGAAAGCGATATGTTCGCCGGCTTCCAGTCGCGCGATTATTTCATCGGCCTTTTTTATTTCTGTTGCCGCGTCCAACCGATGGAGCGGTTTTTTAATTTCGTACCGAGCAAGCAGTTTGGCGATAACGCGCGTATCTTCGGCGTAAATAACGACGCACTCTTTAAGAGTGCGCAGTGCACGGAGAGTTATGTCCTCCAAGTTCCCTATCGGCGTCGCGACAATTGAGAGTTTACCCATAGCGCTACTCTACCGCACACGCTTCTGTATGCCACATTGATTTACTAAATTGTTGTGATACAATCCCATCCGGAAGAACCATCAATAATCTGGGAGAAAAACGATGCACAAGCACATGCTTGGGATAGGTAGCGCACGAATGGAAGTAAACGCGTGGTCCCCGGACGATGCGAAAATGCATGGACTTACAGGCTGGTCCTTAAAGCCGATGCAGTCTCAACAGGATGTATTTACGAATCAGGCATTGGCAAACGGGCTCCGTGCCGCATTTGTCAGTATCGGCGCATATGAAGCGTACGCACCGAATGTTGCCACGGCAAGTGCGCATATCGTTGATACTAACGAGTTAACCACGAGCATCGAGCTCGGTGTGGAAATGAGTATCAGCCGCAACAAAGAACTGCCGGCAGATGGCGTGTTCCTTCAGCGAGGCAAGACATTCGTGATGAGCGGAGCAGGCTGCCCATTAATCATCGCGACTGCAGGCGAGCATACGATAGTCGTGCACGCCGGCAGGGATTCGCTTGTTGAACGGAATGCTGTTCTAGGCAAGCCGTCTCGGAAACACATCAGCATTGTGTACGCGATCATTGACGGGCTCTTGGGAAAGGGGGCTCTGTTGAATGAAATCGCAATGTTGATGATGTTTTCCATACCAGTTGGCATGTTTGAGCACCGGCCGGATGACCCCAAGTACGGAGCTTATAACAAGGCACTCGATGGCCTCGTTGGAAAGCTCTGGCCTGATGGAATCGTTCGTCGGGACGGCAGTATGTTTGTGGACCTCGAATCGATCTTCTTGGCGCAGGTGCGCGAATCAGGGATCCGTCGCGTATGGACGACACATTCGCTTGAAGAATATCCCGACCTAGCGCACACGCGAGACGGGAAAGACTCAAGCCGGCGGAATCTGTATGTAGTCAGGCGCAATGCTTGACGAGCGACGCTAGCCGCGTTCGACCATCCCTAGGGGTGGTCGTTTCTTTTTTATACCTGCGACACAAGCTTGTTGGCGATTTTATAAATGTCGCCCGCGCCCATTGTCATGATGGTGTCGCCTGGACCAGCGGTGACGAGTTCTGCTTCTATGGCATCAAAATCAAGTGCGGAAGCATTCGTGCCGGTAGCTCGAATTCGCTCGGCGAGTATCTCGCTAGATACCGTGCCCTCGTCTATCTCTCGTGCCGCATAAATTGGCGCCATGAGTACTCTATCAGCGTCGCTAAAAGCGGTGGCAAATTCGTCAAGAAAATCGCGTGTGCGGCTGTAGAGGTGAGGGTGGAATGCGACGAGAATTCTTCCACTTGTCTTTGTGCGTAACGCACGCAGAGTTTCTCGGACAGCAGTTGGATGATGGGCGTAATCGTCGTAGACATCCGCACCATTTTTTGTTTTACCTTTATATTCAAACCTGCGCCATGTGCCTTCAAATGCCGCGAGCGAGTTGGCAATAGCAGAGCTAAAAATGTTGGGGCAGACAGCCCGGGCAGCCGCTGCGGCCGCGCGCGCATTGTTCACATTAAACTCTCCTGGCAAACGCAGTTCATATGCAGGTTCTTTTGTATAGTCGATGATGCGTGCTTGCCCTGCGTAGCCTTGGCGAAGCAGGGGCGCAATATTTTTGTTGCTTGGGTCCGTGATAATTGCGCCCCCCGGCGGTACTCGTTCAATCGCTTTTCTGAAAGTCTCTTGCAGCGCCTCAAGCGAGGGAAACCAGTCTGTGTGGTCCCATTCCAGATTCGTGACCACTAAAACATATGGAGAAAGCTCAAGCAGGTGGTCGCGGTATTCGCACGCTTCAACGACGAAAATGTCCGAGTTCCCTTGCAAGTAATTTGAACCAAAATCTTTCACTATAGAACCCACAATCGCCGTTGACGATGCTCCTGCATCTTTCAGCATTTTCGCGAGCATGCCGGTCGTTGTTGTCTTCCCGTGCGTGCCCGCGACCGCAACGGTTCGTTTACCTTCTGATATTTTTCCAAGCATTTCAAAATAGGAAAGTTGCGGGATACCGAGTTCGCGCGCCCGCGCGCGTTCCGGATTCTCCAGTGGCACCGCATCGCTGTACACAATCATGTCTGCGTCTTGTGGCACATTCTCGGCTTTTTGCGGCATCATAATCGCAATGCCCTTCTTCTCTAGTAATTCGGTCACTGGGCTCCACGCACGATCGGATCCAGTAATTTGAAGACCTCGATCAGTAAATAATTGCGCGAGAGCACTCATCCCAATTCCGCCGATTCCTACAAAATGCACCTTTTTCATAGTTTTTCAATCAGCGCGTTAAACTGGTCCCCACGATCAAATTCGTTCTTGAACATTCCGAATGAAGTGAAGGCGGGTGAAAAAAGAATCGTGTCGCCCGCTTTCGCATGCGCAAAAGCGTCCGCAACTGCCAGCGCGAGCGTATCGTAGACCGGCGCATCGGGAAGCTCGCTGCGGATACGCTCCGTCCCCGAGCCAGCGAGCAGAATTGCGTATTTTGCCTCTTTTAATTCCGCGACGAGCGCGTTGAGTTCCAGACTTTTGTCAGTTCCGCCGGCGATGACGATAGTATTACCCGTGCCAACTGCGGCGAGAGCGGCGAGCGTCGCTTCGGGAGTAGTTGATGTCGTATCGTTATAAATCTTCACGCCGTTCTTCTCTGCAATCAACTCTAATCGCCCCGGGACGCCAGCGAATGATTCTAGGGTACGCCGGCTTGTTTCATCTGGAATCTGCATCGCGCGAGCGGCAGCGAGCGCGAGTGCAGCGTTGTATCTGTTGTGCATGCCCGGTATGCGCAGAGTCCATGTGTCAGGAAGTTTTGTCTCGTCAACGACAAGCGTCTTCGCCTCTATTTTATCGCCATATTTCTCTATAACAGTAGGCTCGCACTGCTTGCCAAGTGTTAAAGTATCCTCCGCCTTTTGATACAAAAAGATGTTTGCTTTGTCTGTGAGATACACATTCAAATCGTTATGATAATAATTTAGGTGGTCAGCAAAAAGAGTTGTGAAAACTGCAATGTGTGGGCTCATCTTTGATTCTCCCCAACCTTGCAGTTGCCACGAATCCAGTTCAAGCACTGCCGTGTGTTCTTGTGTCGCATCCTTTAATAATGCGAGATTTGAAACTCCACGGACATTTCCACCCAGCAATACGGGCTTGCCCGATGATTTAAGAATTTCGTAAATCATATGCGCTACTGTTGACTTACCGCGCGTACCAGTAACACCAACTGTCTGTATTCCAGAAATCTCGGCAAATAAGTCCGCACTCATCCGCACCGGTATGTTATTTTTTTTCGCTTCTGCAATGTAGATAGAGTGGAGCGGAACGCCGGCAGCCTTGAGAATAAGGTCGCGATTATTAAAATCTTCTAACCTGTGCTCGCCCAAAACGAATCGTATGTTTGGAAACGAGTTGAGTTGTGTGACCGACTCGGCGAGCTGTTCGTGTGTCTTTAAGTCTGTAATTATTAAATCAGCTCCGCACTCTGCTAGATATTTAGCATCACCAACACCACGACCAAGGAGGCCGAGACCCATCACTGTAATTCGTTTTCCGCGAAAATGCCCAGAGGCGTCCATTCCTTAAATCTAACGCATCCTCATTATTTAGGACAGCCGGAGATCGTAACGATGTCTTTGTGTGCGAGAGGGAGTGAAGTATTTGGCACTTTAATAATCTCATAGGGAGCCGTTACAACTTGGGCGAGTATACAGTCATCAGACGGTTCCGCGAGCGCAATGGAAACCAGCCGTGCGTCCGCGTCTTCAATTTTCTCTACTGTAATAGAATATCCGGCGACGGGCTTCTCGCCTGCAAACACTGCAACAACGGAATGTGTCTTAAAATCAATTTCCGGAGGTGTGCCTGCTTCGTTAGCCATCTTCCAGAGTTCGCTGAATTGACTAGAGGAGGTGATGATATAATTCACGCGCCTTTGCACTTCCGATTGCGAACCTTCAGCAAGTTTTGTAAACGGCACGGTTACCGCGGCCGCGGCAGAAGAATTATTTGAAAGGTCTCCGCGACCGGAGAAGAACATAAAGATACCGATGCCGACGGCGATAATCGCCGCACAAGTGAGAATTAGCGCATCTCTTCGCATAGCTTTAGTGTACTCCCACTCAACCATTTCCATTGCACAGCGTGGGTATAACGATATTTTGTGCGTGCGCCAGGAGTCGAACCTGGGACCGTTCGCGTATCAGGCGAATGCTCTACCAACTGAGCTACGCACGCGTGTTTGAATACTAGCAAAAACCTTTCACTTCTTCCACCATTCTCGATAAACGAAAACCCGCCGTTTCACCGGCGGGGGTTGTGAAGCTATTTGCCTCCTCCCTCATATTTTTGTAACAACTGATTGGAGTAAGGGTCTTCATCTTCTTCGAAATCCAGCCCACGAAATGACTGACCAGTTTCCGCAGCCCTCAGATCTTCTTGGAGCAACTGCGCATCCTGCTCGGTCATCTCGCCGGAAATAATCATCGCACTGTTGAAGTCTCCTTCTTCAGGCGCATGGTTTCCGCAGAGGTCTTTGAGCGTACATTTGTAGCAAATGCCACGTCCAACTTTCTCATCTGAAACTTCAAATATATCTGAACAAACTTTGCATGTCGTAATGTACATCGCTTTCTCCTTGTTTGGGTTTAATCAAACTCGGAGCCGACCGCTTATCCCGTTTCGGGAGGGCAAAGGCCGGGTGCTACTCCTGCAATCCTGATCGCCCGTACAGACTGCGTCACGGTTAGTCCTTCTTCTATTATATACCTAAAAGTACCGTAATGTCAATAGCACAAAAAAGCCCGTAAATACAGGCTTTTTTGCGCGTGCATACATAGGGCTGCATACATAGGGCTGCCCTATGTAAGCCAAGCAGATTAACTCTCTTTAATGAGCACCAAACGAGGTTCGCCGTCCCCGTAATAATTTTCTTTTCTTGATTCAATGACAAAACCTAGGGACCGATACAGTTGAAGTGCCACATGGTTATCAGGGTGAGTAACAAGATCTATTCTTTTTACGCCCTTGAGTTTCTCAAGTAAATTTTGACTTCTCTAGCGATACCTTGACCTTGAAATGCGGGGACGACGACTATGCCACTGATATACACATGATCGCTACCTTTTCGTTCATAAGAAAGATTGCCAACGACCGCATTGTTTTTCTCTATGAGATAGACATTGTTCTTCTGTAACTCTTCTGTCCATTCGTTCTCATCCAACATTGGCGAATAGACGTTTGTACCCGCAACACTTTGCTCAAGTTCCAGTAACACTGGAATATCAGAAATTGAAGCTTCTTTCAAAAGAACCGGGGCATTCTCTTGTGTTGGTGTTTTTTCCATTATCAACATTCTAGCAGTAAGCAAAAGCTCCTGTAGGGAGTTTTTGCGTTTGTGAAAAATGAAAAGATGTTGTGCGCTGTTTTGTTCCGCCTATTCTGTCTCACTTGAAGGCTCATATGTGGCCTTCAAGCAACCACCCGATTACATTCCCGGGCGCTCGAGTATTGTTTAGAGACTAATACTATTTCTCTCCCGCATAGCGCTTTCGCGCGATGTGGGAATCGACATGACCTTCCTTTCGAGAAGATCGGTTCCATTTTGGATATGTTCCACGAACAGCTTCCGCTACCCGTGCCTTGTTCATGTTTCTCCGGTGTTTCCACTCGGCATGGACTATATCTTCACCCAGCTTCAATTTTTACAAACTGGGGCTGGGGCCAACGTTTTATAGTAGTGTTTCTCCAGCTTCAGCTGATGCTTCTACTATCTTCATCCGCTACGCGATGTAACGGAATCCAGTCTCTACGGGGCTAAGGAGGATCACTTATTCATCCAAGTTTGTATACAAGTTCAGGAATAATATAAGGTTCTACAATATTTCTGAACTTCTGTGCAGATCTTTTAAGAATATACAATCGCGTATATCCGTGATTTTTCTGCAGCGTACATTCGATATTCCACAATCGCTTAAGCGTACTTTGTAACAACTCATTTTCTGCAATCGTAAATGACTGCGTATTGAGGTGGTACCCATATGTTTCATCGCCCTTCTGGCGAACCACATTCCCATCATCCATAAACCATACTGCTATGGTAACTGGGTTCGATAGATATCTCGCGATTGTCTTTGGAATAATCTTCTTTTTGTCTCGATAGAATATTTTCTGCCATTCTGATAATTCAGAATGGCTTATCGTCCGAAACCAGGTCGAACGCGTATGTTCGTAATATTGTGGTGGCGTCAGTACGAGGGGTTTTAAAATCTCGTACAACCACTTCACATATTCTTTTTGGTTTACTGAATGACGAATTCCCATTCGGTAATTGGTTTTTGACCAATTTGCCTCAAGATAAGCATCACCCAGAATTGAACCGACGATAATTGCTTTTTGATATTCATCGAGCACTATTCGCTTCATTTTGCGAATATTGGCTGAATAAGTGATCCTCCCAGCTTCCCTCGGTATTACCATCATTCCTTCAATTTTAACATTGAAGAGGAAGGCTTCACCGATTTCAGTTGGATTTTACTGTCTGATTACTCTTGACAGGTCGCAGAAGTTATTTTCTAACTCACGACTTAGTCCTTGTCATTGAATTTGCCGTAGTACTGCGCGAGGCAGTCCTTCGGGCACCCCCAACTCCCTTGACTTGACGGGCGGTATCTTGTGTGTTGTAGTATTACTACTACTCTCACAAACACCACTGGGCAAGCAGCTTTCCTGCACCCTAGCGGTTTCCATAGGTACGAGCTTTCTTTCCGAGAGCTCGTAATTGATCGCGCGTTTTTAGAATTTTATTAAACCCGACATCAGTGAGATGCTCCTTGCGCCGATACGAGAGTACAATCTCTTTGAAGAGAACATACGACTTCGCTTTCTTCGCTTGAAGCGGATTAGAATCAAGAAACGGGAAGAGAGTCTCTTCCATCTCGCGCGTACTCGTCACCTTGTATTTAATGTGCGGATACCATCCGTACCGCTCATACGAGCAGTCATAGATTCTCCCACAGCCAATAGTGGCAACGATTCGCTCGAGAATTTCTCGATCATCCGCACGTAATTCAATTTCAAATTCAGGACGCACCTCAAGTCCCCTCGACAGCGTTTTATGTTTACCGATACTGATAGAAAAGGAACCTTCTCCATCAATAAAACCGGCGACATATGCCCCATCAAGCGGCTCTCTATGAATTTGGTCCTTCCCAGCTGGTTCAAGGAGACGCGGATTGCGTTTTCCTTTCATACAGTAGTACTACGACCTCTGCTGACTTCTAACATGTCATTTGTGATAATTGCTTATCCACATACCTCGAGGTTAGTTTACCACGAGGAACATCTCAGATCTCCCACGGTAACCCGTGTACCTGTGTATATCTATCGCGATGCCACTACACGCATATGACTTTGGTGTGGCTGGATTCTCCCTGTACTCGCAGGATCTCCTATCATATGCGCCACGAACTAGCATTCACGCTAAACACTGCTACTTTCACCCTTCATGTCATACCTCGCGGTATCGACACTGTGATTTCGCTTCACGCCGCCACGGCGCGGTTGGACTTCTTCATTACAGAAGGCACCAACTAGGTACACGGATCGCATGGCGACCCGAGTACAAGACTCGAGAACGTATTCACCCCGGTTTGGCTGACCCGGGATTACTAGCGATTCCAGCTTCATGAGGTCGGTTGCAGACCTCAATCCGTACTGGGGTCGGTTTTATAAGGATTAGCTCCGCCTTACGGCATTGCAGCCCGTTGTACCGACCATTGTATTATGCGTGCAGCCCAAGGTATCAGAGGGACATGCTGATCTGGCGTCATCCCCACCTTCCTCTCCCGTGAGGGAGCAGTCTCGCCTGGCCATATAGGCAACAGACAACGGGGGTTGCGTTCGTTACCCCACTGAAGGGAACAATTCAAATCACGAACTGACGACGACCATGCATCACCTGTCCAGCACCCTCGAAGGCTCCGTCCCTTTCAGGTCGGATGCAGCTGGATTTCTAACCTTGGTAAGGTTCTTCGTTTGTCGACGAATTGAGCCGCATA
>Ga0209542_10001231_pt1 | contig 60801 bp, 48 predicted proteins | sample RifCSPhighO2_01_FD_184028 | JGI IMG/M metagenome (GOLD analysis project Ga0209542, IMG submission 184028) | Soil microbial communities from Rifle, Colorado - Rifle CSP2_plank highO2_0.1 (SPAdes) (version 2) | ecosystem: Environmental > Terrestrial > Deep subsurface > Rock core/Sediment ...
AGGGCGGTCGAGGTGGCGCCTGCGGCTGTGAGTCCCCCGTTGAAGGCAAGCTCGGTCGAGGTGGCGTTTGAGGGAAACAGGTAGGCAAAGTTCTGGTAGTCCGTGCCAAGGACTGCTGCGATAACAGAGCCGGCGGTGGTGGTCTTGAGGAGAGTTGAGGTAATACCCGTAATGGCGAGGCTGGTCGTAGTGGCATTGGTGGTGGTTGAGTTGCCGACGTTGAGTGCGGTAATAGTGGATGATGCGTTGGAAATGAATCCGGCGGTGAACTGCAGGAGCGTTGAGGTTGAGTTGCCGATTGAGGTGGGAGTAAACGGGAAGATGGAAGAGAGTGACGAAGACGACACTTTGTTGTTGAAGGTACTCCAGTCGGCTGCGGCAAGACAGCCGAAGGTGGAGGCATCTGCTGTGTTGCAGGTAACAGCGCCTGAAGCGTAGGCAAGAGCGCCAGAGAAGGTGGTGGTAGCGGCAGCGTAGACGGCTCCGGCGGAGTTCACAGCAAGGCCAGAGCTTGAGAGGTTTTCAAACGTCTGGGTACCAGAGATGCGGAGGGCGGTGGTGGAAGCAGTGCCCGAGACGGTGATGGCTGTCGTGGAAGCATACGGAAAGGTGGAGGCGGTGGTGGTGGTGGCGGTGAAGAAGCCGGCGGTTGCTGAGTTGCCCAAAGCTGAAGCGCCTTCAACCGAGAGACGAGCGTAGGGAGAGGTGGTGCCGATACCGACGTTGCCGGTGCTTGTAACCCTGACCCTTTCACCCCAACCACTCGCGCCTCTCGTAGCGAAAGATATATCACTATAAGCAGATGCGTGATTAATGTTCTGGAAGCTGATTGCCCCCGCAAGGCCACCTGAAGTATTGTTGGAAATCATCGTCCAGTTGTTTGTCGTTGTATCAGTATTTTGCAAATTCAAACCAACTTGTGTGCCCGCAGCCGCCAAGATTGTATTGGAGTCATTAAAATTCACAGTCAGTTTATATACCGGACTCGCCGTCCCAATACCCACATTCCCTGCGTTTGTTACTACAAAATTAGTAGCAGTAGAGGAACCGATGACGAATGAAGGTGCAGCGCCGTTAGTGCCGGTGGGATTGATGGAGAACTGCCCCCATGGAGAGGTTGAACCGAGGGACATAAAGCCGGTTGAGCCTGTGTAGAGGAACTGTGATGCCACTCCAGCATCGCCAAACCGCACCGTTGATGATGCTTGCAAGCCTGCGGTGAGGAAAAGGGCGGTTGACGTTGAGTTTGCCACTGCACCGAAGTTTGTCGTTGGAGTAAACGGGAAGATTTGTGAAAGGGATGATGAGGAGACTTTGTTGTTGAAGGTGGTCCAGTCGGCTGCGGCAAGACAGCCGAAGGTTGTGGAGTTTGCGGTGTCGCAGTCAATGTCATTTGCGGTGACGGTGATGCCGTCGCCACCGGTAATGGTGGCTGTGAGGACTCCACCAACGTTGGAGAGGATGGTGCCGTCGGTGAGGTCGGTGAAGCGCTCGCTGTTAATGAAGAGGCTGCCAACACTGTGCATGCCGGTGGTGGTGGCGTTGCCGGTGAGGGTGGAGCTGGCTTGTGAGATGAAGCCGTTGCCGAAGATGAGAGTGGTGGAGGTGGAGTTGCCACTGGCAGTGGGAGTGAAGGGAAAGGCAAAGGTGGTGGCGGAGGTCAAGTAGTCGGTGCCAGCGGTCGCAACAGACACAAGACCGCTTGTTGCTTTGAGAAGGCCAGTGAGTGACTGGATGGTAAGGGCACCGGTTGACGAGACGGAGGTGGTACCGGTGCCGCCAAAGGCTGCGGTGTTGGCGGAGAGGTTAGTAGTAGAAGCGTTGCCGGTAGTAAGTGAGCCGGAAGTCACGAGGCCACTTGCCGTGAGCGTCGTGATGCCACTGAAGGCACCACTTGTGACGTCCCAGGAGTCGGAGGCAATGTTGATGGTGTCTCCCCCGTCGCCGATGGTTAAGGAGCCGGTGGTGGTCCAGGTGGAACCAGAGGAGATGGTGTTGCTACCGATCGTGCCGCCAGAGACGGTGATGGCGTCGTCGATGCCGCCGTCACCCAGAGAGCCGGAGAGGGTGGGAGCAAAGGTCAGCGTGTCGCCACTTCCGGTAATGGTGAGGACGGAAGTGAGTCCGTTGAAGGCAGCGGTTGAGGTTGCAAGGGTGACGGTGGGGCCATCGGCAGTTTGGTTGGCAGGGCCGATGGCGGTAACTGCTGAAGCGCCAGAGAAGATGCAGGTACCGTCTACGGCAAAGCAGCCGTCAGCAAGAGTGATGCCGTTGCCGAAGGTGGAGGTACCGGTGGTGACGTTGAGGGCGGTGGTTTGTACCCCGGCAGAGAAGGTGGAGGTTGCACTGCCCTGCACGGTTAAGAAGCCAGTGGTGGTGGCACCACCGTTGATGGTCAGACCTCCCGCCTGGGTACCACTGCCAATCGTTGAAGATGCGTTTGAGATGAGCCCTGCAGTGAACTGTATGAGTGTTGAAGTTGAGTTGCCGATTGAGGTTGGGGTGAAGGGAAAGGCAAAGAGGTTGGCGGAGGTGACGTAGTCGGTGCCAGCAATGGCGGCGATGACACTGCCAGCTGTAGTTGTTTTGAGCAAACTACCCGAAGCAATCGAAGAGATCGTGAGGTTGGTGGTTGAAGCGGTGCCAGAGACGGTAATGGCTGTGGTAGAAGCGTACGGGAAGGTGGAAGCGGTGGAGGTAGTGGCGGTGAAGTAGCCGGCAGTTGCAGAGTTGCCCAAAGCTGACGCGCCTTCAACCGAGAGGCGGGCGTACGGAGAGGTGGTGCCGATGCCGACATTGCCGCCCATAAAGTTAGCGACAACGGGGTTGGTCTGCGTTGTCGAGGCGATAAAGGCAGAGATTGTGCCGCGGGAGAAGATGCCACTAATGCCGACGTCGAGTCCCCCGCCCGCGTAGATGTCGCCGCCGGCGTTAATATTTTCTGTCACGCTCAGCCGATCTGTCTCCAGAGCGCCGATGTGCGCGGTCGGCACCTGCGTGCCGTTGATGTTAACGATGGAGACGGTCGTGTCTTGGTTGGCGACCAGCACGCGAGTGCCTGCGACAAAGACGTCTTGCGCTGCCGTGCCAGTGTCGAGTTGGCCAACAAGCGTAGTTGTTGAAGTTCTGCTGACGTCGAGGACCACCAGGTTGCCGGATGCATTTTCCGCAACATAGGCGTAGCCGCCTGCGGCCTCCACGTCGTAGTAGCTTGCGGAGCCTGTGGGTGGATACTGGTTGTAGAGCGTTGGTGCAGCAGGGTTGCCAACGTTGAGCACGTGGAGGCCTGTTGCGCCGTCGGCAACGTACGCGACACGACCGGTCACGTAAACGCTGTGCGGCGAGTCGAGGTTGGTGCTGTAGCTCCCCACCTGGACCGGCGTGGCAGGGTTTGAAATATCAACAATGTTGACCGCAGGAGCAAAGTCGGCAACGTAGAGGTACTTGCCGGAGACCGCGACGCCGTTGGGGTTGGTGCCCGTGTAGGAACCGGTAAGCACCGGCGCAGCGGGGTTGGAGACGTCGATAATCCGCACTGCCGCGTTGTTGAAGTCGTTGATAAACACGTACTTGCCGGAGAGTGCAAGAGAAGAAGACTGGCCGCCGATGCTGTAGCTCCCGACCAGCACTGGGGAGGCGGGGTTGGAGACGTCGATAATGTGGAGCCCGGTGTTAAAGTCGGCCACATAAGCGTAGCGCCCGGCAACAACGACGTCGCGCGCGGTTGATATGCCGCTGTAGGTGCCCACCACCGCGGGAGAAGCGGGGTTGTAGATGTCGACAACTTTAAGGCCGCTGGCGTTTGCCGCGACATACGCGTAGCGGCCCGAGACGTAGGAAGCGTAGGTGGTGCCTCCGATGGTGGTCGTTGAGGCGAGTGTTGGGTTGCCCGAAGCAGTTTGGAGGATGGTGCCGCCGACGACCGAAAGTTTTTGGTAGGGAGAAGTGGTGCCAAGCCCGACATTGCCGCCAAAGGTGGCGACACCCTCGGCGCGGAAGGCAGTTGTGGTTGCGCTGTCAAAGGTGGCGCCGCCCACAACCTCAAGCTTGGAGAGTGTTGAGGTTGAAGTGTGGCCAATCAACACTTGGTTCGTAGAAGTTGAGACGCGCACGCCCGAGTTGTTAAAGAAGGTCCAGTTGATTTCCGTGGTTCCGCTTGCACCTGCGTCGTTACCGCAGCTAAACTGCCCGGTGGCAGTGTTCCACAAAAGTTTATCTGTGGAGCCGGAGCACGCCGAGAGCCCCGCGCCACGTACGGTCGCATCCACATACAGGTTCGTCGTTGTCGCGTTGGTCGTGGTTGAGTTGCCGGTAATGATGAGGTCTCCCGGGAAGGTGTAGACGCTTGAAGCGCTGCCGCCAAAGGTGCCTGCCTGGGTGGTGATGACGCCGGTCGAGGAGTTGTAGGAGATAACCGAGGCGCCCGAGAGGCTGGTTGAAGCAATTTTATTGTTAAAGACATTCCAGTCGGTCGAAGAAAGGTAGCCGTCTGACCCGGAGCCGGATTGGCTTATCGAAAGCGTCGTGCCGGCAAACGAGAGTGGTGCAGAAACGGTAGTGGCGCCCACTACCCCGCCGTTGCTTGTCGAGAGCAGGGCGTTGCCCACTGCCGAGACCGTGAGGTTGGTCGTCGAGGCCGTACCCGAGACGGTAACAGCGGTCGTGGAAGCGTAGGAAACCGTGAGGCGGCTCGCCGAAGCGTTGAAGGTGAAGTCCGAGGAGCCTGCAAACGCGCCACTCGAATTGTACTGCACTTCGGTGTTGTTGCCTGCCGCGGGTGTGTCACCCAAGTCGAGACACGCGCCGTCAACCGCAAAGCAGCCGTCGGCAATACTCAAACCATTGGTAAAGGTGCTGGTTGCCGAGCCGGTGGTGTTTATCGCAAAGGCATTGAGTCCGGAAGAGAACGTCGAAGTCGAGTTGCCGAGCACGGTTAAGAAGCCAGTCGTCGTAGCTCCCCCGTTTATCGTGAGTCCTCCTGCCTGTGTGCCACTGCCAATTGTTGAAGAAGCGGTTGAGTAGAGCCCTGCGGTAAAGCCGATCAAGGTGGAGGTGGCGTTAGCTGCCGTGCCAAAGGCAGTGGTGGGGGTCCAGGGGAAGGCAAAGATGTTAGTGGAGGTCAGGTAGTCCGTCCCCGCCACCGCCCCCACAATCGTGCCGTTTGCATTGGTCTTCAGCAGTGACGAGGGGATCTGGTAGAGAGTGGTGGAGCCGATGTTAGAGACAGAGAAGAGCGTGGAGGTGGAAAAGCCAGAAGTGGTGGAGCCGATGGCAAAGAGGGTTTGGTTGGTCGAGCCACTTTGACCAAACACCGAGAGCGTTGCAAAAGGAGAGGTGGTGCCTACGCCGACGTTCCCCACTGCTCCGTCGTAGAAGAAGGGAGAGATGCCTGCATTGCCAAAGCGGACGGTTGAAGAAGCAAAGAGACCGCCTTGGAGCTGGAGGGCAGTTGAAGTGGCGTTGACTACTGTAGTGCTGTAGACACCGGGGGTGAATGGGAAGATTTGTGAGAGTGATGATGAGGAGACTTTGTTGTTGAAGGTAGTCCAGTCTGCAGCGGCAAGACAGCCGAAGGTTGAAGCATCTGCTGTGTTGCAGGTGACAGCGCCTGACGCGTAGGCAAGAGCGCCAGAGAAGGTGGTGGTGGCTGCGGCATACACTGCTCCTGTGGAGTTGACGGCCAAGCCAGAGTTGGAGAGAGAAGAGAGCGTGAGGGTACCGCCTACTGTTGCAGTGCCAAAGGTGGCAAGAGTGGAAGAGGCGTAGCCGGAAGAGAAGCCGGTGGTGGAGGCAAAGTCCACCGTGAGCTTGTTGGTGGCGTCATCATAGGTAAAGGCTGCTTCGGCTCCTACGTCGTCAGCGCTGGTACCGTAGATGACATAGGTGTCGGCAATGTCGGTTGAGGTGGCAAGACCACTGCCACCGCCGGTGTTGTCCGTGCCGTCGCAGAGGCCTGCACCACCGGTGATGCTTTGGCAGAAGTCGGTCCAGACACTGCCCGAGACTCCACCGAAGGTGAGGGCACCACTGATGTAGAGGTTGGTGGTGGTGGCGTTGGTGGTGGTTGAGTTGACCGTGGTCAAGGAGAGGATGGTTGATGAGGCGGTTGCGTAGAGGCCTTGGGTGAAGCCAATCAAGGTTGAGGTTGCGTTAGCTGCAGAACCAAAGGCGGTTGTTGGGGTCCAGGAAAAAGCTCCACTGCCTGAGGGCCAGCTCGTACGGCAGTCGGTCGTTAAACAAATTGTTGTGGCTGAGAGTGCGGTGGTGGAGGCGTAGTCAAAGGTAAGCCGGTTGGCAGAAGCGTCGTAGGTAAGAGCGGCTTCGCTCGCAAGAGTGTCAGCTGCGGTGGTGTAGAGCACCGTGTTGGTGCCGCCAAAAGTGGAGAGGCCCGTACCTCCTTGTGCCACTGCAAGGTCAGTACCCAGCGTGAGCGAGCCATCGATAGTTTGACTACCCTGCACGAGCGAGTTGCCCGTTGTCGTGGCCCCGCCTGAAATCGTAAGTCCTCCTGCCTGCGTGCCACTGCCGATTGTTGAAGACGCAGTTGAGTAGAGCCCTGCAGTAAAGCCGATCAAGGTGGAGGTGGCGTTGGCCGCAGTGCCAAAGGCAGTGGTGGGGGTGAAGGGGAAGGCAAAGATGTTAGTGGAGGTCAGGTAGTCGGTACCGGCTACTGCAGGTACGACTGCACCTGCCGAGGTGGTCTTGAGGAGGCTTGAAGTGATGCCGGTGATGCCCAGGGTGGTGGTAGTGGCGTTGGTGGTGGTTGAGTTGCCGACGTTGAGTGCGGTAATGGTGGATGATGCGTTGGAAATGAAGCCTTGGGTGAACTGCAGGAGGGTTGAAGTTGAGTTGCCGATTGAGGTGGGAGTGAATGGGAAGATTTGTGAGAGTGATGATGAGGAGACTTTGTTGTTGAAGGTAGTCCAGTCTGCAGCGGCAAGACAGCCGAAGGTTGAAGCATCGGCTGTGTTGCAGGTGACGTCGCCTGACGCGTAGGCAAGAGCGCCAGAGAAGGTGGTGGTGGCTGCGGTGTAAACTCCCCCGCTACTGTTGACTGCAAGAGAGCCGTTGGTGAAGTTGGTGAAGTTGAGGGTTGAGGTGAAGGTTGAAGAAGCGTTAGAGATGAGGCCCTGGGTAAACCCAATGATAGTGGAAGTTGAGTTGCCCCAGGTCTGCGGCGTGAAGGGAAAGGCGGTGGAACCCGCACTTGCGTAGTCGACATCGACAACAGCGGCGACCACCGTGCCGTCTGCATTGGTTTTGAGGAGTGAAGAGGTAATGCCGGTCAACGCAAAGTTAGTTGTAGAGGCACTGCCGAAGGTGGCTGTTGAAAAGTATGGGCTTGAGGAAGCGGCGAGCGTGTCACTATCGACCCAGTAGGCAAAAAGGTTTGCCCCACCCGAGCCGTCGATAGTGCCGCCTCCACCGCCGCCCGTGATGCACACGCCGTCCACGGCAAAGCAGCCGTCGGAGATATCAACGCCCATCGAGAGCGTGGTGGTGGCAACAGAGGTGCTGATGAGTTGGCCGGTTAACGTACCGCCGGAGAGCGGCAGGTAGCCGGAGACAGTAAGCGTGTCGGGGATGTTGGCGTCGGTAAGATCGGAGAGGGAGAGACCACCACCGCCGGTTGAAATTTTTTCTACCGAGCCGCCGATAGAGTCGCCTATAACGCGAGTAAGCTCGGTTCGAAACTCGCCGAGGATAATGGTCAGGAGGTCTACCGAAACCCAGTTGCCGCTCGTAGTGCTCTCGACCACGCGCTCCACAACGGGGTAGGTGTTGTGTACGACCGTTTGCGAAGACGGAGAGCCAGGGACCTGAGGTTGCTGCGGTACTGACGGCGAGATTGGTTGCGGCTCCTGAGGCTCGGGCGCTTGTGCAAGGTTCTCAGGCCGACCGCCAAACAAAAACGCAAAAAAGTTTGCAACCGCATCTCTCACCACGCTGCCAAAGCCGCTTGAGAAATCGAGAGCAACCGGCTGCGTACCAAAGAACGGCGACTCCACATGCGCGAGTGCCGCCGTCTGCCCTTGTTCACTTTCAGTATAGCGGTCGCCGGTGAGGTACGGTGAGGAAAATGTTCCTGCAAATACCAGCACCGCGCAGAGTGCGAACACACTCACCGCAAAGGGCGCGCTGTACAGAACTTTTCTTAACGCCTCCCGTAGAGGTGGGTTAACAAGTTTTCTGAACTGTTCGTTTTCCCGGCGACGCAGACTAGAAAGCGACTCCGACCGCGCTTTTCGTGCAAGCTCCCTTGCACCCTGGTACCGACGTACCGACTCTTCACTCACCAACCAGGCACCGTCTACCCGCTGTCCCGCAAGTTTGCCATTGCGACAAAGCTTCCCGACATAGTCTGGACCACAATCAAGACGCTTTGCGACTGCACGAGCCGAAAGCGTCTTTGGGGAATCGTTTTTTTGGCTAGTTGGGTCGGTTTGAGTCATGCACCGAAGCAAAAAAATATAGGTCTTCTATATTCGCGTCGCTTGCTCGGAATCGAAAGTGCACTTTCGTTCTCTCGCTTCGCTAACGAATAAGATCCGACTAACTGCACGAAAAATCTAGATTCTACGCAGTTAGTTCGGAGCCCTGTAAGAATTATTTTACGAGAAAATTACTCTATTTATACAAAGAAAAAATATTTTCTGTGGATAGAGTAAATATCGGCCACATCCAAAAACTGCTTCAATTACAAGCTTTGTTTGAGTTTTTTCAAATTACTAAGGCCAAAAAAATGACCCCATATTTCTATCCATTTCTCGGCAAAAATATATGCCGAGATGGCCTGTACGAGATACGCTGTAAAATAAAGATTTCTCGTTAATTCAAGACGAGATATCGCCTGCTAGAGAGCAAAATCTCGGATTTAATCTCGAGGGATCTTGGATTGTGGCAGGTCAAATTATTAGGGGTGACCAACATAGAAAACTGCCCTTCCCTGGTTTTATCTCAGGAAAAGGCAGTTTTTGACAAAAAATATATGTGATTCCGAATCTACTGAAAGCTGTATCCGACACTCGCTACCTGCCCTTGCTCCACCACAATGCGGCTACTCAGCGTGGCGGAGAGTACGGCGGTTGCCGAGAGAGTTACAATCCCCGCAATCACCAGACCTACAATTGCAAACGTCCCTATTTTTTTATTTAGAATTATTTCTGCGTATTCCTCTCTTTCCTCTTCCTCATGCGGAGCCTCTGCAACTTCGCGGCGTACCGACACTGCGGGTGCGGTGGTAAGCGTCACTTTTCTTTTTATCTCAGGCAGTGCCGGTTCGTCGTCTACCACATAGCGCAAACCTGCGACAGGTTTTTCCTGCACCGGCATTACGGTAGTGCGGATCGGGATGTGATGTTCTTCGAGATTTTTTGTTTTAACTATAACCGGTTCAAAAGTTTTTTCCTCTTCTTTAATTTCTTCTTTCTGCATTTCCGGTTCCGGAATGTTTTCAACAGCTACTTCATTAACCGGCGCGGGAGCAAATGCAGGCTCCTCAACAAGTCTCTCAATTGGTTTCTCTTGCATCTTCACAACTGGAGTGGCAGCAGCTGCTGCCCGAGCGGGGGCTGCCTCTCCATTTAGATACGCATTGAGTGAAGCTTCTTCAACGTACCAAGAGCGGCCTACTTTCTTTCCTACTACCTTACCGCCGCGTATAAGCTGGCCGACATAGTCGGGAGTATACTTATGCTCTTTCGCGGCACGGCGAGTCGAGAGATAACGGCGCCCCGCGATTTCCAGCTCATCCATGCCTTTAGCATATACTTCTCGCCCTGGCGTGCAAGAGTACCTGCGTGTTGTAGTAGTTAGCCGAGAACTTTCAGGAAGACTTCTTTAAGCACTTGGGGGTTAGCTGAGCCCTTTGTTTGCTTCATTCCCTGCCCTATCAAGAATTGGAGTGCCGATTCTTTGCCGCTTCGATAGTCTGCGACGACCTGTGGATAATCCCCTACTATTTTCTGTGCCACGGCCTCCAGAGCACCACTATCACTCTGCTGCGTGTACTTGTTTACAGTGTCTGACAACTCACCTCCTTTCGTAAAGACTTCTAACAATGCATCTTTTGCACCGCGCGAGGAGATTTCGTTGCTTACAAATCGAGCCACTACTGCAGCGAGACCTTTGGGGGAAACGTGTTCAAATCCTCCATATCCAAATTTGGAAACATACCCGGCAATGTCTGAGCTTATAAAATTTGCAATTACTTTAGGAGCACCAGGTTGTACGGCAAGAGTCTGCTCAAAAAGCTTAGCGAACTGCTCGTTTGCAACAAACATCTCGGCATCCTCGAGTTTCAGGCCGAGCGCCTGGTATCGCACGCGCTTTGCCGCAGGCAACTCAGGCAATTCCTTTTTTAAACTCTCGAACGAGAACTCCGGTATCTCCGAGAGTTTTAGCTTGGGCAAATCTGGGTCCGGGAAGTAACGATAGTCGTGGCTACTTTCTTTTTTGCGCTGCGAAAAAGTTACTTGCTTCTGCTCGTCCCAGCCCCTGGTCTCCTGTACTACACTCTCGCCGCGCTCAAGAATCTTAGTCTGCCGGTCGACTTCGTAGGCAATGGCGCGCTCAACGGAGCGGAAGGAGTTGAGGTTTTTAACCTCTACCTTAGTGCCCAAAGGCGACTCCTTAGCTCGGGAAGGTGTCGCCTTGTTTACCGATATGTTGGCCTCTACGCGCATCTCACCCTTTTCCATGTTGGTCTCGCCAGCGCCGAGCGTACGCAACAGCAGCTGCAACTCCCGGGCAAATGCTCCTGCCGCCGCCGCGTCGTGTATCACAGGCTCTGTTACCAACTCCATCAGGGGCACCCCAGCACGGTTGTAGTCGACAAGGCTCTTGTCGCCCTCGTGCTGCGAACGCGCGGTGTCTTCTTCCAGATGCACGCGTGTTATAGCGACATCTCTGAGTGAACCTCCCGAAACCAGCGGATGTTTGTACTGGCTCAGCTGGTAGCCCTTGGGTATGTCCGGATAAAAATAGTTCTTGCGGTCGAACTCCGTGTAGTCGGCCAGCTTGGCCCCTACTGCCGCACCTACCAACAACACTTTTTTGACCGCCTCTTTGTTTATAACAGGAAGCGTACCCGGGTGTGCCATGCACACCGGGCATATATTTTTGTTTGGTTGCGTTTCGTCGGGGTCGTTGATGCAGGCACAAAACATCTTGGTGTGCGTCTTCAGTTCTGCATGTATTTCAAGCCCGATTGTTGGCCGGTACATATATACAAAGTAGTTTACCTCAATGCACGGACTAGTGCGTCCTGCAGTTCCTTAACCGAGCTATCGTCGAGAATCGTGACTGTCGCTACTTCGCGCCCAAGCGCCTTAAACTCCTTCCCTATTCTTTTTATTTCTTCGGGGGAGCGGGTATCTGCTTTGGTCAGCAAGATGAGTTCTGGCTTCTGCGCGAGCGCACCATCGCCGTACCGAGAAAGCTCGTCTCGCACCGTTTTATAAACTGCCATTGGGTCATCTCCTTCAAGCGAGACGCAATGGAGGATGAGCCGCGTTCGTGCGATATGGCGCAAGAATTTAAATCCTAAACCCTTCCCTTCTGATGCACCCTCTATAAGCCCTGGAATATCGGCTAGCACGTAGCCAAAAAGTACCCCTAAGTTGGGGTCGAGTGTCGTAAATGCATAGGCACCGACTTTTGCCCCAGCGCCTGTTAGAGAATTTAGGAGCGATGTTTTGCCGGCGTTGGGGAGACCCACAAGTCCCGCGTCGGCAATGAGCCGAAGCTCAATATGTAGCTCTGCTTCTTCCCCCCTTGCGCCCGGGAGGCTCTCTAAGGGCCGGCGATTGACCGAAGATTTGAATGCCTCGTTGCCCGCGCCGCCTCTGCCGCCTTTGAGCACAAGTTTTTTATCTCCCTCTTCCAGCAGCTCAAAGTGCTCGCCGGTCTCTTGGTTTGTCACGACCGAACCCACGGGAAGGTCGATAATAAAATCGTTCCCCCGCCTGCCGTGCATCGAGGCAGAGGCACCCGGCGCGCCGTCGCCCGCTTTAAACATTTTTTCTCCGCGGTAGCGCGCAAGAAGTCCGATGTCGCGCACGCCGCGGATATAGACGTCACCGCCATCGCCCCCGTTGCCGCCCGCAGGGCCGGAGTACTCTTTACCCTTTAAGTGCAGCCAGCGCACGACGCCGTCTCCCCCTTTGCCCGCTTTGGCGTAGATACTAAGCTCGTCAACAAATGCCATGTGAGGCCTACAATACTTTATTTAAGCCCCAGGACACAAGCGCGAGGATTGCCGAGCCTATAAGCGCCGGCAAAAACCCTTCGACTGTAAAACCTTGGATAATGCTCGAGAGAAACCAGAACAGGAGTGCGTTGAGGACAAATGAAAAAAGGCCGAAGGTAATGATAGTGATCGGGAGTGTGAGGATGATGAGGATGGGCTTAATAGTGAGGCCGAAGATGCCCCAAATAACCGCAACTACGACCGCGGTATAGAAGCTCGCGACCCCGATCCCCGGCACAAACTCGGCAATAAGGAGAAGAGCTGCTGCAACTGCCCCTACCCGTAGGAGGATCTTGAGTAACATCAAACTAGTATAGCACTCCTACATATACTTAAGGAGCGCCGTATAAAACGGGTCAAAAAGCTGAAAGCCCCAGACAACGAGCAGGTTCATGTTGCCGGAGAGCATCATGATACCGATGGCGACCAGCACAAGCCCGCCGACTTTGGATAGTGCGTTTGCAAAGCCGCTCCAGCGCGCAAAGGCACTTTGTGCCCGCTCGAGCATAAAAGCGGTAAGTAAAAACGGTATGCCAAGCCCTAAGGAAAACACACCTAGCAGCACGGCGCCTTGCACGGCGGTCGCAGATGTTGAGGCAAAGAGGAGCACGGTCCCCAAAATCGGCCCTATGCACGGGCTCCAACCCAAAGCAAAGAGTGTGCCGATCAAAAATGAGCTTAAAGGGTGGCCTACTGAAGCCCAAGCGGGAGCGGCAAAATTTTTCTGACCGGAAAGGAACGGGATCCTGATTCCAAGCAAAACGAGCCCGAAGAATATGAGTATGGCACCACCAGCCATCACAAGTGTCTCGCGCCACGGAGCTATGAGTGAGCCCAGTACGCCTGCAAACGCACCGAGTGCGATAAACACAAGTGAGAACCCGAGTACAAAAGCGAGAGCGTTTGGCATAATGCGCCTCTGCGCCCCGGCAATAAACGCCAAGTATCCCGGCACAATAGGGAGTGTGCAGGGCGCCAAAAACATCAGCACCCCAGCCAAAAACGCGGCCGGTGCCAGCAAAAACGGATCAAGCGGGGTCATAACTACATTCTACCAAAGAAAACGACATGCAGAGGCATGACACGAGAGATGAGAAACGAGATGCGTAGCATTAATACACCACTACTAAGCTATAGCTTATGACTGGTGTATACTCATGCATTACAATCTTACAACCCAAATCGAACCTTAAGCGACACATCGTACTCAAGCTGGTCGACCACCATATACAACATATCCCTGCCAACTTTAAAGTCAGCTTTGAGCAACGTGAGGAGATCTTCACAATCGTACGGATAAATCCAAACGCTGTCTTGCAATCGCACGAACCCAATCATAATAAGCGTCCTGCGTATCTGTTCTCGCACCCTCTTTCTCCTCTCCGGTATATCAAATATGAGCACGCGCCATTTCCCATCCCATCGTTTCGGCTGTTTTAAGCGAAATTCGTGGAGTTCGAAGACACGTAGCACCTTCTCCCCTTTTTGTGTAAGCCTCAATTTGCCATCTTGGTAGGCAAGTAGGCCACGATTTATGAGGCGAGTACGCGAGCGTTCGATAATTTCTTTCTGCCTTTTCGAAGGAAGAAGTCCAAGTTTGCCCATTGCACCGATGACATTTGGAGCGAGCAGTCCAACACCCAAGATGCCGGCAACGGCTACCGATTGGAGAATAATTTTTTGCACATTCGCCCGTTGAGTCTTTTTCCTACTTCTTTTCTCTAGTTCCCCCATACACCAATTGTATGCTATAGCTTAATGGTGGTGTATGAGGGTTGTGGAGACTTTTCAAGCTAACATCAAAAACACTTTCTGAATTATTTTGTATCGTTCCATATCTTTTTATAGCAGCTCCTGCAGAAGTGAAATTTCCGCACAATATTCTTTTTAGGAGGACTAAAAAGTACCGCTCCATAATCTTTAAGCTCCTTCTTGCACCGACTACATTTAGGCTTTATAGCCATACTACTTTTTTGCCATCAGACTTTGGTGTTCCTCGGTGTTCTTTAACCCGCAGTGTTTCCATTTTTTACCCGAACCACACGGACAGGGGTCATTTCTGCCGATGTCTTTTGTCTCACCTTGCGGCGTTTGTATTTTTAGTATGGGCCGTGGTAGAGGTTTCTGAACCTGGGCCGGTGCGTCCTTGCTTAATTTTTCAATTAACTCAAACGCGCGCGCCTTCACCATCATTTCCATCTCTTTGTACACTCGCGTCCCCTCTTTGCGATACTCAACCAAAGGGTCGCGCTGGCCGTAGGCGCGCAGGTTTACCGAGCCGCGCAGGTACTCCATCGACTCCAAGTGCTCAACCCAGAGCATGTCGAGTGTTTGGAGCACCAGCTGCCTTGAGGCGCCAAGAAACATTTCCTTTCCAAGCTCTTCCTCTTTTTTTACCAAAAGCGCCGCGGCCTCTTCGCTTCCCTCCGCGAGTTCTTTTAAGAGTGCGGAAACGTCGGCGTCGGTGCCAACCAGCACGGCGCGGCGCTTTTTGTACACAGCGCGACGCTGGCGGTCGAGCACGTTGTCGTACTCGAGCACGTGTTTGCGCGCGTCGAAGTTAAACCCTTCAATCCGCGTCTGCGCGGTTTCAAGCGCGCGGGTTACCATCCGGTTTTGTATAGGCTCATCTTCAGGGATACCGAAGCGCCCCATCATGTTTTTAACCATCTCGCTTGCAAAGACACGCATCAATGAGTCTTCAAGCGAGACAAAAAACTGAGTCTCTCCCGGGTCGCCTTGGCGGCCGGAGCGGCCTCGAAGCTGGTTGTCGATACGCCGCGCCTCGTGCCGCTCGGTGCCCAGCACAAACAGCCCGCCCAGATCTTTAACAGCCTCTGCTTCTGCAGAGTTTGCGGTAGCACCGCCGAGCTTGATGTCGACACCTCTGCCCGCCATGTTGGTTGCAACGGTGACCTTGCCTTTCTCTCCCGCGGCGGCGATTATCTCGCCCTCACGTTCGTGATTTTTGGCGTTAAGGAGCTCGTGCGGAATGCCTTCGCGCTTTAAATACGCCGAGAGGAGTTCGTTTCTCTCGATTGAAACCGTGCCGACAAGCACCGGCTGGCCTTTTTGGTGCAGCTCTTTGACCTTGCGCGCCACGGCAGCAAACTTGCCCTTCTCCGTCTGGAATATAAGGTCGTCTTCGTCTTTGCGCACCACCGGTTTGTTGGTAGGGACCTCCACAACATCGAGCCCGTAGACTTTGTAAAACTCTTCACTGCTGGTTTTGGCGGTGCCGGTCATGCCGGAGAGCTTGTCGTAGAGCCTAAAGTAGTTTTGGTAGGTAATAGAGGCAAAGGTACGGCTCTCTTTTTGCACGGCAACACCTTCTTTGGCCTCGATTGCCTGGTGCAGACCCTCGCTCCAGCGTCTGCCCGGCTGCAAACGCCCGGTAAACTCGTCGACAATCACCACTTCGCCCCCCTTAACCACATACTCCTTGTCGCGGGTAAAGAGCGCCCGCGCCCTAACGGCAGTTTCAAGGTGATGGACGTACTTGATGCCGTGCTCGGTATAGATATTTTCAACGCCGAGAAGTTTTTCTGCATGAGAAATGCCCGCATCGGTAAGCTGGATTGCCTTGCGCTTCTCGTCGACCGTGTAGTCGGTTTCGGGCTCGAGCTTGTCTGCGAGTGTCGCAAACGTGCGGTACAGGTCTTCCGACTCCGCTGCAGGCGCAGAGATTATAAGCGGGGTACGCGCTTCGTCTATTAAAATAGAATCTATTTCGTCGACTATCGCAAAGTAGTGCCCGCGCTGGCGCAGGTCTTCTTGTCTATAGGAAATATTGTCGCGTAGGTAGTCGAAGCCAAACTCCGAGTTAGTGCCGTAGGTGATATCGGCTTCGTACGCTTCTTTGCGAGAGCACGGGCGCAAAAACTCGTAGAAAATATGAAAGCTCCCTTTTTGATCGCGCTCTTCGTCCTCCTTTTTTTCCAGATGCGAGGCATCGTAGAGGTACGAAGCGTCGTGGTTAACGACACCCACGGAGAGCCCCAGCGCCGCATATACCTGCCCCATCCACACCGCGTCGCGGCGGGCCAAGTAGTCGTTGACGGTTATAACATGCACACCCTTCCCCGGCAGGGCGTTTAAGTATGCGGGGAGCGTGGCGACAAGCGTTTTGCCTTCGCCAGTTTTCATCTCGGCAATGCCGCGCCGGTGGAGCACGTAGCCGCCGACCAACTGCACGTCAAAGTGGCGCAGCTTCATCGTGCGCATGGCCGCCTCGCGCGCCACGGCAAAGGCTTCGGGGAGGAGGGTTTCGAGCTCTGCCCCCCCGTCTAGCCGCCCTCGAAAGTCGTTTGTCTTTTCGCGCAACTCCGTATCCGAGAGCTTTTGCAGCGCTGTCTCAAAGCTATTAGTGCGCTCGACAATGGGCTTTGCCTGCTTAAGAAGCGGGCTTACCGCTTTGAAAAGTTGAGTCAAAAACACGAGGAAAGAGTAACATAAAATCAAAGAAAAATCCCCTCCGTTTCTGGAGGGGACTTTTCTTCCGAGAGGATTTAGCGGCGCTTTTTCGTTGCCTTCTTTTTCTTTGCCGCCTTCTTTTTCTTTGCCATAGTGTTAACGACCCAGGGGTCGTTTAATTTGTTTTTATCTTTTCATCGACTCGACCGCGGTTCGATGACCCTGTATATCAAGTATTGATGATTGTGACGCGATATACAACAAAAAAATTTTTGCAACTGTGGATATCTCAAATCATCGTTACTTCAGGTTCTATGTCGACGTTGAGCGTGTCGCGAATCTTTTTTTGCACCAGTGCGACAAGTGTTTTAACATCGGCAGACGAAGTTCCTCGCTCAGCCGCAATAACTAAAAATTGTTTTTCATACATGCGCGCACCTCCTATCCGCACACTGCGCATATCTAACACGCCATGGCGATAGTCGAGAAACCACCCGAGCGGCACTTTTACATCTGCTGACTCCGGCAGTGGAAAGAGCGGCAGTTCGGGATACGTTGCTTGCAGCGCCTTTGCTTCTGCGAGAGGCACAATAGGATTTTTAAAGAACGAGCCCGCGGTACCTTCAACCAAGATGTCAGGAAATTTGGCTGCCCGAATGGCCAATACCGCCTCGCGCACCTCTTGCAGAGTCGGGGTGCTGCCGGCAAAGCGCGCCGCAAGATCTTTATACGAGACATCAGCTCTTTCCGTAGTTGACAACTCAACCGCCGCCCGCAAGACGACGTACCGTCCTGGCTCGTGCTTAAAGAGGCTGTCTCGGTAGCCTGACTTACATTCTTCTTTCGAAAGCCGTTTTTCTTGCCCCACTACCGTGTCATACACATCAACCCACTCGAGTGTCTGTGAGAGTACCTGTCCATAGGCGCCGATGTTTTGCACCACTGCCCCGCCAACCGTGCCTGGAATGCCCGAGAGGTTTTCGATGCCCCATAACTTTTTCTCTACTGCACGCAATACAAGCGCATCCCAGCTCTCGCCCGCACCGGCAATACATACATTCCCTTGTTCTTCAACTCCGGTAATCTCAACTTTAATAACAAGACCGTCGAAGCCTGCGTCGTCGACAAGAATATTCGAGCCGCCGCCCAGGATAAATAACTTTACATTTTTTTCTTTTGCAAAGGCGAGCGCCTCCTGCAACTCTTCTGTCGTTTTGACCCGCGCGAAAAAACGCGCAGGTCCGCCGATCTTAAATGTCGTCAGTGGCCCGAGCGGTATATGCTCTTCAATCTGCATACCGTGTAGTGTGCACCGAGTGGGAAGCGGATGCGAGCTCCAAAACATTGTCCTAATGTGAGTGCAGTCTGCTCCCCACCCGAGGCGCACTCTTACCAATGTAGCATAAACGACAAACCCCCCGAAGGGGGTCTATCGTAGGACGGTGTTTTGTTAAGCCGCACCGCGGCACTCACATTTCAATTATATCAAGCCGCTTGGGGAGCGCAAGGCACTGCAAGTTGGTGAGACTACTGCGGCTGTAGTGCGCCGCTCTGTATCTGGGTGATGAGCGCGTCGACTTGCGACGCCATAGACGGACGCAGCTGTTTAACGCGCTGGAGTTCGCCTATCGCCCCTTCTTTGTCTCCCGCGATAAAAAATGCATTGGCAAGCCCCAAGCGAACGTCAACGTTGTTCGGATCTTTTTCGACCCGTGCCGCCCAAATACCCACGACGCGCTCAAACGCTCTCACGTTGGTGTATACCTGAACCAAAATAGGATCATCGTATACCACCGTGCCAAAGCCTTCTTCGAGGAGCGCGTCGGCTTCCGTTTGCCGTCCGGCATAGAAGAGCCCTGCCACGTAGTAGATGCGCGCATCACTAAACTCCGGCGCGAGGTCAAAGGCTTTTTTAAGGACCGGGAGTGCCTGCATGGTGTCTCCCTTCTGCAGATGTGTGAGGCCTATTTGAAACAGGATCTGCTGCTTATTGGGAGAATGCAGGGAAGCCTGCTCTAGATACTGAAGCGCTTCGTTGTACTGCCCGAACTGGTTCAGAAAGATCCCCATAAAGAGCTCGATGCGCGCGTCATTCGGGCGCTCGTTGAGCAATGACTCGCCTTCGGCACGAGTAAAGGTGTAGAACTCCTGCTTCACCTGCGGATCGAAGCTTTGATCAACCGCCACCCTGTTTGAGGAAAACTGGAACAGCTGCTCTATTGTCTCCTGCCGTCCGAGTGAGCCTTGAGCGAGGACCTCTTTAAAGTCAGCCAAATTTTCTTCAGGGTTTCGCGCCGCACCCGTTTCAGTACTCGGAGTTATGGCGTCTATCAAGGTCTGTGCGCGCGCGATACCGCCCGCGTTGAGTGCCCATGCGCTGCCGAGGATAAGTAGTGCCGCAATGGGCGCCACCACGGCAACTCCTTGATCGCTCACGGGTTTGGAGAGGAACATCCAGCGCGGCAGTTCAACCAGCGAGAGCGAGTGGGCAAAGGCAAGTATGAGATAGAAGTAGAAGGCGCTTACCAGATTGTCGAATACGAACATGTTGCTAAACGCGTACGCGGCCAAGAGCCCCAGCAGCGCCCCCTGCTCCGGCGCCGAAAGTACGCTCGAGCGCATCGTAGCCCACACAGCTAAGGCAAAAAGTGAGACATACAGCAGGAACGCCGGCACCCCGCCCGCAACGAGCCAGTCCAAAAACTGATTGTGGGCGCGGTCGAACCACGACTCCTGCGAGTACATCGCAGGGTCGTAGTTTGCATTAAATATGTAACTGAAGTTCTCCTGCCCCCAGCCCGTAACCGGTCGCTCAAGACCGCCAGTGACTGCCATCGGCCAGATGTAGAAAAAACGCGAGACGGTAGTGCGGTCGTCGAGCGAGATAGACGCCAGACGCGAGAGCATGGGAGTAGTCTTAACAAACTCGGTGTCGCGGGCGGCAAAAAAGACCCCGCCTAAAAGCACAATACCCGCAAGGCCGCCTAAAGACACTTTGCGCAGGAGCGCCCACTCGGCTCCCCTCGCGCGCCAGGCGATATAAATTGCCATAACCAGAAGCCCTCCCATGAGCCCCAGTGCCGCACCGCGCGTCTCGGTAAAAAAGAGCCCGGCAACCTGCAAAACGAGTGCTACTCCGTAGAGCCAGCGCGCAAGCGCATACTTGCGCTCGCGTATGAGGAGAAAAAGCGTCAAAAATACATGAATGAGCATGTAGACCGCGAAGTACGCCGCATTGCCAAAGGTGGTGTCGACGCGCGAACCGCTCTGTGAGGAAATGAGGTCTGGGTTAAAGAGCTGGAGCATCGCATAAAAGCCCATAAGCACGCTTGCCGCAACCGACACCCTGAAAAACTGCGGCCACCACTTTGACGCGGTGAGGACGGCGCCCGCAACAACAAAGAGGGCGAAGTAATGCAGCAGACCCAGGTAGCCTTCCATCCGCTCGAAGTTGCTCCAAAAACTTTTTACCGGGTCGACACTAAAGACCGTGGCAATACCCATCCAGGCGACAAACGCGAGAGTGCTCCACATCAGAAGCGAAGTTTTGGGTCGGAACTTCGGCTCCCTCACCGCCAGGATCACGTAGGCAAGGAGCATCAGCTCCACAAGAATACGGAAGGCAAAGTTCTTGCCGGTGATGTAGGGGAAGAACATGTTTCCAAAGAATGCCAACCCTAAGGGCGGCGGGGCGATAAACGGCACAAAAAGTAGGACGCACAACCCCCCGATAATTCCCCAACGCAGATAGGTGGTGTAGTACATAGTTGAGACTATACCTTAGTAAGTCGCAAACGCTCAAGTGTGTAAAGCCCTCCGACAGCCACAAGTACCGAAATTATAGGCTGCACCGGCATACGGTAGCGCGCTTGCGCCGAAGGGCCCGAGAGCGCAGCGAGGTAGATCACGATACAGACAAACGCCCACACTATAAGCGAGCGCCGCAGATGCCACACGCCGAGCGCAAACAGGCACCAGCCAAGAAGGAGCCCGAGCCGCATCGCGAGCGCCCACCAGGGGTCCGAAACTGCGCGCACAAGCTCCGCGATGCGGCCTTCGGCAAGAAGTTTTTTGAGGTTATATTTCGGCGGCGGTTTGACGGAAATATCCAAAAAGAAGCCCGCGGAGTTGTAGAGGTGCCAGAAGCCGTAGGAGAGCGGCGCCGAGAGTAACTCCGGCATGATAAACCGTTTAAGCTCGGGCGCATAGGCCAAGTTAGCCCAGTTGGCCGGATGCCCTTCCGCATCTGTGCCGCGCTCTACACCGCTTAACCTCTCGACCCGCTCTATGCCCTCATCTATCGACGTACCTTCCTTCCACGACCAGAAGTGCGGCAAGTAGTAGTATGCAAAATTAAACTGCACGATCGAAGAGAATGCGAACTGCCCGCTCTGGACCCAGTTGCGCGCCATCCACGGCACGGCAAGAAGCGTCACGATGCCAAGCATTGCCACGGCAAGCACTATCTTTTTTTTCCACGTGCCGTGAGCAGCAAGGAGCGGCGCAACAAAAATAGGAAAGGCCAGGAAGCCGACTGGCCGCACATACACTGCTGCGGCAAACAGCGCCCCCGCCGCAACTATCGTTTGATACGGAGCATGTATAAATTTTTTAAGAATAATTAAAAAGCCCGCCGTAAGCAAAAACATAAACAGTACGTCGGTCATGATATGAAGCGACATCTGCCACACAATGGGGCTTGCAAACAGAAGAAGCGAAGCCGCTTCTCCGACACGGGAAGAGACAAGTACTTTTCCTATCTCGCGCGTCATGAACACCACCGCAAGCGTGAGAACAATCTGCACCAGCGTTACCGCAAAAAACGAGCCTCCGGTCGCGGTGCGTATGCCGGCCACAAATACGGGATAGCCCGGCGTATGAAAATACTCGAACTCGGCGCTCGGCGTACTAAAGCGCCCCTCTAAAAGCGAGTCGGAGAGCTTGGCGTACTCATGTGAGTCGGTCGGAACTACGGGTTGAATTATTGTCTCGCCGCGAGCCCGCTGCTCCTCGGCAACCTGCATGGTATGCGCCCAACCGAACAAGTACACTCCGAGCAGGATAGCAACCGCAACCAGGTACCAGGTCGGCAGTGCGCGGACGTAGCTCCGGAGAGCTTGAGTAAAAGAAGCCATGGTTATTGTTTGCGAGCGATGACGACCAGCCCTGTCCCCCACGGCAGCGGTATAAGGCGCGCTATCAGCGACTCGGCATACACTACTGCAAAAAAGAGGCTGTCGAGCACGCGTGGGAGGGCAAGACCCGACGCGCCCGTCTTGCCCAAAAGCCGTAAGGTTGCCGTCGGCACGAAAAGCGCAAAGTTCCAGTAGCTTGCGTACTCCACCGTATACCCGCACTCCTTTAAGAGCTTCCGTATATCTCCTCGGCGATACCGACGAAAGTGATGATGGTTGACGTCATGCGCACTCCACAAAAAAGGAAAGGCGGGCACGGTTATGGCAAGTATGCCTCCTGGAACAAGCGCACCGTACGCGGCTTTAAGAAACGCCCGATCGTCTTCTATGTGCTCTACGACATCAAACGCGCCGATACAGTCGAACGTGTTTGCAAACGCCTCTTCCTGAGATGCGTAGAGTTTTACATAGCCGCGCGAAGCAAGAGAAGTTCGTGCACTGCTCTCTGGCTCAAAGGCGCTTACGCGGGGAAAGTAGGCAGAGAGTGCGTGCTGCATGCCCCCGTACCCTGCGCCAAAATCAAGAGCAGACGTTCCTCTCGCGCTCGCTCGCGTAAGCGCCGAGCGTATCATTTTTTCCCTGCCGCGATACCACCAACTGTCCTCTATCCGCTCCAGCAGGGCGAAAGCCTCTTTTTCCATAATGACTAGTATACGTGCTCCTCGCGCAAGCGGCGCCTAATGCGCAACATCGCGCGAATGCCTTCCAAACCATCTGATACAAGTTTCAGGCCGCTCTTCCGGCCTTCGTAGCGCCCTTCTTCCCATACAACCGGCACCTCTTGCACCGCGAGTCCTGCCGCCTCTGCCCGCTCCAAAAATTCCATATCAAAAAACCAGCCCTTCTCTCGGCACTGTACAAGTATCTCCCTGCCTCGAGCGTTCATGAGCTTCAATCCGCACTGGCTGTCCTTTACTCGCGACCTATGCAAAGCACGGCGCAACATATTAAACGCTCTTGAAGAAAGTGTGCGCAACCCTCCGCGAGAAACCACTCTGGTGTCGATAAGACGCGAGCCGACAACAATGTCTGCCTCTCCGCGCACGAGTATGGAGAGCATGCCTGGTATGCCTGCAGGGTCCGGTGAGATGTCCGCGTCTATAAAGCCGAAAAAATCCGCTCGAGAGTTCTGCGCGGCGTGCACTACCGCAGCGCCCTTCCCCCGCTCTTTTACCCGCAGCAGTGCTGTGCGGCTGTCCTCGAGTGTCTTTACCACATCGGCAGTGCCGTCGCTTGAGCCGTTCTCCGCCACTACGACACGCCACACAATTTCTTGCGGGAGAGTAGCAAGCGCTTCGCGGAGCGAGCGGATAGTACGCCCTATAATCGGCTCTTCATTGCGCGCCGGTACGCATAACTCAAATCGCATGACTCCAGCGCCCGCAGATCTCACGAAGCGTGGTATCTATATCATACGTGATATCCCACGAGGGATAGTGCGACTTAAACTTGGTGAGGTCGGAGACGTACCATATATGATCGCCGACACGCGCTTCCTCCTGATACGTTACGTTCGCTTTTTTGCCCAGTATTTTCTCAATCTTCTCTATCGCCTCGAGCATCGAAACATTTGCCTGCCTTCCGCCGCCGGCGTTGTAAACCTCGCCTGGCCGCGGGTTTTGATGAAAATGCCAGAACATGTTGACGAGGTCGTAGGCGTGTATGTTGTCGCGCACCTGCTTGCCCTTGTATCCGTTAATAACATACGGAGTGCCGGTGGCGACGCATTTAACGAGGTAGGCAAGAAACCCGTGCAGTTTTGCGCCGCTGTGCGCCGGGCCGGTCAGGCATCCACCGCGAAATACGCCCGTTTTGAGCCCAAAGTATTTGCCATACTCCTGCACCAGCACATCTGCCGCCACCTTGGACGCACCAAAGACGCTGTGAAGCGTTTGGTCCAGGCCCATAGACTCATCGATACCTTTGTGGAAAGGATGGGCCTCGTCCACTTCCCACCGGGTCTCATGCTCAACGAGCGGGAGCGAGTTGGGCAGGTCGCCGTAGACTTTGTTGGTCGAGGTAAAGACAAACGTGGCGTCCGGCGCAAACTGCCGCACGCTCTCCAAAAGCACCAACGTGCCGCCGGCATTGACGCTAAAGTCGGTGTAGGGCTCTTGCGCCGCCCAGTCGTGGGAGGGCTGCGCAGCGGTGTGGATGACGATGTCCGGTTTATGCGTCTTAACTATTCTTTCTATCTCTTCGTGGTGGCGAACATCAACGTCGTAGTGCACATACTGCTCGCCAAGCTCTTCTGCGAGCTTGGCCCTGTTCCAGCTCGTGCTCGCCTCATCGCCAAAAAAGTATTTACGCATGTCGTTGTCTACGCCAACGACCAGGTAGCCCTTTTTTGCAAAAAAGCGCGCGGCCTCAGAGCCTATAAGCCCCGCCGAGCCGGTTATAAGAGCTACTTTTTTATCTTGCATGCAGAGAGGACTATAGCATATGGATAAGTTTTGACAATTAAAACTGCGTTTGTCACTCTTGACGTTCCTCAATAAAGAAGTTGCAAATAAATTCTCGCCCTCTTCATAAAGGGGCGAAGAAGATGGCGTGTCTCTCTGCGCGGCCCCTGGCCGCGCGTCCTTTCTTTTTCTCAGTAGCGGCTATCTTAAAATTACTGCTACTTAACAACTCGAAAGTAGGTACGCTCGTATTTGTGTCCTTCCGTAGCGACGTGTTCTTCTAAAAAAGGCGCTATGCCTCGTTCGTGAAAAAAATCATATAGCGCCCGACGCACTCCCTCAAACGCATAGTCATCTATCACCACGTAGCCGTTATCCGCCAACTGGTCGTAAAGTTCGTCGAGTACCACTTTAGTCGAGTCATACAAATCACCATCAAGCCGCAACACGGCGATTTTGCCTATCTCTTTCTTGTTACTGGGCACGGTGTCCTTAAACCAACCCTTTACGATGCGTGTTCGATCAGCCACCCCCATCATGGTGGCAATTTCTTTAGCCTTTTCCATCGGGGAGGAAAGTGCCTCTTTAAACGCCACTACATCCGGCACGCGCATATGGGCAAAAAACTCTGTATCCTTTTGTGTTGGTGCAGGCAATCCTTCAAAAGAGTCAAACAGCCACGTTATGCGGTTTGAACCATTTTTCTTGCTTGACCATGACATAAACGCTCCACAGCCTCCGCGCCAACACCCTGTTTCGACTATAGCCCCCTCCACGCCTTTGGCGTCGACTTTTTTTATAAGGTCGTGCATCTGCATCAAGGCTTCATGCCACACCATAGTGTAAGGAGACACCGCGCGCAGCGCAGGATACAAAAAAAGTGCCGTGGGACGCCGCCACAAGACCCCACGCGGTGACCGTAATGATTTTTCAAACGGTCCACGAGGCATCATCTTCATATATGAAACTATAGCAAAGCCGGGGCAGTGATACTATTAATGTAATGTTCACACAACTTAAAAATAAATTGCACATTCTTTTGCGCTGGAGCGAGCAATACACCGGCATCAACATGGTCTACGCTGCAAGTACCAACTTTTGGCTCACGGGCGGGCGGGTCATCTCTGTTGGCGGCGGCATGTTGCTCACTATTGCTTTTGCAAACCTCATACCACCAGAGGTGTTCGGCACCTACAAGTACGTTATCGCCGCCGCTGGGTTTACCGCCGCGTTTTCTCTAAGTGGTCTTGGGGTGGCGCTCATGCGTGCTGTCGCTCAGGGTAAGCTCCACGTTACCCCAGTAGTTGTAAAAACGGCAATTCTTTGGAGTGTGCCGGCAAGTGTTGTTACACTCGGCATCAGCGGATATTACTTCATACAAGGCAACGAAGGGCTGGGGGTGGCATTTTTACTCATCTCACTCTCCAATGCGATAGGCAACGGTGTTGGGCTCGCAAAATCTGTTTGGTACGGCATTGGCGATTTCAAAACATTTACCATTGCGGGTATCCCGCGCATCGTCATACCGATAGCGGTACTCCTTGGCACACTCCTTCTCACCGACAACATTATCTGGATACTACTCGCTTACTTTGTCACCCAGACGCTCGCCTCTATTTCTATGTACCACTGGACTGTGCGCAAACTGCGCATCGCCAAAGCATCAAACGATGTCCACGAAACTATTAAGTACGGCAAGCAGATGAGCGTGCTTTCTTTCTTCCAACTTTCTGGAGGGCAACTAGATCAGTTACTCCTATGGCACTTTCTTGGCCCAGTGCCGCTCGCCTTTTATGCTATTGCACTCTCCCCTATGCAGGAGGCGCGTAATTTTTTGGGCAATTTTCTCTCCATGCTCTTTCCGCGCCTTGCGGTTAAAAGCAAAGAAGAAGCACGGCACATTATTCCTACGCGCATTCTGCAAATGACTCTCATCGCTGCTTTAGTAGCAGGAGCATATATCCTCTTAGTGCCATACCTATTTAAATTCCTATTTCCTCAATACATCGGTGCAGTGCTTATAAGCCAGGTCCTCGCATTGACCCTCATCTTCCAGGCAAAAGGCATTATAGAGACCTTCTTCGTTGTACAAGGCGAGGTGGGCAAGCGCTACATCGCCGTGCTTGCCACTCAAGCACTTAAGCTGGTGCTTCTCTTCACTTTGATTCCACTCTACGGCCTATGGGGTGCAGTTTGGGCGACAATCCTTTCGGAAGTAAGTTCTGCAATTGTATTATATGTAGTATATAAAATGGCTTAAGCTTGTATCTTAGTAAGGAGAAAGGTATACCATACACATTGAAGAACGTGTTTATATGAAATTGACAGATAAACAAATACTAGTTACAGGAGGCGGCGGATTTCTTGGCACGGCTGTAGTCAACGAACTACACAAACGTGGTGTATCTGCTGAACATATTCGAGCACCGCGTTCGGCCGATTGTGATTTGCGCGTCAGAAAAAATTGTGAAGAGGCGGTCAGGGGGGCGGATATTGTATTTCACCTTGCCGCAAACGCCGGTGGCATCGGTTATAACCGCACGCATCCGGGGCTCCTTTTTTATGACAACATCGTAATGAATACCGAGCTCATGGAGGCAGCGCGGAAAGAGGGTGTGCAAAAATTCTTGGGTATTGGGTCTATCTGCTCGTATCCAAAATTTACTCCAATTCCTTTTAAAGAAAGTGACTTTTGGAATGGCTACCCCGAAGAAACAAACGCGCCCTACGGTTTAGCGAAAAAGATGATGCAGGTGCAGGCTGATGCCTACCATCAGGAGTACGGCTTTAACGCCATCTCACTACTCATTGCAAATCTGTACGGGCCCCATGACCACTTTGATCCCAAGGTATCGCACCTTATCCCGGCAATTATCCGCAAAATAGACGAGGCTCAGCGGCAGGGTCAAAACTGGGTAGAGGCTTGGGGGACCGGTGAACCGACCAGAGAGTTTTTTTATGTCGAAGACGCCGCCGAAGGCATCGTGCTTGCTATGGAGAAATATGACAAACCGAACCCTATTAATCTTGGCTCCGGCCAAGAGATACGCATTGGCGACGTAATACGTAAAATTGTCGAGATTATGGAGTTTAAAGGTGAGATACGCTGGAATCCCGGGCAACCCGACGGCCAGCCTCGCCGGACATTCGATATCAGTAAAGCAAAAGAAGAGTTTGGATTTGTCGCAAAAACCCCGTTTGATACAGGATTGCGCACCACTGTAAAGTGGTACAGAGCTCAACAAAAACGAGCTCTATGATTATAGCTAAAATTATTGGCGGCCTCGGCAACCAGTTGTTTCAGTACGCTACTGGACTTGCCGTGGCACAACACACAAAGACCATACTTAGACTTGATCTCACCAACTTCGCCACATACGAGCACCATACATATTCGCTCAAACACTTTACCATTACTGCACCCGAGGCTACCACGCTAGAACGATTGCTATACAAACAATTCCACTACTATAAAGAGAAGTCTTTCAGGTATGATGACAGCGTCTGGAATCGCGGTTCTCGTGTATATCTCGATGGATACTGGCAGTCGGAACGATATTTTATTGATATACGCCCGATATTAAAAAAAGAATTCTCTTTAAAAGAACCTCTAAGTAAAGGAGGTACAGAAATAGCTGCGGCCATACGTAAGGAAGTGACACCTGTATGTATGCACGTGCGACACGGAGATTTCGCCAACAATCCATCCATAGCGAAGTACCATGGCACAACCCCGCTGGAGTATCATTATGAGGCAGCGAAGATAGTTCGCGCACGAGTGCCGAACGCTCACTTTTTTGTCTTTTCCGACAGCCCCGAGTGGGTGCAGGAGAATTTACGCCTTCCCTACCCAGTCACCTTTATTGGTCAAGGTGCAGATAAAAATTACGAGGATATTGCACTGATGAGTTTGTGTCGGCATTTTATCCTCTCCAATAGTTCCTTCGGGTGGTGGGGTGCCTGGCTTTCCGACGCAGTAGATAAAATAGTTATTGCACCAAAAAAGTGGACAAATACCAAGCTCGATATTACCGATCTTATTCCCCAATCATGGATACGCATATAAAAAACAAAAAGTGGATTGTGATGACAACCATCAACCCTCCTACCAAAGCGGTGGAGCGCGCGGTACAAGCACAAGACTGGAGCGTAGTGGTAGTTGGAGACAACAAAACACCTACGGGCTGGACACATCCTTCAGTACGCTATCTTTCCCCTGCCGATCAGGGAACACTTCCATACCAAATCGGCGCGCACCTTCCTTGGAACATCCCTGCGCGTGTGATGATGGGATTCCTTTACGCGATAAAGCATGGTGCACAAACAATTTTGCAATTAGATGATGATAACATTCTCTACGAGGGATGGAAGATGCCTCCTTTCAACGGAATGTACACTCAGGTATCGAGCACGGGTTTTGTTAATATATATAAAAATTTCACTAACGCATTTGTCTGGCCACGGGGGTATCCTCTCAACAAAATCCTCTCGGACCCCTCGGCAACCGAACGTAAGACCTTGTGTCGAGTAGGTATATGGCAACACTTGGCCGATGGCGATACCGACGTCGATGCAATATATCGGCTAACCAACGGTAAAGAGATCACGTTTGAAAAGAAAAGCCCACGCGTCCTGGCCGCAGGAACCGTGTGCCCGTTTAACTGTCAGAGCACCACGTATATAAAGGAGGTCTTCCCTTTGCTCTACTTGCCGGGATATATTACTCCTCGAGCGAGTGATATAATGCGTGGAATAGTCGCACAACCCGCGCTGTGGGCTGCCGGATATACATTGGGGTTTACTGCCCCGACCGTTTATCAAGAGCGGAATCCTCATGATTATTTAAAAGACTTTGAGGCTGAGCTTCTGATATATCTACACGTCGAAAAGATCTATCACATTGCTAAAAAAGCTGTGTCGCGAGATAGTACAGTGAGCGAGAATCTTCTTGCTGCCTATAGCTCTCTCGTGCATAAAGGATTGGTACCTCCCGAAGAACTACCTCTCGTTACAGCGTGGGTGAAAGATGTAGAATCTCTAACACACTAACTTCTATGATCAAACTGATGAAAAGCACGTTCTATAAGGAAACAGAAGCCAAACAGGCGTTGTGCGATTTTATTATCTCGGCAGATCAGTTAAGCATCGGCAACCAGTGCGCAGGTTTTGAGGATAAGTTTGCGCAGTGGCACGGACGCTCGTACGGTGTGATGTTCAACAGTGGTAGCTCGGCGAACCTGGCGCTTATCAAAGCCTTGGTTAACTTGGGCAAACTAAAACGAGGCGATCGCGTGGCTTTTTCGGCCATTACCTGGGCAACTAATGTTATGCCCATTATCCAATTGGGTCTTGTACCGGTCCCTATTGACGTGGAGGTCTCGACACTCAACACTTCTGCCGCGCAAGTGCGGACAGCCTATGCTGCACAGCCTTTTGCATGCTTCTTTATCACCAACCTTCTCGGCTTCTGTGACACGATAGACGAGATAGCCCAATTCTGCCGGGAGAAAAATATTCTGCTTCTTGAAGACAACTGCGAATCGCTCGGTTCAGTATACAAGGGAACCAAGTTGGGTAACTTTGGCTACGCCTCTACCTACTCTTTCTACGTAGGTCATCACCTCTCTACTGTTGAGGGTGGTATGGTACTTACCGATGACCCCGAACTCTCGGCAATGCTTAAAATGGTCCGCTCTCACGGCTGGGACCGACACCTCTCCGCAGAAGAACAACTACGATTGCGACAACAACACGGCGTCGAAGAGTTTTATGCAAAATATACATTTTATGATCTGGCATACAACTTGCGGCCGACAGAAATACAAGGATTTCTGGGGCAACATCAGCTCGGGTATCTCGACGAGATGATACAGACGCGAGAAAAAAATTACCAGAGACTATCCGAAGTGTACGCGAATCCTGACTTTATAACGCTAACTCCTAAAATGGATGTGTACTCAAACTTTGCATTCCCTATTATCTGTAAGACGCCAGAAATAAGGAAACGATACTTAAAGCGCTGCCAGGAAGCAGAGATCGAGGTTCGGCCGATAGTAGGAGGATCTATGATGCTACAACCTTTCTACAAAAAACATGTGCAGGATGTGGCAGTGTGTCCAAATGCCGAATATATTCATAAGCTCGGTTTTTATGTTGGAAACAATCCTGAACTAACCGAAGAGGAGTTAGTGACCATGCTCTCAGCTTTACAGTAATGTAAATTCATATGTCTATCCGCGAATCTTTAAAGAAATTTACAGTACTCAAAAAAAAAGTCCGCTGGCTGCGGTCGAGTTGGGAATCTTTGAAACACAACCCCGACATACTCGAGAAAGGAAGTCAGGCTTTTTTTCTCGCAACACACCGCAGAACACTAGAGTCGCCCACAGTTAGGGAAACCCGGTTGACAGAGAAGTTGCGTGCGCACATGGGTCGTTTGCCGGTAGAGCTACCAACAGCCTCAACCCCAGGACCGGCGGCATTATGGATGCAGTATCGCCACGACCTGCGCACTAAGGTCCTCTCAGAGGACCCGCGCGATTTTAAAAAATGGTGGGTGGTGGCATTTACTATGGGTGGCAACATTCGGCGTAAAGAATTTAACAAATTAGCACAGCTCCCGTTTTGGCCCGAATGGAGTGAGGCCATTGCTGCACTTAAATCCCCATACCAAGAACCCTACTACAAACTCCCAGCTACCGATGGTACTACATTGTTACATGCGTACCATTTAGCACAATTTAAAATATATTGCGATAAAGAAGTGAGAGATGTAAATTTTATTGTCGATTTTGGCAGCGGATATGGCTCTATGTGCGCACTCGCTTATACACTTGGATTTAAGGGAGAATATGTACTATTTGACTCACCGGAGTTTTTGCTGCTCCAGGAGTTTTATTTAAAGCTACACGGTATAGATACCTCAAAAATAAAGTTTGTCAGTACACTCTCCGAGCTTGAGCAGGTAGTGGGCCGCCGCCGGGGCCTTCTTATCGGCACCTGGTCGGTGAGCGAAACTCCGGTGGAGTTTCGAGAGAAATTCTTTACTATTTTTAATCCGACCGACTATCTTATTGGCTACCAACGCCGGGTGATGGGGGTAGATAATAACGCTTATTTCCAGACATTTGCCCAAAGGCGCCCGGATATTTCATGGCACGACTTCCCTATCCCAAACCGTACCGACTCCGGTAATCGATACCTTCTAGGTACCTTACGGCACTAACGGGATAATAGTCGCTTTGCTTTGTGTAACCATGAGATCGGGAGCTTCCCTAGCAGAGGCACCAGCGTGCGCCAGCGCTCGGCATAGTAGAGGTACATCTGCGGATGTACCAAGGGGAGTGCCTTGCCGTGGCCTTGCCGAATTTCTTCCTGCAGTTTCGGGTACTTGGCCAGCTCGCCCTCCTTTACATATAGGAGAATATTTTGTGCATAAAAAAACGAGACGCGCTTATCGCTCCATACATGTCTACGAATAGCATCGATCGACACATAACCTTGGGCTTTAAATTTTTCTTCCCAGTATGCGGGCCACTGCTCGTTTACATGATGCGAGCCGCCCTGGTAAGGAATGGCTGCGGAAAAAAGTATTACCGGCGCCGCGTTTGTGAGGTTTTCTACAAGTACACGAGCGGCGCTTTCCGGCAGATGCTCCGCGACTTCAAGACACACTGCGAGGTCAAATGTTCTTCCAAGTGAGAGTGGGTACTCCAAATCATGCGCAAAAAAATCTTTCTCTGGTATAGCAAGCGATTGACGATCCACATACTTCTCGTCGTATCCCGCTACATCTTCAACACCGGCCTCTCGAAAAGCCTTAAGCCAGAGCCCTTGCCCGCAGCCGATGTCAACGACGTTTTTTGGCGCTACTAGATTCATAACGAGGGGTACAACCACGCGCGCGGAGGCGAGGTTGCCCTCTTCCATCTCGTCAAAAAACGCTTTATCGTAGGTAACTTTCATCGCGTTTCCGTAGTATATACTGACATTGCATGTGCGGCATTCTTGCAACTACTGGCAAAGATATCCCCCCAGCCGCGCTGGAGACCCTGCGTAAACGCGGGCCCGACGACAAGGGAATCCTCTCGCTTAAAGGGGCCGTGCTTGGTCATACCCGCCTTGCCATAATCGACCTCTCGCCTGCGGGACATCAGCCGATGCAAGATGAGGCGGCAGGCACTGCCATCTCATTTAACGGAGAGATCTACAACTACCGGGAGCTGCGCAAAGATTTGGAGACAAAAGGCCACCGTTTTACCACTCACTCCGACACCGAAGTGATTCTTAAAGCCTACGTGCAGTTTGGCGAGGAGTGCCCAAAGCACCTCGACGGCATGTTTGCGTTTGTGCTGTGGGACAGCAAGCGCGAGCGGATGTTTTTGGCGCGCGACCGCTTTGGTAAAAAACCCCTCTACTACGGCTACACTCCAGAAGGCGCATTCGTGGCCGCTTCGGAAATAAAAGCTCTTGCGGCGATGGGTCTGCACGGCATACTCGACCCGACGGGGCTGGATAGCTACCTTGCCCTTATGTACGTGCCGCCGTGGCGCACGGTGTATAAAAACATCCACGCGCTGCTCCCCGGCCACTGTGCGGCCTACGAGCGCGGAAAGCTCACCACTACTCAATACTGGCAGCTCCCAATCAAACCCGTACAGGTCTCTTACGGCGAGGCAAAAGAGGAGGTGCGGCGTTTGTTAAACGAGGCGGTGCGCAAGCGCATGATAGCCGACGTCGAGATAGGCTCGCTCCTCTCCGGCGGCGTGGACTCCACTATAGTTACTGCCTATGCGCAAAAACACGCCTCGCATCCCTTAAAAACGTTTTCACTCGGGTACGGCGAGTACATCGACGAGCTCCCGTTTGCCAAACAAGCTTCAGACGTTATCGGCACCGACCACCACACTCTGCAGGCCAACACCGACCTTATCGGCGAACTCGAAGCAATGCTCTCCTACTTTGACGAGCCGCATGGCGATCCGGCCGACTTCCCCCAACACTTGGTCTCTGAGCTCGCCGCAAGCAAGGTTAAGGTCGCTCTCTCGGGCGACGGGGGCGACGAAGTCTTCTTGGGCTACGGGCTCTACTGGGGATACTGGAACTCCAGCAAGCTTGCTCGCCTGCGCAATGCGCTCCTCTCTAACCCCTACCGTGAGCATCTGCGGCACCACACCGTCTTTCCCGCCTCTCTGCGCCGCACACTCTGGCAGCAGGCGCCTGCTATGGAATCAATAGACCAGCTCGTGCCGCAGGTCGCCGGCAACGGGATACAAAAGATGAACCTGTTCGACATACACACCTACCTGCCGGGGCAGATACTCACCAAGGTAGACCGCGCAAGCATGATGCATAGCCTCGAGGTGCGCTCGCCACTGCTTGATTACCAGCTGGCGGAGTTCGTCTTTAATCTACCCGAGAAATACAAGACCGACCGCACAAGCGGCAAACTTATCCTCAAAGACCTGCTTGCCGAAGTGATGCCGCGTGAGTTTGTCGACCGCAAAAAGCAGGGCTTCGGGGCACCGGTGCGCAAGTGGCTTTCGGAAGAGAAGATGCGTGCCTATGTTGAAGAAAAGCTTGGAGATAGTGCGCGCGTGTATACTTTTTTGCGAAAACAGGCAGTTCGTGATTTTATAGCGAAAACCTATGCCGCAACACGTCCAAAAGCCTACTATCAACTGTGGACCCTGCTGTGTCTTGAGCTATGGCTGCGGGCCCACGAAGGAAGGTACACTCTATAACATATGAAGATAGCGATCTTAGTCTGGGACCTCAACGTAACCGGCGGCACCCAGCGCATGGCACTGGAGCTGGCTTTAAACCTGGAGAAACTAGGCCACACGGTCGATATCTACTGCTACCTCTATGACAAGCGCCGCTGTTACACCGAGCTCTGCGAGCGCCTGAACATATATGCGGTTCAGCATAACCCGCCCGCCGCCTCACCGCGTACCTCGCGCATGCAAACGCTGCCGAAGTGGCTGCAGCCCGTAGTAAAAGCATTTTTTGCCTACCGCGCCCTTCTGCGCCGGCTCCTTTTCCCCGACAAGCGCATGCAGGCGCTCAAAGACCTAATGGAGAAGCATGGGCCCTTCTCGAGCTATGACATTATCAATGTGCACGACTACGAGGTACACAATATCTCGCGCATTATACCCCACCCATGCATTGTCTGGACCTTAAACGACGTGCATAAAATGCCCATACGGAGTTGGTTTTGGCCGCACCAAGCGCTCTACAACTTTTTCTCCCGGCGGCTTGCAAACGAAGAGGTGCAGAATATTGCCCGTATAGTGGTCCTCGATACCCGCAACAAAAAGTTTGCCAAGGTGGTGTACAACCGTGAGGCGCAGATAGTGCGCTGCGGGGGCAATACCGAGATGTTTAAAGGGCAGACCGTGCCGCCACACGACCCAACCAAGCCGTGGACGATATTTGCAAGTAGTATCTTCTTCCCCTACCGCCGGTTCGAGGATATTGTCGACGCGGTAGAGCTGTTGGTGCATAAAGGTATCACCAACCTCGCCGTGCGGATAAACGGCGTGCCCAACCGTGCCTATGCCTACTACGAGTTTATCCGCAACCGGGTGCAGGAAAAAGGATTGGGGAAATACATTACTATTACGACAGGCATGTCGGAGGAGGAGCTTAAAAACCAGTATCTCTCGACCGACATCTTTATCTTCCCCAACAACAACCAGACCTGGGGTTTGGCCATCTTTGAAGGTATGTTGGCCGGCTCGGCCACCATAGTGAGCCGCGGCTCCGGCGGGCACGAAGTCTTGACCGACAAAGAAAATGCTCTCTTGGTTAACCCCTGTGCACCACAGGAGATTGCCGATGCGATAGAGTTTCTTACCACACACCCTGAGGACATGCGGCGGATACAAAAAAATGGTGTGGAGTTTGTCAAAGAAAATCTCTCGTGGGAGAAGTATGCCGCGCGCATGCAGGAGGTGTTTGAAGAGGAGCTTGCTCCAAACCATGGATAGCAGAGAGCTCTTTAAGAGGATTCTCTACCGCATTAAGGGGCGGGTGATATCGCTGTATCCGCAAGGCACACCAAAAGGCAACGTGCTTTTTTCCTACATAACGCTCCCCTTTTTGCGCAAAGAAAACCCAATGGATGGCCATACGAACTTGTGGGAAGCGCGAGAGATGGCAGTGGCATTTGTAGAACGCGGCTATGCGGTTGACATCATCGACCTTACCAACACAAGCTTTGTGCCTACAAAAGAGTACACATACTTTATAGACATTGGCACCAACATGGAGCGGCTGACTCCGCTCCTCAACAAAGATTGCAGAAAAATCCTTCATATCACCGGCGCACACTGGCAGGCAAACAACGAAGCTGAAGAAGTGCGGCTTGCGCGGATAGAACAAGCGCGCGGCGTGCGGCTCGCTCCAGACCGCCCCATAGCACCCAACCGAGCGATAGAGACAGCAGACATGGCCACCACTGTCGCAGGCGAGTATGCGGTCGGCACCTTTGCCTACGCCGGCAAGACCATACACTGCCTGCCTCTCTCTACCACCCACAAATTTGACAAGCTGCCAGAAAAAGACTTTGCCGCAGTCTCAAAAAACTTTATTTGGTTTGGCGGCGCAGGGCTGGTGCATAAGGGCCTTGATCTCACACTTGAAGCCTTTGCCTCGTTGCCCGATCACTCGCTGCGTGTATATGGAAAAATTGATGGCGAAAAAGAGTTTATACAGGCCTACCACAAAGAGCTCTACGAAACGCCAAATATTAAAACCGTGGGTTGGATAAGTCCTGGCAGCGAAGAGTTTAAAGCAGCTTGCGCTTCTTCGGTAGGAATTGTGCTGCCCTCATGTGCCGAGGGCTGTGCGGGAAGTGTAGTGCAGGCTATGCACACCGGCCTTATCCCTGTTGTTACCTACGAGACAGGGGTGCCGGTGCACGACTTTGGCGTATTAATTGAAGACGGCACACAGGCAGCAGTCAAAGAAGCAGTGCTCAAAGTTTCTTCAACAGCTCCAGAAAAACTACGGGAGATGTCAGAGAAGGCAGTGCGGTATGCAAAAACACATCATACACGAGGACATTTTTCTGGAGCATACCGCCAGTTTTTAGATACCATAGGTGCTTAGCTATGCCAAAACCACCTATCTCCGTCGTCATACCGGTTTACAACGAAGAGGAGCGTATTGAGCGTTGCCTGCGCTCGATGCAAGAGCAGACGTATAAAAATCTTGAGATTATCGTGGTAGACGACGGCTCTACCGACCGCACCGCAGAAATCGTGAAAAAAATTGCTAAAGAAGACCCTCGAGTGACACTGCACCATAACCCCAAGCTTGTGGCGCGCACCAACTGGCGCGGCTACGACATCAACGCCGGCTTTGCCGCACGCAACTACGGGTTTAGTGTAGCCCGTGGCGAGTGGGTTACCACACAAGACGCCGACGACGCCTCACTTTTAAACCGTATCGAAGTGCAGTACGAGCTCGCCAAAAGATATAATGCAACGCTCGTAACCGTCACCACTCAGCGCCTCCTGCCCGAACTTCTGAATAAAAAACTAGATACCGAGCGCATGTTTATAGAACTTGGTGAGCAGGCACTTGTCGTGGGCCCAGAGGAGATAGTTGAGCAAGCCACACGCAATCGCGGCATCCTCATGCGCGAGCCCTTCCACCGATACATCCCATTCCCCGTAAAGTGGTTCCCCTACACCCGTAAGCTTTTTTATCGCAATCTCTCACCCTACCCCGGCGCCGACAACTGCATGCTTTTTCACCGGAGTGTTTTAGAAGCGGGGATGCACTTTCGGCCTCGCAACGAGCGCACCTGGGGCACGGCCTCGGGCCGAGGCAGTGGACGCGACTTTGCCTTCTGTGTCGCCATGCACTTTAAAAACAGCTGGTCGTTCCGTTTGCCGATGTATCTGTGGAATGTTAAGAATGAAGAACTCACATACCCTGAGTACCGCAAGTACCTACAATGATCAAATTTTCTATTATTACGCCGGCCTACAACATGGAGCCATGGATCGCCCGCACGATAGAGAGCGTACTTTCGCAAGAAGGAGACTTTGAGGTTGAGTATCTAATTATAGACGACGGCTCAAAGGACAACACTGCTACTATTGCGCGAGAGCACGCCGCCAAGCACCCGCATATCCAAGTCATCTCTCAAGAAAACACGGGCATGTACGAGGCCATTAATCGGGGATTTGCTGAGGCGACAGGGGATATATACGCATGGATAAACGCCGACGACACCTACGCGCCAGGGGCGCTTGAGGCAGTTGCCAAGGTATTTACTGCCTTTCCCAATACAGCGTGGCTTAAGGGTGTGGGGAATGTAGTAGACACCAACTGGAAGCTCATAAGTAGGGGCCAGTGCCGTATCTACCGGCAAGACTGGCTTGCCGAGGGTATCTACGGCCAGGAGTCGTACTTTGTCGACCAGGATACCGTGTTTTGGCGTGCCGAACTCTGGAAGAAGGTAGCGCCCATGCCGGCACACTACCGCAGGGCAGCAGACTACTGGCTCTGGATACAGATGGCCAGGCACGCGCCGATGTGGAGCCTCAACCACCACGTAAGCAACTTTATGCGCCGCGAGGGACAGATCAGCAAGGCGGTGTCGAAGTACAAAAAAGAGCAGTGGGAAGCCCGCCCCCGGCGCGACCTCAAGGCGTGGGGGGCAAAACTTTTCTTTACGCCCCAGTCGCGCCTCAGCCCGCACTTCGAGCGCTTTTTCCTCTGGCTTTATCCCTTACTTTTTATGCGCCAGAAAACGGAGTATCTTGCTATTGAAAACAGCGAGGTGATAAAGAAAAAGGCTCGTTCCTACATTGTCTGAATCTTTTTAAAAAACTCCGCCAGACGGCCGGCAAGCACATGCATGTCGAGGTGTAGAGTGGCATAGGTGCGGGCATTTTGCCCCAGTTTTTTACGCAGGGTCTCATCGGCAAGCACTTGTTTAAGCGCCGCGTGCATGGCCTTAACATTGCCCTCTTCAACAAGGAGGCCATTCTCCCCGTGCGTGATGTAGGAGGCAATAGTGTGGGTGTGTGTCGCCACGATTGCCTTCCCCATTGCCATCGCTTCAAAGAGGGTTGAGCAGCCCATGGCATCGTTGACACCCGTTGATGTGTCGAGCGGGATTGCAACTACCATTGCGCGCGCATAGGCGTCTACCAGTCCACGGGAGTTGAACTGGGTTATTTCAACAAACTCCGGCAGGGGTTGGAGTTTTTCAACACGTGCCGGCCGCGTGGCAGCGATAACCGGCACCTCAAGCCCCTTACACGCTTCAAAAAGGGTTTTCCAGTCGCGGTCGGGGTCAAACCCAGGCGCTAATATCTGCCGCTCCTCCGGCACTTGCTGCGGGGTAAAGAAGTCGAGATTAACGCCAAAAGGTATAAACTCAATTCGGCCACGCAGGTGCGGAAAAAGTGCCTCCAGCTTTTCTTTTTCTTTAACACTCAGAGTGACTATGCCCGCCGAGCGCGAGGTTATGTAGCGAAACATCTTTTGCTTCCACGTCTTTCCCTCTCCTAAGAGCCCTGTGATACTGAAGTCGTGCATCACCCACTTGGGATGCCGAACCCCAAGGAGCGTGTGGACGAGCTGAGTGCCGAATGCCGTTGAGGTAAAGACAATATCGTATGAAAAAAACTTTAGGTAGAGCGGCAGGTGTATCCAGTAGACGTCTAACATGCGACGCGTAAATTTTACCAGCCAGAGTGGTAGGTACTGCTCAAGCTCCAGATGTTCTGCCTCAACCCCAAAACGCGGAAGAGACAACATGCCCCAAAAGCCGTTCCCGTGGTCTTCCCCGCGCCGAGCACGCTCCAACACCGCCCCGCGGTAGCTTGTAAAGAGGTAGAGCACCTTCATATGGTGCCAATATACTCCACTATCGAGCGGGCGCGAGCATCCCAGCTGTAGCGCGCAGCAAGGCTTCGCGCGCGTGCGGGCTTATCCCCTGGCTCGTTTACTGCCTTTTTTATAGCTGCAGCGAGCGAAGGCGGACTGTCAGGGATAAAAAAGAAGGCGCTTTCCTCGTCTATCACTTCCCGCAACGAGGGTAAGTCGGATGCAACTATGGGCTTCCCTGCCGTCAGATACGAGAAGAGCTTTAGCGGCGAGGTAAAGCGTGCGGATATCTCGTCCTTGCCTGTGTTGGGGAGTACCAGCACATCAGCGGCCGCTTGGTTGTCGGCGAGCTCACGGTAGGGGCGTGCGCCCAAAAAAAGCAGGTTCGGATACTTCTTCTTAAACATAGCGACTTGTGCATCTTCTCCCCCTATGACTGCTACGCGTACGTTCTCCGGAAGCAGCCCGGCAGCCTCACAGAGCGTCTCTACGCCCTTCCATCCGTCGAGGCGCCCCGCGTAGAGCGCTATCTTTTTATCGAGCGGGAGGCCAAGCCGTGCTCGTGCAGCCTCTTGCGGTTGCGGATGCTCAAATGCAGAGAGATCGACGCCGTCGTGGGCAACAAGCATCCGCGCGGTAGCGCCGCGCTCTTTATAGTAGTTTTTGAGCCCCTGGGAAATAACAACAGCCTTGCGCGGCGCTTTAAGAAGCCGCCGGGCAAACAAGTTGTAGCGCCCAGTGTGCGACTCCCACACAATATTGCGCTTAAAGAAACTCACAAGCCACAGCGGCAACTCGTCGCGCGAGTAGTACACGTCTGCCCGAGACAAGAGCATATGTGCGATCACTGCGAGTGCAAACGAGAGCGACTCGAGCCAAAAACCAAACCGGCCGAGCCATACCGAGTCAATGACCGGCAGGTAGGTGATACGAAACACCGTTTTTACTCCGTAGTAAGCAAACGGGTCTTCGCGCAGAGGGTTGCGGCGCCTGGGCACCACCAGCTCCACCGCAGCACCCTCTCGTGCAAGCGCCTCACATGTTTTCATTATCTGCACGCCATGCGCTTTTTCGGTTGGCAGACGAGCGTTGGCAATGTAGCGGAACATCATATCGTTTAAGCCTGCTCTGCAGGCTCGTTCACAGCTGAGTGTTTTTTCCAAACGATGTAGTTGTACACGACATAGTTAAGTATCCATCCAACCCCCACCCCTGCGACAGTATAGAGAAGATAGTACTGCTCGCCAAAAAACCTAATACCCACCGCAATAGCTGCCGCCTGAAGCGCAACAGAGCCAAGCGCGCTCGCGTTAAATATAAGAAAGCGGATATAGAGAGGACGCTTAAACCGGTTACGAAAGGTCCAGAGATTGTTGAGCGTAAAGTTGGAGGTGATGGCAAACTCCGCGGCAATGGTGTTGGCAAGGACGGGGTGTAACCCGAGCACCTCTACAAACAAAAGCAGAAACACCGCCTGTACGGCTGCACCTATGGCTCCCACCATGCCGACCTTAACAAAAGGGATGTGACTTTTAAAAAACTCTTTCATTGTGAGAGCTTAATAATATCAACTCTCGGTCCCAATTGCCTGATACGAAACACGTCGGTAGAAGGGCCGTCATACTCGTTGGCCATCACATCTATGGCAGGCCCCTCCTCGGGGAAGCTCGCAACCAACTCACCTTCCGCAATCAAAGCCTCGAGGCCCGGATACTTTGAAGCAAAGCGGTCTATGACCAAGTAATCAAAATTTTTACTCACGAGAAATTCTTCAGTGAGGTTGTCGTATCCTTCTTGCGAGAGCGTTCCTACCTCAAACACACTAAACGCAGGAGTCGGGTATTCTTTCGACGGTAGCGCAAGCAGTGTCTGGTCCACGAGGCGCAGGGAGTCGGGGTTAAAGGCAATCCGCTCTTCGATTGCCGGAGGTGTAGGCCAAACAATTTTCAAATTTGGCGCGTGGGAAATGATACGCGCATCCCACTCGAGGTGCTCCTCTATGTACGCACGGGCCTGATGCCTTGTGTCAGGTTGTGTCCATAGATAACTTGTGCGTAGTGCAACAGACACAGGAAGCGCAAAAATAAGAAATGCGATGAGGATTTTTGTGAAGCGCGTGCGTGTCAGTGCCACTACTTCTCGTGCTGCGACAGCGGCAAATATTACAAGTATAGGAAGGATTAGCTGCGTAAAGTGAAAAATGTAATAGTATCCAAAGTAAATTGCCAGAAGCACCACAAAGCATGAGGTACAAAGTATTATCGCGAATTGTTTATGTCTCTGCCAGAATAAAGGCAGCCCTATAAGGGTAAATATAAAGAGCGCTGTCTCTATTTGTAACAAATCTCGTGCCCATACTACAGACATATCGAGCAATCCCAAGACGCTCTTTGGTTCTCTAAATGTATTGTCCTGCCAATCATTACCAAAGAAGTGCCCCAAAATAACCGCTGGATGCAGGAGTGCAAACAAGACAAGAAATCCTAGAGCAACAGCGATCATAAGCCAGAGTTTTCTATCTAAGAATTTCTTGGTTATCGATCCTGAACGAAAGAGGTGGGCAAGCCCTGGGACAATTCCAAGTAATAGTGTTACAAGGCCGGTCCCCGCTCCAAGCCCTGCAAAGAGTCCGCCAAATACGTACCAACGCTTTTCCCCGCTCGTAAGGATACGATACGCTGCCCATATCATACCTATGATTAAAAGTGTTGAGAGTACCCAATGTCGCGGGGTATGAGAAAACGTAACCTGCAAAAAACTGGTGGCAAGGAACAGCGCGGCAAATATGCCGCTCCCCGGATAAATACGCTCTGCAAGCCGGCCGATGAAGTATACAGCCAACGCTCCAATAAACGCCGATACGGCGCGCGTTGCCATCCATGGAATGGTAGGGTCCAAGATAAGCTGTGTCGTGTATGCACTGACCGAGGCTGCGCCGGATAGCAGGTAAGAAATACCAACTACCACCGCCAGAACGGGCATATAGAGGTACGCAGTCAAGGGCGGATAGTACATGGTTGTAAACTCTGCCGGGTGCAGCGCCGGAATGAGCGTGTGGAGCTTGAGCATGGTAAGTGCGCCACGTGTCAGTGACGGCTCGTCGGGCATAATAAGATCCGGGAGACCGTAGGTAATACCGAGCAGGGATGTGCTGAAGGCACCTAGTGCCACCCAAAATATTGGCTGACGATGTATAGGTGATTGGTACAGAGTAATGCGTACATACTCCCACAACGTCTGTAAAAGTTTCATCTTTGACTTACCCTTTTTAAGCCTATAGTCATAACGCAACGGCACTTCAGCAAACTTTGATGTGTATTGAGTCAACTGAAATAATATTTCTGCAATAACAGCAAATGATTTGCGCGCAACAAAAGTTGGTAGCTGCACACTATATCGACGTAAAAGCGATCCTCGATACACACGATATAAGACACTATAATCTTTCACTTGTGGAACATCCCATATCATTTGTAAAAAAAAATTTATTACATGACTTCCTATAAGCCGATACCGTGGAAAACCTATTGAAGTGGCTCCCGGTGCGTAACGGGAGGCTATCACAACGTCTGCACCCGCATGTACGGCCTTCTCCATTGCTGGCACGCAAGTAATATCGTTCGTTCCATCTGCCTCCAATGTAAAAACCAGGTCATCGTCTTCAAGTCTGTTTTCTAGATACGTAAACATCGTACTAAACGAAGCTGGAAGCCCTCTCCGTTCCTGTGTACGAAGTATTTCAACCGGATATGCACGTGCCGCGTATTCAAGCACTTCTTGACTGTCATCCGTACTGCCGTCGTTTATAGCTATAATGACGCGTTGGTACCGAGCAGGCAATTCTGCCTGCATTATGCTCTCGATGACTGGAAATATATTTTCTTCCTCGTTGTATATTTGGAGTACGAAGTATGCTTTAGCCATGCTCGTTAGCGTGTGTTCAGGAAATCGCGCTCTGCATTTATCATGAGGTATACTAGTTTTTTAAACGTAGTCGTAGGTTTCCATCTAAGTATCGACTTTGCATGTCGTGCATCGCCTCGCAAATAGTCGACCTCGTTGGGTCGGAAATATGTTGGGTCTATTCTTACACGCACCTTACCACTTTTCTTGTCTATACCCACTTCTTTGAGCCCTTTCCCTTTCCACTGGAGGGTAACACCAATACACTTGAAGCTCCCTTCAGCAAATTCGCGTACTGTGTGGGTTTCGCCTGTAGCTATAACAAAATCCCGCGGGATTCTCTGTTGCAACATACGCCACGCTGCTTCCATATACTCAGGTGCATAGCCCCAGTCACGGGAAGCATCTAAATTGCCGAGCTCTATAAATTCGCGTTTCCCCGCTTCTATTTCCGCTACTCCGCGCGCAATTTTTCTTGATACGAAGTTCATGCCACGACGTGGGCTCTCATGGTTAAAAAGTATCCCATTGACGACAAACATACCGTAACTTTCACGGTATACGCGCGCAATCTCAAACGCATATAGCTTGGCAACACCGTACGGACTGCGCGGTTTGAAAGGGGTCTTCTCGCTCTGTGGAGCATATTTTTTCTCTCCACTGTAGAGTTCAGAGGTAGACGCCTGATAGATTTTAGTCTTTTGGAGGCCGAGTAAACGCACGGCTTCAAGCAGGGAGAGGAGGCCAAGCCCGGTGGTGTGTGCGGTATAGGTGGGAACTTCAAAAGAAATCTTTACGTGAGACTGGGCGGCTAGGTTATAAATTTCATTAGGTTGTACAGCGCGTAAAATAGACATGAGCGAATTCATGTCTGCCATATCTCCATAATGAAGGTACCGCCCGCGCGCTTCGTCGGTGGTAAAAATGTGGTCAATATTGTGCCGGTTAAACGTGCTCGAGCGACGTACTAGGCCGTGCACTTCATAGCCTTTTGCAAGAAGGAGCTCAGCGAGGTAGGATCCATCTTGGCCGGTAATACCGGTTATAAGGGCTTTTTTCTTCATATAAAGCAGCTTGTACTATATCGAAGGGGTGTTTTTTTGTCCATATTTCTCGGTGATGTAGGTTTGTAATGAGTCAGTCCACAATGGTAAGGGGGGGAGTTTGGTATTAACCAGTACAGCAGTTCGAGGACGACGTGCGAACACACGAGCCCTAGAAACCTTCTTAATATGCGAAGAAGGAACACTAAGTATTTTGGCAATACTGCAGGCAAGTTCGTAGCGGGAGACCCCTTCTTTAGGGGTTTTGTTTACTACATGAAAAATGCCGGGAAGCTGCTTATTTAAAATAAAATTTTCAGTAATAGCGCGCGCAAGGTCGGCTGCGTAGGTTGGGTTGCCAAAGTATGCTTCAGCCGCTTCGACAGAACCTCCTTGTAATAATGTCTTTGCAACAACGTCGGCAAAAGTTTCGCGTCCTTGAGAATAGAGCCAGGAGGTACGCACAATGTGACAAGTGATTGGTTTCTTCCCATAGTAAGAGCACAATGACTCGCCCACAGCCTTGGTTTTTCCATACGTATTAAGCGGAGCGGGTGTATCGTCTTCAATATACTGTTGTTTACTGTCGCCAAATACGTAATTGGTGCTTATGTGTATGAGTGATACCGGCTTCCCTTTATGCTGAAGGGCTCGCGCAACAGCCCCGGCCCCAAGCGCATTCACCTGCCATCCAAGATACGGGTCTTTCTCAAGCTCATCAACATTAGTGCATGCTGTCGCATTTATTACATGGGTTGGCTCACAGGACGTAAAATAACGCTGTACTGAGTCGAAATGTGTTACATCAACCTCGTTTTTTACAGGCGCAAGTATTTCCACATGTGCTTCGGTAAGCGCCCTTAAAAGCTCCCCTCCTAATAGTCCGGAGCTTCCGAAGACTGCAACTCTTACCATTGGCCTAGCGTACCATACGGTCGCCTATCGAGTATACTCAAAGTGTAATGCAAACAATCTTTGCCTATAATTTTGACCTTGACGACATTGCGGATGGTGACTATCACGCACTCTACACCACGCGCCGGCGGGACGCGGTGTTTGCCTTTGCGTTTGAAGAAACGGGTGGGGCAATAATCCTCGGCCGCGATCATTTGGGCACGATTCCCCTTTTTTATCGAGTGTCGAGTGGCGTAGTTAAAAGTTCACCTTTTTTGCACGAGCTCCTTGAGCCTAGCGACACGATAGACGAAGAAGGGCTGCGCACTTATCTCGCCATCGGCACCGTCAAGCTACTTCCCCTTTTTAAAAATATCCACATTGTCCCGCCCGGGTCGGTGGTGCGAGTGCATCCAAGCGGTACAACCGACGTGCTCTACGAATATCGCATACGGCCCCGCAGGCTTGGCGGGTGGTCATTTCAGAGGTGTGCAGAGGAAGCTAATCAATTGCTTCTGCAAGCTGTTAAACGGGTGATAAAAGAAAAAGAAGTCGGCCTCTACCTCTCCGGCGGTATCGACTCCGCGCTTATCGGCATATATCTCAAACAGCTCGGAGTTGGCGTACATGCGTACACGAGCGCTCCCTGGGGCGAAACTTCGGCGGAAGCAAGGGCGGCCCGGACGAATGTGGGCATTATAGGTGCGCGCTCACACGCATTGGTACCGCTCAACACCGCCAACTACTCCTCCTACCTAAACCACTCGCTCGAGCACTACACCAACCCAAACGGAGCGTTTTCCCAGCTCGCTATTGTGAGCATCCTTGAGGAAACTGATATACAAAAACTGCGTCAGGTATTTTCTGGACAAAACTCTGATACGGTTACTTGTTCTGTCCCCGCCCAGTCGCTCATGTTTTTTATGAGCTTCGTGCCATCTTTCTTCGGTCGGTACCTCCACCCCGCTCTTAAAGCCCACTCTGTTATAGATCGGTACGTCTCGTTTATGACCAGCGACATGGTCAAGCACTACCCACCCCTTGAGCGGTTTAAGAAAGGGTACTCAACCCTGCAACAGCTGACACTTGCAGGCATGTTGTTCGGACACACACCGGTAGACGGCGAGATACTCTTTTTGCAGTCACTTCGCGGCGGAGCCATCCCCTCAAACCCTTACTACGACATGGACGTAGTTGAGTTTCTTCTGGGACTGCCGCTGCGCCACCGGCTTACCTGGACAAGGGAGTCCCGCATCCGTGTGGCTCTCGGCAAACGGGTGTTACGCGCCGTCGCCGCGCGCTACTTGCCGAAGGACATTGTGCAGAATAAAAAAGGCCTTTCTATCCCAACCGCTCACGACCCGCACTCAATCAGTTTTTTTAACTCACTCCCCACCCACATGCGGGGTTTAACACTAAAGACGCTCGGACAGCGGTTCAGCGCCGCGGTACTACAGCAATGGATGAAAAAACACGGCCTCTCACTTTCGTGAAAAGGTGTTTACCTGCGCACGCAGCTCTTCCACGAGGTGCTTGGTAAGCGCATCAACGCGGAAGTAGTTTTTAAATGCCTCCCGAGCTTTTACCTGCATACCCTTAAACACCTCGGGCGAGAGTGATGCATGAAATGCTGCAATGCGCTCCGGCAGGTGCGAAAGCTCTCTTATATCAACAAGAACGCTGAACTGCCGATAATCCAGCGTGTGAGAGAGCGGGAGCGGACGTGCCGTATCCACGATAACGGGGATACGCCCCAACGAGAGCGCCTCAAAGAGACGCATAGAGCCGTTAGTGTCGCCGCGCACATCAAGCGCGTAGTCGGAGTTGAGCAGCGTGTCGACAAACTCTTTTCGCACCTGTTGTATCTCGTCTTCTTCACGATCAAGGTACCCTGAATATGATTTCCGACGCACTATATGCGCGCGTACGGCGGTTGATGCTTCCAGCAGCTTGAGCGCCTTGCGGCGCAAAAATATCCCTTTTCGCATGCTGCGCCGGCGAGCACTAACTATGCCGAGCATACGCTGCGGTATGTCTTTTGCCACTGCCCGAACCTCCTGCAAGAGCGGCAGGTGCGTCCATCCGACAAAGCTCACGGTCGGGGTCGAGCTTTTATCTCTAAGCTCCAACGCTCCGCCGCAGTAGCGCTCCAGAAGATCGTCTGCATAGAGCGGCAGGTACATCTCATTTGGTTTTTGCAGAAATCGATATCCACCGTATCGCAGGATTACGGAGTCCGGCGGCGCATCATAGTTTATGTCGATAGCGCTGTCTACAAGAAGTAGCACCTTGCGGCGCCTTGCTTCAGCTATGCCCTGCTCTAGCATTTCAGGAAAACGTGTCAGGAGCACGTGGTGGTTGTAGGGCATGAGTACCATATCCGCCCGCTCCCCGGGGTCATCGGTAACTCGGTAGAGCGTCGTGTCGAATGAGTAGTGGTTAAACAGCTCGCGCATAAAGGGCAGGTGTCCGGTAAACGGGTTCCCCCACCATGGGACCATGAGCGGAATGTGCCGCGCAACTGCAGGGTCCTTCCGCCACGCCCTATCTACATACAACACAAAAGGATGCTCAGGCATAAAAAGAAACGATGCGGGGGATAAGGGTTGAAAGTGAGTGATTCTCGCGCACATACTGAGGACCTTCTCGCTCGAGGTGTTTGAGCGCGGGGTCTCGGGTTGTGATGGGCAGGCCACAGGCAAGCGCTTCGAGTATCACTTTGTCGAGGCTCCCCGTCTCGCTCGTGTGTATAAAAAGAGCGGCGGCTCTGTACTCGTTGCGCAGCTGTATCTGGGTCAGGCCTCCTAAAAACTCAACATGTACGCCGAGCTCACGGGCAAGCTTTTCAAGATTGTGGCGCTCCGGACCTTCGCCCGCTACTCGCAAATTTTTACCTGCAAGCGCTGCGGCGCGGATTGCCAAGTCATGCCGCTTCGTTTTGGAAAGCCGCCCAACAGAAAGCAGCGTGCTGCCGCGAACAGTACCTCCCGGCGTAAAGAAATCCGTATCAATGCCGTGCCCCACTACCTCAACTTTTCGGCTTTTCAGCCGAAAGCTCTCAGGCGATGCGGTAAAGACTTTTTGTGAAAAGAGCACTGCAATACGCAGCTTGAGGTTGACGCTTCTGTGCACGTACCAGAGTGCCGTCTTTTTCCCCCAGAGGCGCCACAGCCACCCCGCAAGCACCAGATACTCGGGGTTCATATGTACAAACACCGCTTGGTACTGTGCGCGCAGCTTTACTGCGTAGCGCAGTATTCGGTACCATCGCATCAGTCTTGGAACATTCTTTTCTTTACCAGCCGAATAGACGGTCACATTCTTCGGCAGGGCGTGTGTACCTTCGCGCAGACAAATAACGGTAACGTGCTCACAGTGTCGTGAAAATTCTTCTATCCAGCGGACAAAGAAACTGAGTACCGGGTCATTCTGGTCTACCGCCTGTGTGCAGATAAGTAATTTCATGATGTAACTTCGAGCGACTGCTTCCATTTCTGCGCCCATTCTTCTGCCGACAGCACTGAAAGCTTCAATTCACCTCGTGCGCCCGACTTGAGCACCTCTATAACCGCTCGCGCGAGTTCCGCGCGCGGCACGACCATTGCCCCCGCCTCCTTTGCAATCCCTACGTCGGGCGCCACCACTGGCACTCCGGTTGCAAGCGCTTCAATAATACTCGCGCCCCAGCTCTCGTGGCGCGAGGTACATAGTACAACGCTCGCACGGGCAAAGTACGGCGCGGGGTCTTGCCAGCCCGGAAATTCGGCCCCTCCCTTTTGTTTTAACAACGCCTCCAAACTCCCCTTGCCTAACATAATGAGTTTTACGCCGGGCACGCGCGCAGCAATATCGAGTGCCAGAAACGGGTCTTTCTCCTGCTCGAACCGGCCTACCCACAGCAAGGTGTTGGGCTCAGGATGTCGCTCTATAGTTCGAAATCGTTCTATATCTACAAAAATCGGAAGTACAGAAACTCTTGCCCGTACGTGTATCTGATTTTTTATTTTCTCGCTCACCACACGTACTGAGTCGGCATGTCGCAATACGATCTGTGCAAGAACGTGGCGAAGCAAGCTTTGCACTGCAAGGTCCGTATGCACTTGCACATTAAGTTTGACGCCCAGGCGGCGCGCAACAACCCACGCAAAGAGCCCCCGCCAAAACGGATCTTGCACAGTCACTACATCAAACTGTCCTTTAGGAATTTTGGGCCACAGGGCTCCCCTCCCCCAATATATGACTGCAAGTTCTTCAACCGAACTTTTTTGCAGCTCAAAACGTGGGTGCCCGGGGCCGAATGATTTGTCGCCCGTTATCATGAGTACTTTCATAGTTGTTTGAGGAGAGCTTCGAGCCGGCCAATGGCAACATCAGCAGAAAATTCTTTTGCCCGCTCGCGGGCGGCCTCGGCTCGCACGCGCGCACTGTCGCGGCCTCTCTCTACTGCCTTAAGCGCGCCGTGGAGGGCCTCGTCGTCTTTGGGCGGGATGAGTATACCGTCTACTCCGTCGCGGATGAGCTCCGGATTGCCGCCAACATTTGTTGCAACGACCGGGGTTCCGAGCATCATGGCTTCTATGAGCGTGTGCGAAAGCCCTTCGTACGTAGAGTTAAGCACAAATACGTTGGCGGCCTCTATCCACCCTAGCGCTTCGCTGTGCTCAAGATTGTCCGCAATAAAGAGCTTCCACCCCTGCTCGCGCGCCACCACGCGCTCCAGGGCCTCTAACCCCTTCCACGGTACCCTGCGGGCGGCGGAGACGACCAAAAATCCTGCGGGGCGCTCCACGTGCTTTGGGCGCGGTGTGTCGACACTGCTGTAGATTGTGGTAATGCACTCCGACGCAGTCCAGCGGCCAACGACCTGCTCCATATACTTGCTCGGCACCACAACTGCACGCGCGCGGCGCACTACAAAGCGCTGCACGGCACGCAAGACACCGACACGCAGGCCGTAACTCTTTTTTTGAAACTCGTCGAGTGAGTCGGTAACGCCAAACCGCTGCTGCGCCTGCTCCCACGCGTAGTCGCCCGGCACGCGGACCACAAATTTCTTCCCTGCAACCATCGCCGCGAGCACGGCGGGGAACCCCACCGACACAGTATCTTGTGCGTACACTATGTCAGCTGCGCGCGCGCGCGCGAAACATTTAAAAAAATACACCGCGTGGCGTACGCCACGCGGCAAGTGGCGCACGGTCTTAAACGGCAGCACAAAGACGGCACATCCGCGCGCAGGCAAACGGTCCTCGAGGAGCTTGGTATACGTGGCGGGGCCGCCGCTCTCTGGCGGGTAGAGCCCTGTTGCAATGAGAATCTTCATACCTGTGAGAATACCTTTGCCCGCATCTGTTTCGCAATGAGGTCCCAGTCATACTTCTCAAACACGAGTTTTTGTGCACGCTCCACAACTTCTTTAGCATGCTCCCGGTTGCCGAGTATGTCGCGCACGGCTGCGGTAATATCCTCCGGATTATCCTTTCTGACCGGCCACGCCGTCTCGCTCGAAATAAAATCCTTGAGTCCGCCTTCTTGCGTGGCAATAACCGGAAGCCCTGCGGCCATCGCTTCTATAAACGAGTTACCCATGCCCTCTGAGCGGGAGGGCCGTACAAACACGGTAGCGGCTTGCAGGTACGCAGGAAGCTGTGTATGCGGTATGTGACCTACAAAATACACCCGAGCTTCAACGGCAAGCTCACGAGCGAGTGTTTTTAGCGCCTGCTCTTCCGGCCCGACACCTAGTATAAGAAAGTGAGCGCCGGGAAGTGCCGGCAGAGCGCGTAGCACTACATCAATGGCGTTTTTAGGCACAAGACGAGAGGAGGTTACAAGCATCATCTCGTTTTCCCTGATGTTGAGCGCCTTGCGTATTTCAAAGTGGTCGGTTGCGGCAGAAAAATGCCGTGTGTCAACGCCATTTGGAACGACTTCAAGGGGGCCTCTGTAACCGCGCCGCGCCGCCCACTGTGCTAGGTAGTTTGAAATAGCCTGCACTACGCGCGCATGCCGAAAACCGTAGTTAATAAGCGGTAAGAGCAAACGAGCGCGCAGACGCTTAAACATATATTCTTCCGTATCGCCCTCCTGAAGAGTCAGTACGTAGGGCAGCCGAAGGTTCGCCAACACAAGGGGGACTGCCATATAGCTCATCATGGCCCACAGTGCGTCGAACTTCTCTCGCCGGTGCAGGGCGCGGGCTTTGAGCGCCGCGAGCGGCATAAAAAGCACTTTGGAGAGGTACGAGCCGCCAAAACCCACCCGGTGCACCTCGACGCTTCCTATGCGCTCGCGAAGTGGCTCTCTTCCAAACCGCAGGGTTACCATGTGCCACTCAACATCAGAAACACGATCCGTGATCTCTTTTATTGCAATTTCCGCGCCAGAGGCGCGGGGGTAGTAGGCAAGGGAGAATATGAGGATTTTCTTCATGAGCGACCACTGCGCAGCCGCGCAATGTGATCCTCTAAATTATGCTTTGGTTCCCAGCCTAATGCACGGAGCTTGGTGGTATCAAGCGTGGCATCCATGCGGTTGCCCGGACGCTCGGGGAGCATAACGATTTCGCCATCAAACATCTCCGCAACTTGAAGTACAGTAAACGCCTGCTCATGCCCGATACCAAAGTCGTCTCCCTCCCCTTCTTCTCCTATGAGGAGCAGCCCGCGCACGATGTCGTGTACGTGGGTAAAGTTGCGTTTTTGCGTCCCTGGAGAGTGCACGGTCAGCGGCTCCCCCTTCTGGATCTTATCGGCAAATATCTGTATCAGCGTGCCGTAGCGGCCACTGCGCTCGCGGGGCCCGTACACGTTGTAAAAGTAGGTAATCGCATACGGCAAGCCGTACCACTCGCGGTAGTTTTTAACAAGCTCGGTGTTGCTGGCCTTGCTCCATGCGTACGGGCTTGCGGTGCGGCCCAAGCCCCCATCGCCAAATTTAGTCGAGGAACCAGCATAAACTATTTTGCACCTGCGTTTGCGGCAAAACTCCAAGACCGCTGCCGTACCTACTTTATTGAGGTCCCACACCAAGTCCGGCTCTTCAAAACTAATTTCAACGCGCGAGTACTCGCCAAGATGGTAAATCAAATCCGGTGTTTCCGGCACCAAGAGCTCTATATCTTTCGTGTGACCCTTACGATACTCGACGCCCGCCATGTGGTTTTCTTCCGAGCCGGTAAAGTAGTTGTCGAGGGAAATAACGCGGTAACCAAGCTTAAGGAGCCCCTCGCAGAGATGCGAGCCGACAAAACCGGCCCCGCCGGTGACTAAAATAAGCTTCTGTGTAAGGGTTTTTTGGGGCATTCAGAATGCATACCGTACCACATTTTTTACGGCTTTTCAATAATCTCAAACTCGTCGGCAACCGACATAGTTTCCTGCTTTTCCTGCTCTGCCTTGACGAGAAGTACCCCCGCAACTCCAATGCCGATAATACTTAGGAGTCCTACAATCCAGGGCAAGAGTCCCAAATTTTTATTCGCGCCCGGCGCACCAGCAACTGCAGCAAAGGGAGCGTCGGGCGGATTTGTAGAAGACGTGTTCGATTTTTCCTCACCTTCTTTTGTCACAACAGGCACGAGCTCGCCGGGGTATACTCCCGGGTTTGACATAGCCGGCCGCAAAATCTCCCCTTCGAGATGGAGCGAGGCACCGTCGCCCTTGGCGCCAAGCGAGGAGCGGTAGGTAACCTGGTCCACAACTTCTCCTGCGGCGTTTTTGAGCATCAGTGTCTCGCCTTCGTTTGAAAGTGAGAAGGCGCTGTCAAAGACCGGCGTCACGTTTGGGTAGCGCGCTACAAAATTATCCGGCTTGTCAGCGAGTATCGCAGAGTACCCCGCCGGAAGTGTAGCGCTCGAGCCCATAAAGAGTGAGAGTTTGTGATTGACACCGTTTTCAAACATCCGCCACGCTCTTATGTCTACCGACACCTCGCCCGTATTCGTTATCTCGACCCACTCATAGCCGCCATCTGCGCCTTCAAGATCATACATGATCTCGGTTATAAGCACGGCCGATGAGGCAGGAATCGGCGCTGCAAGTACAAAAAAGAGGGCGATCTTACGAAACGCTTTGTTCATCCTCAGGTGTTTCAACCGCGAGCATAGAACGTAGTTCATCTTCCGGGAGCGAAGCAGGAGCGTGGATTTTAGCTTCAGGAGGTTTTTGTTTGGGCTCCGCCGCCTTCGGGGCAATATGTTTGAGCGTATCTTTGAGGTCGGGCGCGTGATGGGAGACTTTGATGCCAGCGAGCGCCTCTCGTAGATTGTTGGTGCCCTCAAGCGGCGGCTTGGGCGGCTCGTCACGCGGAGGCCGCGGGTGCTCCTGTCGAGGCCGGCTCTCAGGCCCCGCCTTACTTGAAGCCACGGCATGCTTGTGTGCTACCTGCTCGGCCACTACTTTTGCTTCGGCATGACGAACTTCAGGAGGTTGATGTGCGGGCGTAGCTTGCCGCTCCTGCGGAGTAAAAGTCTCCCGTGCAGGAGTGCCGTTTATCTCTCCGGAACGGGGGACTTTTGCGGAGCTAAAGGTTGGCTCTCTACGAACCTTCGGCGCTGGCGGAGGCGGTGCGTCGAGCTCATGCCACTCTTTTAGCGCCTGTTCTATCTCCGCGCGCGGCACACCATACTGCTTGCGCGAGTTTTCAATAACGCGGTCGGTAAAGTTCTGAGGAGGCGGGTCAAAAGGCGGTATGGTGGTGGCAGAAAATGGCGGCGAGCCGACCCCGTCAATCATGAGCGTTAAATAAATCTGGGCGAACCCGAGGTTAACCAGGTCAGTTTGCGTAAACTGCGGCATGAATATTGTTTCAAGAACCTCGGCATCGAAGGGTCCCACGCGAAAGACAATTGTTGTGCCGACATTGCCAAAAACAGCGTCACGTACCTCTTCCTCCATCTGCTCTACATACTGGTGCGCGATAATGAGATTGAGTTTATACTTGCGCGCCTCGGAGAGAATGTCGGCAAAGGACTCGTTGGCAAAGCTCTGAAACTCGTCAACGTAGAAATAAAACGAAGGAAGGGTGTTAAGAGTTGAGGCCGACACGTCGGCGCGCGACATTGCTGCGAGATAAATCTTAGTAACAATCATACTGCCCAAGAGCGTTGCGTTGACCTCTCCCACCCTGCCTTTAGAGAGGTTAATGATGATGATTTTTTTCTGGTCCATCATCTCCCTGAAGTCAAAAGACGATTTGGGTTGCCCGACGATGTTGCGTATCAAGGGGTTGCTCGTAAATTGCCCGATCTTGTTTTGGATTGCCGGTGTTGCCTCCTGCGTGTAGCGGTCGGTGTAGACCGCAAACTCTTCAACCCAAAAGGCTTTCACCACCGGGTCTTTGACGTTCTCTACCACCTTTTTGCGGAAACTTTTGTTGACAAGCATCCGGTTAACATCCAAGAGCGTCGAGCCTTCGTACTCCAAGAGTGCGAGAAGCGTGTTTGAAAGGATGTACTCCATGCGCGCGCTCCACGCATCTACCCAAATTTTCCTGAAGGCCGAAAGGAGGCCTGAAACCACGAGGTGCCGTTTGTCGTAGCCCACGTCCTCCATGACGTTAAAGGCCACAGGAAACTCCATATCAAAGGGCGCAAAGTAGAGCACGTCTTTGATGCGGTGCTCGGGGACATACTCCATAATCCGGTCGGCGGTCGAGCCGTGCGGGTCTATAAAGGCAATACCCTCGCCGTTGCGGATATCTTGGATGGCCATGTTCTCCAGAAGCGTCGACTTCCCCATGCCCGTTTTGCCGATAACGTACATGTGGCGAGCACGGTCTTTGCGCTTGATGCCAAAGGGCATCTCATGTCCTCGCGAATTCGTCTTCGCGAAAAATGTGACCTTATTCGGATCCTCCTGCATTACCAAAAGTATATCACTTGCGAGACGAAGGGTTTATGGCGCAGTTATTCCAAAGTTCGTGCAGAGCTGTCTAAAAGCCAAGCTTCATTTGTACAGTAATATCCGATTGGAGTTTGAGCACAAAGTTTATAATCAGTTCCGCCATCAATAATTTCATATCGAAATAGCTGACTTGAGTACGGGTCGCTGCAGAAAGACTTATAAACTTCTTCTGGTACCAATTGAGCAAGGCCGGAAAGCAGCTCAGGATATTCTCCATATTTAAGTTGAAAGTCATGTAATGCAGTGGAACACATCGATAGAACACCTATTTGAGCCAAACTTGTTCCTTCATAGTCCTGAACATCGGTTCTGTATACATTCCAATTCTCCTGAAGATATTCTTCTGCTGTTTGTCCGCTAGTGGTGGCAAGGCCCTCTTCCATATGCACTCTGACGATCTCGTCGAACTCCTGCCTTGAAATATCTCTAATTCTATTACCGGCGGCACCATCCCCGGGCGTAATCCAGCGACCATTAACAGGGTCGGTCACATAGCACCTCGACTTCCCAGCCTCATCGATGCAGGCAGCTATGGGCGCGTAACTTCCGCCAGTGTCGCTAGAAGGCTTCAGCGCGTCGAACAGACGGATAAACGTATATCGTTCGGCCAGAGGCGTTGGTTGACCAATTGACGTTAGCAGAAGGAAGCAACTTCCAAGATTGAAATTATAGTGGGATGTACCGGTCTCTGAGTAGTACATATAAGGCGGACTGCCGTTGAGGGCGTTTTCATGATCTGATGCGACAGTCGTGACTCGCAACGCGTCACATTCGTCAATCTCTTGTTGAGTAACCACCACAGGAGTTTCTCCTATAGGAGTCGCAAACTGCCAATACGCATACACTATCCCACCGGTGGTGAGGGCAACAGCCATTACACATAAACTCCACAATAGTGTGTGGTGTTTTTCGGGCGGCGGGTCGGTGAGTACAAGCGTTTGATGCTCAGGCTGCGGCGCAGGAGAAGGAGCAGGAGCAGGAGCAGGTTGAGGAGTTTCGTCCATACCAGCAGTATAAACCTAGATTCTTTTATCTACTCCTCTGTAGTCGCTCGAACGGTGGATGACGGCAAGGATTCTGACTATCCGGCCTTCTATGCGGTAGACAGTGCGATAGTCACCCACTCGCAAACTCCAGCACCCTTTGAGGGTCCGACGAAGTGGTTTGCCAAAAAGCTCAGGCTTCGTAAAGAGCCTGCTTTTAATAATGTCGCGTATCTGATCTCGCCAAAAGGCATCGAGCTCAGCCAACTCGTCAATCGCGAGCTTGTCGAAAACTATCGAGTACGCCTCTTTGCCGCCTTTTTCTCTATCGTGCGCCATGCCTCTTCAAAAGGAATCCAGCGGCCTTTATGGTTCTTTAAGCGCTCCTCCGCAATTTTGCTCAAGTAAAAGTCCTCTTCGAGTTCGAGTGCCTGCCCCACGAGGTCAACCACTTTGCTTGCAAGGGGCTTTTGGTCGCGCTTGGCAAGTGCGCGCAAGTCCTCACGCATGCGCTTGGAAACGCTTATATTTATCCTTGTTTTAGCCGTTGCCATATAACCCTAGTGTATCAAAAGTGTATCACCTGTCAAATCCGCAAATCTACTCTACGATTTCACCATGTAAATACTTATGATTTTTGTCCTCAGCTTCATAGTCACTTGTCGCTACAAATGTCGCAACATCAGCCTCTTTCATTATGATAACGCAGTCACCACCCGGGCAAACGAAGTAAACCCCTTGAGCATCTTTAACATATGTATTAGCTAGCGGCATAAATGTATCTGGATCAAGGGCAGGGTAGATAGCCCAAGTGCGCCAGTACACTTTGTTTTTGTCCTTCGCATACGGATATTCACCAAAACTCGTTATAGAGATTGGGTCAGCCCCTGCAACAATCCGACTATTCCAAAACACGTTGTTATTATCCTTTGCATACCTACCAGTTAGCACTTGAAACGAAGCCGGATCAGCTTCCAAGATCGTGTGTGGTTCATTCGCTTCATCTTTTAAAATGCCATAAACGTGATCAATATCTTTGCCGTAGAACTTATTCAAGATAGTGAACGTTTCAGGATCAGCTATAAATGGTAACTCAGAGCTTTGAGAAGTTGTGGTGGAAAATGTATAAAAACTGCGTGCTATTTCAATCAGCGTATCTGCATAGCTATCATAAAAGCTGGGTGGAACGGCAGCAAAAAACTCATACGCAACGGAGCCATTAACATATATTAGATTCACAATCCTATAGAAATCCGACTCTCCTTCAATCAAAACCGCTGTATCACCACTATTCAAATGGAATTGGCGATTGCTATATCCTAGATTAGTAGCTCCCTCAACCCTTTGCTCCGCTTCACCAGCCTCGTTGGAATATATGATTACAACCACAGCTGCATCTGGATTGGCGACGTCAAAAGTAATACCGCCTCTCTGACTCTCATGTTTTATAGACCAAGACCCCGGATATTTAATGCTGTAGCCAAACTGAGTATTGGTGTAAGTATGAACTAACTCCTCTGGAACAGATTCTGGCTGTGGTACAACACTCCAATACGCTACGAGCCCGCCGGTTACGAGCGCAACCGCCACAACACACAAGGCATATAAAAGGGTGTGGTGCTTCTCTGGTGGCGGGTCGGTTAGAACAAGCGTTTGATGCTCTGGCTGTGGCGGAGGTGTAGGAACAGGAGCAGGAGCGGGCACAGGTTGAGGAGGTTGGGGCACTTCGGCCATATCAGCAAGTATAACCTCTGATTCTTGGAGCAAGAATATTTATACTTATTTGTATACGTATTACTGATGTATGCATAACTATGCTATAGCATAGTTATGCATATCTCCGCTCTATCTGCTGAGCACAAAGGTCGAGGCGTCTACACCAAGATCGGCAAGGACAGCTGCTGAAACTTCTACATCGGCAGGAGTAGCTTCTAGATAAGAGTTAACAGGCAAGAGATTAAACGTTGTTTCCTTATCGCCAAACTCAACACTCACCATAAGACCTCGGCGGACCTCCGGCCGCCAACCTTGGTCAAAGATAAAGTTCCCGAGCGAGTAAAAAATCGCCACATTGTTATAAACCTCGAGTGTTTGAACCACATGCGGGTGCGCACCGACTACTAAGTCGGCTCCTGTGTCTACAAAAAGCCGCGCGAGTTCCTGCTGGCTCCTGCTTGGCTCAGACACATATTCTTCGCCCCAGTGGGCAAATACTACTGTTTGGTCGCAGGTAGAATTTATTTCCAATATCTTCTGCACAACCGTGCTTGGGTCGCGCTGGTAGAGCTCGTGGTAGCCGACAAAGCAGAGCTCTTTATCATTAACGGTTGCCGCGGTCGCAAGCTGCTCATTATACGGCGAGCCAAAAGCGGCAATACCTACTTCGTTAAGATAGTGGCGTGTGCCATCAAAGCCAAACTCGCCAAAGTCGAGCGCGTGGTTGTTAGCGAGACTTACCGTTGTAACACCAGCGTCGTGTAATACTCCGGCAAGCGACGGGTCAAACGTAAACCGCAATATTGTGCTGCTTGCTTCTGACACAGAGAGGTTGTCAGTTATCGTGCCCTCCAAATTCCCCACTACCACGTCGTGCTCTGCAAATATATTTTTTACATCGTCAAACAGTTTTTCCCCGCCCACATTTCGCGCGTGGCGAGCAACAGAGCGGTCGAGCATAATATCGCCGACAAAAAGAACTTTGGACGGTGGGCTTATGATTTCTGCAATAGATATGTGCCATTCTCCTTCGCGCAGCACAAGTGGAGAAAACAGCACCAGAGCGGCAACTGCCCCGACACCCAACAATCTCAGGTCTTTCATTGCGGCTTCAACACTTGCCGCAAACTGCTGTACTTGTTAGCCGCATCCCAAAAGAGCCATGAGTCGAGCCCTGCATCTTCGGTTGCTTTAATCTGCTCTGCAACCATTGCGGGGCTGTAGTGCACCGGATAGTCAAAGCTCTGGAGCCAGGGTCTTATTTTGCTTTTGTCGTGCCGCGGCTTTTCATACACGGCGGGGGTTGAGGTGCCTATGCGTTCATGGGCCAGTGCCTCAATGCGCGTTGTCGTTGCAAGAGCTCGTGCCACAGCCGTGTCCATCGCAAATTTAACGATGTTGTAGGAGTTTTCATTCACATTCGTGTATTCCCTAAAACCAGTCGGGTAGTGGCTGGGGTAGACCATCGGGTAGACGCCGTCAAAGTACGGTAGCGCACGTTCCAACACCTGCCCGATGTTCATGTCACTCTCGACCGTTGCCGTCATGCCAAAGAGGTCGGCTGAGAGTACCGCGCCAGTCGGCCGCAGCTCGTCGGTTAGATATTTAAAGAACTCTTCAAGCACTTCTGGTTTTGGCCTGTTGCCCGAGTGCGTGTAGAGCACCTCCGACATCGGGCCGTCGGAGGGGTAGCGCACGTAGTCGAAGTTGAGCTCATCAAAGCCGAGCTCGTATGAAATCTTGCCGAGCTCGACCATGTAGTCCCAAAATTGTCGCGCGCCGACATCGACAAACGCGAGGCCTTTGTTGTCCTTCCACACGCCACCCTGGGTACTCTGCACCGCGAGCTCGGGGTGCTCCTTCGTATAGTGTGGGTCTTGAAAGACGGTGATGCGGCCGATGACGTAAATATCTTTTCCATGGAGGCGCTCGACAAACTCTTTCATATCGCGGGCGCCGCAAGCGCCTGAGACCGAATCTTTAAGGAGTTCGTTATCTGTTTGGAACGCAATTTTGCCCGCGTAGTCTTTGATGTCTATCACCACCGCGTTGAGTTCGGTGTCTTCTACTAACTGTACGAGGTCGTCGCGGAAGGAGGGCGTCCCCACCACACACTGCGACATGTAAATTGCTTTAAGCGGCTTCGGCGTCGGCAGATGTACAGCAGGAGGCGGGCCCGATTCTTCCTGCACTGCAGGAGCAGCAACGGTAGTAGTGGCAATGTTCTGGTACGATACCGAAAGAATCTCCGGCAACCCAGCGTAGGCAAGGGAAAAAACGCCTCCGGCGCCAAGCAACGCGGCCAGCGCGTAGGATGCGGTGCGTTTAGTTGAGCGAGCTGAGTCTCTCTTTGCGTTCATGGCCATCGTAGTTGTGGTGCCCCGACTCTTCATGAGGCACGTGTTCAACAAACGGATGGTGGTTGCCGGTATGCCGGGTTGTGCGCGAGAGCACCTCCGCGCGCAGCAAAAACCCAAGCACCACAAGAAGCACCGAGGTCACGATCATGAGCGCAGTGAGCCAAGCGCGGGGTATGCCAAGAAAAGGCATGACCATGACCCAAAGCCCGAGCACTATAACGACAGCTTCTTTAGACATTGCACTATTTTACCGCCCCTCGACGATTACTACAAACTCGCCACGCTGTTTATCAGAATTGCTCTTGAAATACTCGAGCACCTCGGCGGCAGAGCCCACCTTGTGCTCTTCATAGAGCTTAGTGAGCTCGCGGAAAACTCCTACCCGGCGATCCGAAGGGAGGTGCTCACTCAGCGCTTCAAGTGTCTTCATTATCCGGTGCGGCGACTCGTAAAACACGCTCGCGCGCTCGCTTGCGGCTATTTCGTTAAACAGCGTCTGTCGCCCCTTCTTGAGCGGCAAAAAACCGTAAAAGGTAAAGGTCGCGGCGCGTAGGCCCGCAACGGCAAGCGCCGCGGTTAGAGCCGAGGCACCGGGAATTGTCTCTATTTCTGCACCCGCTTCGCGCGCCTTCGACACCACCTCGAGCCCGGGGTCGGAGACCCCGGGCGTCCCGGCGTCCGAGACAAGTGCCACGTGCTTACCCTGCTCCAACAGCTTTTGTACGTGGAGAAGGCTCGAGGTTGGCGTATGCAGGTCAAAATGCGCCAAGAGTTTGCGTGTTTGTCGCGTGTCTTCGCACACCACCACATCTGCCTCCTTTAGCACGCGCAGTGCGCGTAAGGTAATGTCCTCGAGATTACCTATAGGGGTGGCGACAACG
>Ga0209542_10001232_pt1 | contig 60789 bp, 72 predicted proteins | sample RifCSPhighO2_01_FD_184028 | JGI IMG/M metagenome (GOLD analysis project Ga0209542, IMG submission 184028) | Soil microbial communities from Rifle, Colorado - Rifle CSP2_plank highO2_0.1 (SPAdes) (version 2) | ecosystem: Environmental > Terrestrial > Deep subsurface > Rock core/Sediment ...
CAAATCGCTATGCGAAGCGTTGCGGGCAGGCTTATTTTTTCCAAACACCGAAAACACATGTCCCTCCATATGATTCACTGGAATTACCGGTATATTCCATTTTTTTGCCAAATCTTGCGCAAAAGTAATACCTTCCCAAAGACACATTTCCAATCCCGGTCCATAAGTGACAGCGATAACATCTACGGGAGATTTTTTATCTTTTAATTTTGCTTGCCTCAATGTTTGTTCCAGTAAAATTGGCAAATTTTTTTTATGTTCTTTTTTTGCAAGCACAGGAAAAACTCCGCCATATTTTATGTGAATTTTCGTTTGTGAAGCCAAATTGTCCGCCAAAATTTCAAAAGATGGATTTCTTGTTTCTCCTTTTGCTTCCATTATTGTTATTCCCGTATCATCGCAAGATGTCTCAATTGAAAGAATAATCATGTTTTCTTTAACGGCAAATTCTTTCAAAAACTAGAGTCCTTGATTTTTCGATTGACGGGCGCGTTGAATCAACTCATCACGAAGTTGCTCGGCAACTTCTCGAGAGAGTGCTGGCAATCGTCCTTCTGCGCCAATTGCTCCGCTCATTCCCGCTGTCTGAATATTTAAATCAGAAAGTCCAAGTAAGCGAGCCAAAATACCCCGATAGATATCCACATTTTGAATACGATCGTAAGGAATGGTTATGTACTTTTTGTAAATAACACCAAGTTCTTTGCGAAAACCATTCTCTGTGAGTTCATAGCGGTAAAAACTATAAGTAAGTTTAGCCCAGATAAAGCACAAAACCAGGAAAACCGGAACAAGGATCCAGAGCCATTTAAGGAAACTAAATGAAGCTTCACCTCTTAAAAGTCCAATGCCCCAAATACTAAGAAATATAAAGAAGAAAAACCAATGCAAAACAAAACCGATAAAAAATAACCACACTGCTTTTGGATTAAGTTGTTGCATAATTTATAAGTTAGATTTAAGTGGAAAAGTCGACAACTTTTCTTTAATGTATTATAGCACATTTAATTAAGAATTAATATAGAACATTAGTGGGCGGTACAAGATTTGAACTTGTGGCCTTGTCTACGTCAAAGACACGCTCTGCCAACTGAGCTAACCGCCCAAAGATCCCTTTTTTATATTACATTTTTTTAATATTTTTTTCCAATACTTTTATATATCTAAAAAATTTATAAATACTTACAAATCTGCTATCGCAGAGTTTTAAGTATTTATGATATACTCATATATTATGAGTCTTGTATATGAAATTTTAAAAGAACTTAGTACTGCATCTTTACGATATAAAGGAAATCGCGTAAATCTTTTTGGCATTCCGAAATTTAAAAGTTACTCTAGAAATTCCCTAAGTGGCACAGTGTCTTACCTAAACAAGAATTGTCTAATAGAAAAAACTAATGAAGGATTGCGAATTACCCGCAAGGGGCAAAAATATATAAAAAGGAAAATAGATTCTTTAAGGCAATTTTATTTTAAATTTGATAAAGACGCACCCAAAAATCTAATAGTGATGTTTGATATTTCAGAGACTCAAAAAGCCAAAAGAGAATGGCTTCGCTGGCATCTAAAGAAATTTAATTATTCTATGATCCAAAAAAGTGTCTGGGTTGGTCCATCACCTCTACCCAAAGAATTTTTAGATTATATTAAAATTATAAAAATAAAAGACAGTCTTAAAACTTTCAAGCTGGCGAGAGGATATGATATTAAAAAATAATTAAGACAAAATATAAATTACTTATATTTCTGCTATCGCAGAGTTTTAAGTAATTTTTTCTACTAGTTATTTCATCTTCTCTTTAATTCTTTCAAGCGCTAAGATAAAAGCGCCCATGCGAAAAGATGTTTTTGACTCACGAGCTTTTTCTGATATTTTTTTTGAAGCATCTTCAAGCATTATTTTAAGTTTTTCGAAAACTTCTTTTTTACTCCAATGTTCGTTTTTTAAATTTTGTTCCCATTCAAAATATGATGCTATTACACCTCCCGAATTTGCCAGTATGTCTGGCACGACAGGAATCCCTTTTGTAAATAATATTTCATCTGCCTTCGGTGTTGTAGGACCGTTGGCAAGCTCTAGAATGGCTTTGGCTTTAACCTTATTAGCATTGGCGTCTGTTAGGACATTCTCATATGCGGCTGGAATAAGAAGGTCGCAGGGGAGTTTGAGCAATTCTTCATTGGTGATATTTTTACTATCCATAAAACTCGAAAGAGCGCCTGTGTTTTTTTTATGTTTTAAAAGTTTTTCAATATCAATACCACTTAAATTATAAATTCCACCCTTAGAATCTGAAATAGCAATTATTGTATGTCCGTGTTCAGCGAAAATTTGCGCAGCATTGTTTCCCACATTTCCGAATCCTTGCACAATTATTTTGCATTTTTCGGGCAATCCTAATTCTTTTCTAAATGCTTCAAAAACATAAAATCCACCCAGACCCGTAGCTGTATCTCGGCCTTCTGATCCACCATCTTTCAATGATTTACCCGTGATTACAGCACCAGTTTTATCACCAGTTATTTTTTCGTATTCATCTGCCATCCAAGCCATAATCTCTGGCGTTGTATTTAAATCCGGCGCCGGCACATCTTTATGTGGTCCTAAAATATCGGAAAGTTTTTGCATCCATCCACGCGAAAGTCGTTCCAATTCTCCCTTAGATAATTTTTTTGAATCAACTGTTATTCCGCCCTTGCCTCCGCCCATCGGGATTCCAGCTACAGCGCATTTAAGCACCATCCAAAAAGCGAGAGCTTTAACTTCATTTATTTCAGTTTCAGAATGATATCTAATTCCACCTTTATAGGGTCCTAAAGTATTATTGTATTCTACTCGGTATCCTTCAAAAATTTTTATAGAACTATCGTCCATTTTTACCGGTATTGAAATTCTAATGTCTCGATCCGGCTGACGCAGGCAAGCGATTAATCCATCGCCAAAATTTTTAATTTTAGCAACCTTGTCCAATTGCGTCATCGCGTTTTCGAATGCGTTATTCATGTGTTTTTTTGCGCTAGCTTCTCAAATAGATTACGCATAATTTAATTGTATAGCTAATCTTTCTAATATGTCTAATTCTGCTTTAGTATTGGCGCCCAAGGCCTCATATGGTTCTATTTCTATGGATTCTATTTCTATTCCTTCCGCCGTTGCTATTTTAATCAAATCGGTAAGATAATATTCTTTTTGCGCGTTGTTATTTTTAAGAGATTCAAGATTTTTCCACAACCAATCTGCCTGAAAAGAGAAATAACACGGATTAACTTCAGTTACTTTTATTTCTTCGTCACTGGCGTCTTTAAATTGAATATCTCTTATAATTTTTCCATTTTTGTCTCTGATAATTCTGGAAAAATTTACAAAGTTAATTCGCCAATCTCTGAAATTTGGCAATTTAACCGTAGCCATCGTAATTTTTTTTCCGGATTCAAGATGTTTTTCGTTTATCTTTTTAATAGTTTGAGCGCTAATAAAAGGATGATCTCCATATAACACCATAACATGTTCCGTATTATTTTTTAAATAATCTTTTGCTAAATTTACCGCATGTCCTGTGCCGAGTTGTAATTCTTGATTTATATAGTGATATTTTTTACTCTCCTCATTGAGCTCTTTTATAACCAATTCTTTTTTATAACCAACCACAATAATTGGATTATTGTCAATGTCTGATTTTGCAACAGATTCTAGAAGATGTTTAATCATGGGTTTGCCTTGAACTTTTACTAAAACTTTCGGCAATTCACTCTGCATTCTTTCACCCTTTCCCGCCGCCAAGATTATTATTTTAGTTTTGTCATTCATGTTTAAGGATTATACACTAAGCTTGGCGCTTTTCAATTTCTTTGATGATCTTCGGAATTTTTTTAAAATCTTCCATTAAAATTTCACGCATCGAACCGTCATAAAGAGCGGCGGCTGGATGATAAAGAGGGAAGAAATATTTTGTGGACATACCTTTAAAAACTTTTATTAATAATTTTCCATGGGCTTGAGAAATTTGGAGAGCGGGAAAAAAATTATTCATCGCATGACGGCCGAGAAAAACAATAACTTTTGGAGAAATTATTTTTAATTCTTCCAAGAGCCATTCTCGGCAAGCGGATTTTTCTTCAGGCAGGGGATCGCGGTTATTGGGTGGGCGATATTTTACTATATTAGTGATGTATATATTTTCTCTTTTTAAATCAATGGCTGACAGCATTTCTTCCAAAAATTTTCCAGCCGCTCCGACAAACGGACGGCCGAGTTGGTCTTCCGAACGTCCTGGCGCCTCGCCAATAAAAACTATCTCTGCTTCGGGACTACCGTCTCCCGGCACCGCTTGCGTCGCGGTTTTTTTAAGTTCACACTGGCATTCTTCCATCCATTTTTTGTTCAGGTTTTCTAATTCTGTTTTTTTGTCCATATAATGATTGTATAAAATTAAAATTTTTTTATCAATTAAAAAAAGTTGACGTATCGGTTTTGAGGTGGTAATCTGATTTTGGAGTCTATTCGCACCATAAAGAAAGGAGAATAATCTTTGCCCACTTCGAATTTAAGTCATTTTGTGGTTGTTCTGTGTTCTTGTTCTTCACCAGATTGTGAAGAAAAAAATACCCAACTGGGGGAATTCTTTAAACAATTCAGGATTACAGCAAAGAAGGTTAGGCAAAAAAAAGCCGAAGCCAGGAGACTTTTGGATCGCGCTCGCCGCCGAATTCTTGATGGTAAAAACCCACTCAGTCTTCCTCTCCTTATTGTTTTTAGTGGTGACGAGGGGAAGAAGATTCTTTGGGCCGGAGCCCGACCGTCCAACGAAGAGCTCGAAAAAGTTGCTTATCTGGCTGGCAATTATGCCTAGCCAGAAAAGAATTATACCCTCGCCGTGATGTGTGTGCGGCGGGGTAGGGCAGGAATGCAATAGTTTTTTAAGCGCCTCGGCACCTCTGGTTTCCGAGGTGTAGTTATTTATAGAGAGGTTTTTTACAAAAGACCGCAATAAAAAATAGAAAATAATTTATCTACTAAACTATCATACATGATATACTAAGAAATTTTAGCAAGAATCATTCTTGCTTGTTACGAATTTGTGACCTTAACGATACCTGACTCAAAACCCTATATAAAGTTCTTCAATGAGCTTGGAAAGATAATCTCTAACTTTGAAAAGCCGTTAAATTACCAAGTTTTACAACAAGAAGCTCTTTCAATCTCTTCCCCTAATGGTATTTAAATGTAGGACTTTATCTTGCAGAGTTTCTAAAAAAATTCTCACCAGGGTCACTTTGTTTATGGTAAGTTTCTCCTTTAGACCAAGCATGGTTCTTGCAATTTGGACAAGTGGCATATCCATCACTTCTAGTATGTAAGCGTATAATGAGGTCATCACTTTCTACACATTTACTACAAAATGGACCGTCAATTGTTCCATTTTCTCTTTTTAACCAATAGCAATTATTCTGGAAATTAGCAGTTTCCTTGAAATGAGTAATGTCTTTTAGTTTTTTATTTTCCTCCTCAAGCTCTGCAATTCTTTTCTGATTATTTAAAAGTGCTTGTTGTGCTTCAAGAATTTGCTGGTATTGTTCAATTTTATCTGCTTCTCTTAGGATTTTAGCAGCAGAGGTTAATCCATTCATTATATCCATATTTTTAATTGTATCATTATTTATAACTTACATTAATATGGTTCATCCACTGTATCCACAGTAGATAAGTTATCTAAGACATCTCCCATCTCGCTATAAGATGACCATGCATAATCTTGAGCTTCTTCAATAATTGAATTAGCGTCCTCAATATTATTATTAGCTTCCTCAAGAGCATATTGATATTCTTCAAGTTGGCTCTCTAAAGAAGAAATTCTATCTTCCAGCATAGCTCTTTTTCCGTTACTTGAACCACCTAATGACCAAGATATTACAAGCAAGAACAGCAGAATACCAGCTATTGTTTTATATGTTGTCTCTTTTTCCATAATATGCATTATACACAATATTGAATTTTTGTTTATGTGTTATAATAAATGTGCTTGTAAATTAAATAACCATCATTTTTTGTCTTTTTATTAAAAAAGATTTCAGGGAAAGACCAGAAATGAAGCAGATGTTCTAAATAATTATTAAAGATTTTTTAGTATAACCTGTAAAGGCTCTACTCAGGAGTAAGTCCCTAGGGATATACTCAAGAGTATAGCCCCAACATTTCTATTCCTTGTCCTTTGAGAGATTTAGTGCTTTGAGAGGTCGCTAGTCGGCAACCAGCAACTAGATTTACAAGTAAATGAGATGGTTAAAGTTGCCCGTCTCATATTGCAACAATTATGGAAACAATAATCCAGTTGTTGCTTGTTTTGCTGATTATCAAAGAAGCAAATAAGCACTAAAGACCTCAGTGGATAATGAAAATACACTCATCAAAACAAGAACTGCTAAATTTATTGGGTATCAAGGATAACTATCTATATCCAAACTTTTCTACTAAATATAAAGAATTTCCAAAACCAAAAAAGAATGGAGGTACTCGCCTGATTAAACCTCCCAATTTTAATCTTAGGAAGATTCAAAGAACCATTCTTGATAAAATACTTTACAGCCACCCTCAACTTGAATGTGTTTATGGATTATCAAAAAATAAAAGCATACTACATAATGCTAAATTTCATCAAAAGAATGTAAGTGCACAATTATTGATTTTAGATATAGAAAACTTTTTTCCTAGCATATCTAAGAAAAGTATACACGGAATATTTAGAAAAATAGGATTTAATAAAGAAAACTCTTCAATACTTACCAAGCTTTGCACTATAGACGGATCTTTGCCTCAAGGTGCACCAACAAGTCCATATTTAGCATCAATGGTTTGTGTAAAGCTAGATAAAGAGATTTTTAATTACTGCAAAAGAAGAGGTTTTGTTTATACAAGATATTTTGATGATATAAGTATTTCCGGAAAGAATATACTAGATAAACATGCCAAAGAAATAGAAAAAATTATTCACAAAAATAGATTCAATTGCAATAAGGAAAAAAGAGAGTTCTTTGATTTCAATACAGATAAAACTATAAACAGTGTCCTTATCAGCAAATCTGGATTATCTGTAAGCAATTCTTACAAGAAGGAAATAGCAGGTATTTATAAAAAACTTCTAGCTGAAGACAGCACTCAAAATAAAAGAATTTTTGCTGGTAAATTTGGTTTCTATTTACATGTTAATAAGAAGGAAGCTGGACAGTTTTTAAAAAAACTAGAAAAAATGAATTTATAGCTTTATTTTATTGTGTATTTAAACCAAATAGCTATTTGGCATAATTTGCATAATACATACTTTTCAGGGGTTTAATTTGGGTTAGTTTGATTGGGTTAAATACTCAACTTTTCCATGTTCCTTTTGTGTCTTAATTATTTAATTAATAAACATCTTTTAGAGCCTTAAAAAGATTTTAGCTTAATTGGCTTAATACACACTTTGCAGAGGTCATTTTTAGTTAGGTATTTTGGGTATAAATCACAGTTTTACAGGTAGATAGAATTAGGTTTAATTCCCAGTTTTCAAGCAGTAGAGAAATTTTGTTAAATTTGCAAAATGAAGCAGTTTTACATGGTTCATTAAAAATCTAGGTCTTTGGGTTAAATACCTATTTTTTCATAGTCCAAATTGTATTTGGATTTTTGGTTAAGTCCTAGTTTTTAGCAACTGGACAGATTTTGATTATTTGATTTTTAATCAATTTTACAAACGTCGCTATCGTCTATGGAATAATAAAGTTCTCTTGAGGATTCATCATTTTCATTGTCATCAGGAGCAATAGCAAAGGCGTGAATGGCCTCTGTTAGTGCATCGGGGCAATTATTTAAGTTTTGGAAAGCTTGAGCTCTTTGAGTCCAGAAATAATAGTCGCAATACCACACTTCACTATCATTCAAGTATTTATCACTAAGTGTGATTACTTCTTTGTACTTTTTTTCTTCCATTAAACGGCGGATATTGTAAATATCATTACTTCTTTTGTTTGGTCTTTCTTCTAAAAGATAATCTTCACATCCGGAAAATTCTTTTGGGTATTGGTCAGCATAATTACTAATTGCACTCTCATACTTTTCCTTACCCACAAGTTCTTCAACTCTTGAATTAAAGTATTCTTTTGCCCATTCAGCCGTATATATTATATTTTGTGTTGATTGAATTGTTTTATCATTCTGATTTAAATATATCAAAAAACCTAGCACTAAAGGAATTATAATCAATACCCACCAACCATATTTTGTAAATTTATTCATTGTTTATTTAAATATACGCCAAGCTTTAATAAATTTTTTCTGAGTCCTTTCTTATCAATTAGTGTGTTAAGTATTTTTAAAATATCCTTCCCGGTTTTCATCGCTTGCTCTGCGTCTTTTTGATTTAATCTTTTTTCTGATAAATACATTTTGTGAGCAATTTTGTTGCGACTTGTTTTGTAATTTTTGAGCATAGACAATAACTTTTGTGTTTCACTAGTCTTTTTCATACATGCTTGGAACATAAATATAAGATTACCGAGCGTCCTTTCGATTAAAGATTCGTTGTATTTCTTATCCCGTAGTGAAGAGTGTAAAAGAACGGTAATTGCAAGTGTTGTTTGAACTTCATTTGTTTGCAAAATAAATTGTCCGAATATTTCATTCTCTGATTCCGGAGCAAATGAAAGTGAGCGATCCTTTATGTTTCTTTCCTTCATTATTGTTTCATTTGATTTTTTTCTTACCATATTTTGTAAATTTATCCATTGTTTGTGGGGTTATCCATTTAAGTTTAATCAATAATTGCCTTGTTTTTTAGGAACACTTAAAATACTTGCCATGTAACTGTGTCTCTGCCAATTTTCCCAAATCGGTCTCTTACTTCTACAGTTGCCCTATGTATGCCTGGGCTATTATATTTGGTTGTATTTACATCCCATTTCTGTACATTCCCTCTGGCACTGAAATTTTCGTCCCAATTAAGACCATCACTATCATCAAGATCAATTCTATATTCAAGTTCGTCATTGTCTGAGTCTGTCGCTTTAGCTGTAAAGAGAAAGGTTGTGCCTGCTAGTGCTGATGTAGGATTCACTGAAAGTGTGACTATTGGTGCTTTGTTTAAAGCTATATTTCTTGCTTTTTTATTTTCCAATATTGGCAAATCGCTAATATTAATAATATTATTAATGCTCTGTATCATTCCTTGGATTTCATAATTTCCTAATTTTACAGCTGTCGGAATTCCCATGACACAAAGATTATTTTTATATCCTGCTATTGCTAATCCGCCAGAATTTCCGCTGTCTATTTTTGCTGTAATAAAATAATTGTAATCGGGATAGGTGCTAGTTGGGTTGTCATCATAAGATGAAATTATGCCATTTGTTACAGTCAAGTTTATTGACGTAACATCACCAGCTTGAGTCTGTGTCGTCGTTTGTGTTGTAGCTGGGAAACCAATAACAAAGACTGAGGTGGCAAGTGGTAAATATTTTGGACAAGAGGTAAAATTTTTATCAACTGAAGGTGGTTCGTCTGACGATTCACTTATAAAGGATATTTTTTTTAATTTAATTATTGCATAATCAACAATGTCATTTATTTCAACTAAGGCGTTATCAATGTCTAAATCGTAAAATACTCCGTTCGATTCTTCTGTATCAGAATTATTTGGATTACTATAGATTAATTGACATCCTTTCGCTCCTTCAATAACATGATAATTTGTTAAAAATTGATAATTACTATCGTATTTCCATATTGATCCCGAACCTGACCAACTATTTCCCTTCCCATCATTACATGAAATATATCCAACATACTCCATGTATTTATTAATGTTACTTATCGAGTTTTCGGTTACGGGCTTTTGTGCTGAATAACTTTGGTATTTTTTTATTCCTAAATATCCTCCGCCTCCCAAAATTAAAACGCCAGTGATAATTGTAATGAAAAGTGGTATTTGAATAAATCCTTTTTTGGTTTTCATTTTATAAAATACTTAATATCTTTTTTATAAATCTTCGCAAAATCTCCCAATTCAATTGCTTCGATCTTCCGCTCGCCTCGTTCAATCTTGGAAAGATACGATTGAGGTCTTTTTAACTTCTTTCCCGCTTCAACTTGCGTAAGTTCCGCCTCAAGGCGAGCGGAACGAAGTTTTTCAAACAATTTCTTGTTTTTTTGCGAATGTTTCTTTGGGTGACTCTACCGGGAATCGCACCCGGATTTAGTGCTTGAAAAGCACTCGTCCTAACTGTTAGACGATAGAGCCAGTCCATTTATCTTATATTATTTTTGAAAAAATCGCAAAAAATTGTTTAGTCTTAGAAAGAACCGTTCTTGCTATTCTCCATAAACATTGCCTTTCCGCTAGGAAAGACCAAATGGAGTTCCCAAGCGACGGTGAAAAATTATTTGTAGTCACAAAGCATACACTTGAGCAAGGGGAGTCCTTGCTCACTTGCTCAGCCATCCGCGCGGGCTTCGGCTTTTTGTTTTGGCGAAATTTGTACTAACTATTTTCAGTTTGAGAACCTGTTTCCTGTTCAACAATCGGAGTAATATTTGAGTCCGGGGTAATAGGACTCATTCTATTTTTTATTCTCTGTATAACATTTTCGGCTGATTTATTAGCTTGACGCCATACTACAAAGAGTATGATTCCACCTATTGTGGTTACAAGAGCAATAATCCAAAATACAACATAAACTTTTATATCCTCAATTTTTGTTGAAAAAATATTAATGAAAAAAGAAATTCCGATTGAGAGCAATCCAATCGCAAAATTAAGATAGGTTGAAGCGGGAGATCCACGCTCTAATAAACTTAGTTCATCCTCCGTAACATCGTACAAAGAAATGGAACCAAGTTTCGCTCGATTGATTTTTACTCCGCTTGAAATTTGCTCGTTTTCGTTTGGCATAATTATAAATTCTTTTTCAGCCAATCATTGCTGGCAACAGGATTACTCCAAGCAGCTTCCGTCCCAGAACGAACAACAATGAGCCGATCTCCTCCCGCTAGATTAGAAAGTATATGATTTCTAATATCCTTTGCGGGCTTATCAGAAACCACCGCCCAAGTATTTGGGGTAATCTTTGCCCAAGTACCATAAGATTTTATAGCATTCTCTAGTCCTGTTTTGTCAGAAAGAGACGTTTGAAATGAAATAATATAACACTGCATATATGTAATGATACTAATTTATTTTGCTATAATCAACACTTCCTTTGAATTTCCATTACTTAAAACATATTTATAATCTAACTTTTTTACCTCAATTGATTTTTTATACTTGCCTAACATTTTTACCAACTCTGTAATTGTGGGTGTGCCATCATCTCGATAAGAAACAACTAAAATAGAATCTTTGAATTTAGCAAACAGTTTTTCAAATGCGTTATGAATTTCCCCCTTATTGCACCATTCATTTTTCCCATTTTTTATTTTCTTATGTTTTGAAGTTTTGTCAATAAGGTTAGGCCATTCATCATAAAAAACAATTCCTTCGAGAAAATGATAGAAGTCAAAATAATTTACCCCAACACCCTTCGTTGAGATATAAGGAGTATCAATATAAACAAGGTCGGTTTTTGGAATATCTAAATAAAAAATATCAGCGTGAAATACTTTATTCTTTTTTTGGTTATCAAAAACGGCATTATTTGCTTCTTCTACAAATCTTAAAAAATGATCCTCAAATGAGGTGTCCCATGTTTTTTTATTACCAAAACTTCTTTCTACTTCTGCTGTCCTTATATAAAGATTTTTGCGATGAAATAGATTGTAAGGTCTTTTAATAATACAAGATTGGAACAGGGCGTAATAAGCCAAAGCTTGTTTGTATTTATTTGTTATTCTTCTGATATTGGTAATTACAATATCAAGCCATTTATTTTCTTCATCGGTAAAATAAATATCATGAAAAGTATCATAAATAAATGATGGGTATTTAATTTTTGTTTGTTTTTCCAGAATAAAATCAACATCTTTATTATCTAAAGTTATTCCGGGGTTTTCTATAATCGCTAATCCTACGTAATAATTGAATTTCAAAGAGTCATTATAAAAAACTTGTTTTCCATTTTTTTTATACATATAGGCAACACAACCAGTTCCGCCAAAAGCATCAAGTACAGAGTTAAAATTCAAATATTTTGTATAGTAATCTATCCAGTTTAAAATCTTAAATTTACTTCCCTGATATCTAGTCGACGGCAAAATGCCAACCTTCTTTGTTGCTATTTCCTTAAATAATTTTATTTGTTGTGTTGTATTTTGCATAATTTAGACATTTTTTACATTTCTGTATTTCAAATAATCTCTAAGATTTGAATAGGGCGGTCGTTTTAATTTTGCACTTCGTGCCATTTCTAACGTCATATAATTTATCCAAAAATCATCAAAAACTTTAACTCCTAGAGTAGAAAAAAGACCTGTGCCTTCTCTCAATTCACTCATCTTGACGCACGACCCGATATTTTTAGTATTTCCACTCCCAGGACGGTCTTTGGCAATTCTATACTTTTCTTGAACAATGAAATCAAAATCTTTTACTGCCGATAAGATATTTTCCAAATCATCAATAGTATAAACTCTGTTTTCGTCTATCAGTTCTTCTTGCTGAGTATAGATAATGCCAAGAATATAATGCTTGTCATATTCTTTGTACGGAAAAGTGATATTTTTCTTTGAATCCCTATAACGAAAATATCCGGTAAAAGCTCCAAGTGTAAAACCTGAAACCACCTCGTTATTTTTTCTGTAAGTGCTTTTTAGATCAAGAGCAATTTTCTTTTTATCTTTTGTAATAAAAGTAACATCGGGATAATGGTTTTGCTCCGCAGAAAAAATCATCTCGTAGCCGTTCTCTTTTGCAAATTTTTGAATAACCGGAAACATCATTAATTCGATGATTTTTGAAACAACTTTTGTATCAACCGAGATGGTGTAAATATTTTTTGCTATATCAATAAAACCCTTGACTGACCAGTCACCGGACGGAGTAGCAAGGACTTTTCTAAAATCCTCAGTATGTTTTAATAGGTTTTTCTGAAAGTTATCTTTTTCCATTACAATAGAATTGTATCAGTTTTCCATTAGTTTTTCAATGGAAACCCACCGAATTTCGCCAAAAACAAAAATGCCAAAACCCGCGCGGATTCCCTCCCAGACCCTACCTCCGCGCGGGAGAGTCCGCATTTAGCACCCCCGCTTCATTTCCCCCAGACATTTTGTGGCGGGGTGCGGGATTTTGTTCGAAAAAAGTTCGTGCAAAGTGTATAATTAATTCACAAATTTTTTAGCTTTATTTCATAAATGTATTTTCTCGTAACCCAAATAGATATTTTAGCGATTTGGAATCATGTAGTTGTTTTTGTGGTATAATAAAACACTGTTTTGGTGGCGCTAGGCGTAGCCCGCGCTATCTATATTGGATTTGTTTCGTTTCAGCAGTAATTAATTATGTAAATGTTTCATCTAATAAAAAAATACAGGCATTGGAAATTGAAAAATACTTTTCTGCTAATCCTAAGTATAGGAATACTTTTTTATTTTGCCGACAGTTCTTTTGTAAAAAACCTTATTCAGGAAATAGACAGTCTGGGATTTTTAGGAGTATTTATTACAGGTATATTTTTTGTATCTACGTTTACTGTTGCACCAGCAAGCCTTGTTTTATTTTATCTCACTAAGGAGCTTAATCTTTTTGGAGTGGTTGTTTTCGCAGGATTCGGAGCAATGCTTGGCGATTATATTATTTTCCGCTTTTTCAAAGATAAGGTATTTGAAGAACTAAAACCTATATTTACAAAACTAGGAGGTTCGTATGTCTCAAAACTATTTTCTACTCCGTATTTTGCTTGGCTGGCACCAGTAATTGGTGCCATAATCATAGCTTCACCTTTTCCTGACGAAATTGGCATTGGTCTTTTAAGTGTTATAAAACTTAAAAATTGGCAGTTTCTTACTCTTTCTTTTAGTCTTAACTCTCTTGGTATTTTTCTTATAATTAGTTTTGCTGATTTAATACAATAATTCTAACATGATTTTTACCCCTTTCTTTTTTCGCTTAATTGTTCTATACTAAAAAAGTATGGTAGATACTAATTAGTCCTTGTATTCTTTCATATAATTATCATTAAATTAATTAATAATTATGAGTGAAGAAAAATGCCCTGTATGTGGTAATAACCCATGCACTTGCCCACCAAAAGCATAAATTTATCTTTTGAGTTTCAACAAAAAATAGCTCTCAAGGGAGCTATTTTTTGTGCTTAAATAAAAACAAAACCCTTTATTTGATTAAACAGGAGGTTCCAATTCGTGCTACAATGGGTCACAAGAATAGGTTAAACTCTCCAAGAGAGAGGGTCGAATACATTATTATAGTGAGAATATATATATAATATATGGCACAAAAAGAAATTGGGAAAGTAAATCATTGGTATGACAAAGCGCAAGTGGCAGTGATAAAACTAAGCGGGAGCATTAAGGTTGGCGATAAAATAAAAGTCAAAAAGGGCGATTCAGAATTTGAAGAAACTGTCGGTTCAATGCAAGTTAATCACGTAGCTGTTAGTTCTGGCAAAAAAGGAGACGAAGTGGCGATTCGGCTTTCCCAAAAAACAAAAGAAGGAGCGATAATTTATCCGGCAGAATAAAAAAGATTATTTTAATGTTTAAAGACAGAAAAGAGGCAGGGCAATTGTTAGCGGAACAACTCGCAGAATATCGTGGAAGGGATGCGATTATCTATGCGCTTCCAAGAGGAGGGGTCGTGCTCGGTTTTGAAATAGCGCGATCTTTACATGTGCCGCTCGATTTAGTTATTGCTAGAAAAATCGGACATCCGGATAATCCGGAATACGCTATTTGCGCCGTTACTGAGACAGGCGAACCATTTTGTAACGAAGAAGAAAAAGCAACGGTTGACTCTCGGTGGCTCGAAGAAGCAATAATGAAAGAGCGAAAGGAAGCAAAACGGCAAAGAATTATATATTTTAAAAATCAAACATATCACTCGGCAAAAAATAAAATTGCGATTGTGGTGGATGATGGAGTCGCAACAGGACTTACCTTGCGCGCCGCGCTTCGTTCTCTCCGTCAACAAAAACCAAAAGAACTTTTGGTGGCGGTGCCAGTTGCTCCGCATGGGTTGGTGGAAATTCTTCGCGCTGAAGCTGATAAAATTATGGTCCTAAAAGATGAGCGGGAATATCTTGGCGCGGTCGGGGCATATTATCAAAATTTTCCGCAGGTATCCGACGAGGAAGTTGTTGAGTTACTTAGACGATCGGAGTAAGGTAATAATGATACGGAGGGTTGGCAGAATGGCAATGCACCGGTTTCGCCACCGCCTACGACGGGGTCCCGCAGAAAGCGGGAAAAACACTAAAATTATGACTAATTATAAAGTTTATATTTTAAAAAGCTTAAACTTTAATAGATACTATATGGGTCATAGTGCAGATATTGAAAAAAGATTAACAGAACACAATAAAGGTAAGGTTCGTTCAACAAAAGCATATAGACCTTGGAAAATAATTTATTTTGAGTTAAAGTCAAACAAGAAAGAAGCATACGCAAGAGAAATGCAAATAAAATCTTATAAACACGGTGAGGCTTTTGAAAAATTAATAAACGGAGGCGTCGCATAGTGGTTTAGTGCACCGGTTTCGAAAACCGGAGTGTCGCAAGGCACCGTGAGTTCAAATCTCACCGCCTCCGCCAGTTAGAAAATGAAGTCATTGGCTCGCCCACTACGCGGGCTCGCCAGCCGTTTTTCGGGGAAATTTCAAGCCGCTTTGAATTCAGCAAGGCCAAAAGCAGGCTTTTCTTTTCGGAATTGAAATAAATCATAATTTTTGATAGTATGATAGTGATAGTGTATCAAATCACTTTAATACTATCAAGATACTGCAAGTATGGCAACTGGAAATAACATAGGCGAAAACATCAAGAAACGCCGGACAAAATTGGGGCTTTCGCAAGAGGATTTTGCCCAAAAGTCAGGCGTTAAATACACAACCCTGACAAAAATTAAGAGTAATGTAATTAAAAAGCCCTCTGTGCTTATTATGGCGAAATTAGCTAAAGCGTTCGGCGTTTCAATTGAGGATTTAATAAAATAATTATGAGATTCATTGGCTGTAAAGAAAATTTACTGGATTTTATAGAAACCTTTGTCAAACAAAAGGACATTAGGGGTAATATTTTTTGTGATTTATTTGCCGGAACTGGAAGTGTAGCAAAACATTTCAAGAAACTTGGCTATAAAATTATTTCCTCCGATCTTTTGTTTTTTTCTTATGTTCTGCAAAAAGTTTATATTGAACAAAATCAATATCCTAAATTTGCCAAATTATTGAAGCACTTAAAAATTGATCCTGTTAAGGAAACGCTTTTTACTAGCGATAGCCAAAGCGCGAAGGAAATTATCAAACACCTAAATAATTTAGAAGGCGTTGAAGGATTTATTTATAAGAATTATTCGCCTGAAGGAACGCGAGGGCAAACTTACTCCCGTAAATATTTTACGGGCGATAACTCTAAACGAATTGACGCAATCAGAGGGAAAATAGAAGAGTGGAAAAAATCAAATCTTATCAGTGAACAAGAATATTATTTTTTACTTGCTTCGCTTATTGAGGCCGTGCCATTTGTCGCAAATATAAGCGGGACATACTCGGCTTTTTTAAAAGAATGGGACAAGCGAGCTTTCAAAAAACTAACACTTGAAGTGCCGGAAATAATAAAAAGCAACGAAACGCACAAAGTTTATCATATTGACGGCCTCAAAGTTTTGGACCAAGTAAAAGGCATTGATATTTTATATCTTGATCCGCCGTATAATGAGCGGCAATATGCCCCCAATTATCATATTTTGGAAACTATCGCAAAATGGGACAAGCCGGAAATAAAAGGCGTTACTGGAATGAGGTCGTATGAAAACCAAAAATCCGAATTTTGTAATCCAAAAACAGGGATAAAGGCACTGGGCGAAATTATGAAGAAAAATAATTTTAAGCATTTGCTTTTAAGTTATAACGACGACGGCATAATGCCGGAAGGCGAAATTTTAAAATTATTTAACAATGCAGGTAAAAGTGAAATTTCAGAGCAAAATTATCAACGATATAAAAGCAATAGCAACGGCGAACAAAAAAATGGCGTAAAAGAAAAAATTTATTATCTAAAAAGAGTTAATCAGCAAAACAAGCTAAATGATTTAAGCGGTTCGGAATGGATATTTTTTCTCAACTCCGTTGAAGTTACGCATTATTCAACAAAAGGTGCTGATGGCTTCGCTCATCACTTACGAGGCAAACACCCGTCGCCAAAACCACCGCAATTGATGAAAAAATTTGTTGATTTTTTCACGAAAGAGGGTCAGGTCGTTTTTGATCCATTTATGGGCGTTGGCGGAACGCTTGTCGCTTGTTCGTTGTCCAATAGAAAGGGTGTCGGCATTGATTTATCAAAAAATTATATTGATTTGTATAAAAAAGTTTGTAAAGAGCTTGGCGTTGCGGAACAAACCGCAATTGTCGGTAATTCTTTAGAATTAGATAAACTTCTACAAAAAAATACAAAGGTTGATTTCATTCTTACCGATCCGCCGTATGGCGAAATGTTAAGCAAAAAGAGGACGGGGCAGAAAAAAAAGAAAACTGGTATTGCGGTTGCCACTCCATTTACAAATCACGAGACAGATTTAGGAAATATGGAAAGGGAAAATTTTCTTGAATCGCTAAAAAATGTAATTGCGAAATCCGCAGAATATCTAAAGCCGAAAGGGTATATTGCGGTTTTTGTAAAGGATTTACAGCCGAACGGAAACGGACATAATATGTTGCATTGCTATATCACAAGCAAATTACTTGAAATACCAGATATTTCTTTTAAGGGTTATAAAATTTGGTATGACGCAACGCAAAAACTTTATCCATTCGGATACCCCCACGCTTTTGTCGCTAACCAATTTCACCAATTTATCATGATATTTCGTAAAGAAAAATAATCTATGAAAAATAATAATCTTTGGATTTTAACAGAGGAAAGACCGAAGCGAGAAGTTATCGCAAATATTTTGATGATGTTTGCAAAAGATAATAAATTCGCTTGTTTTATTGATACAATCCGGATTTTACCGATTTTAGAAAAAGGAAAATTTACATTCTTGTATGAAGTTGTTGGTTTTCGTTGCAATAAAATTGAAAGAGTGTTTATAAAATCCGTTAGCGGATTTTCCAGTTTTGTTGATTTTCTAATTTTTTACCAAGAAAAACAGCCGACGCAAAAAGATATTCCGCTTTATGCGATAGAAGAAACAAAAACCGATGATAAAGAAAGTCGGAATACTGGCGTATATCAACGAGCATCAAAATTTGTTTTTCTTGAACATTATTATCCTGAAACCAAAAAGGTAATGCTCTATAACTTGAAAATAGAGCAAAAGGAAACACCAACAGCCACTTACATTTTTGGCACAAAATTATTACTTACGCTCGGCGTAGAAATACAAGGTAAAAAATTGGACGAAAAGATTTTTAAGCCGTTTAATTCCTTTGATGAAATTATTGCTTTCAAAAAGAAAATGCGTCGCGCGCCAAAAGGCAATATCCCTATTTTGATTAAGAAAAACGACGATAAAATTACAATTTCTGGCAGATTATTCAAATCCAGTGGACTTGCTCACGATCCGAATATCGGAGCGTTGAGTTTAATTAGCGCGGCAATCCGAAAACTTGGCTGGACAGGCGAAATTATTATCACAAAACACGGCTTGAAACAAAAACATTTACAAGCGGACAATAAATTTATAAAAATTGCTAATCATCTAAAATTACAAATTCAGAAGTTAGTTTTACCCGCAAGCAAAGAGCAAGATATTTATTGGAAATACGAAACAGAAGGTGAAAAACTTGGCACAATTTTTATTCATTTGGTCGTTGAAAATTTTACAAAAGGATTTTCTATTTTTGAAAATCATGCCGGTTGCGAAAAGGGCTATTTTATAACGAGCGATGGCAAATACATCCCGCTTGAAAAATACTCGGACAGAAAAGCGTATAAAGCTGGCGACAAGAATAAAATCATCAGCATCCCCGATTTAATTTTGATTGATTTCGGTAGAAGCGAGGTTATCAATGTTGAGGGGAAAAAATATCAATTCCGACAAAACGGAATTAACGAGTTAAAAGGTTTCGGTGATATAGAAAAAACTTACATCAAGAAATATTATCCAAAATATAAAATTATTCGCACAGTTGTTTTATATGGCGGAACAAAAAAGAAAGTTGTTGAAATTGAAGTCGGATTTTTGCTCAACGAAAACGGCGATCTTGTTTTAGGAATAAAAGCCCCTGCTTTATTCAGAGAAGCCATTAAAAATCTTTTGGATTTTTGGTCATAGCACTATGAAATTCATTTCGGGAAAATTAAAACATCTAAATAATTATTTTAAGCGTTGGCTTTATGCAAAACGCCATTCTGCACTTAATCAATACACAGAAGAATATTTAGAATACTTTGGACATTTATTTAGTAGAGCCGCAACAACAAGTGGTTTTAATTATTTATGTACATTATTGCGAGTAGAGGGGATAACAAGCGGACACTGGGACGCTTTTGTGGAAGCAGAAGAGGCGGCGATGGATTTTAGTCGGCTTTTGAGAAAAATGAGTAAAGGGCAAGAAAAAAGAGCTTTACGAATGGGCCTTTTTCTATATTCTCATTCTACGGAGATGTCCGTCCCTTACGAAATAATTTCAAACCTATTACGCTCTTGCCAAGACAAGCCATACAAGATGTATCCATTCGCCCATCTTGTCCGAGTGGAAAAAGGGAAAACGCCTAGCATATTTGCAAAGCGTTATTTGCCAACGCCAGTTAAAAAAATTCAGCATATAAAAGAGCTTGCAGTAGCTTGTGGCGAGGAACGAATTGGAGAAATTTTTGATACTTTCTTTCGTAATGATGTCAGAAATGCTTTTTATCATTCAGATTATGCTATTTCCGATGAGGAGTTTCGCATTATTGAAGGTGGCGAAATAGGAAAACAAACTATTAAGCTGGAAGAATTATCTGATTTACTAAGTCGATGTTTCGCATTTTATTCCGCCTTTTTTATAACTTTTAATCAGGTGAGGCGGGGGCTGGTTGTAGGAAAAAAATTTTTAAGGAAGCCAAACTACGAAGTGCTAGAGTTGTTATCGGATGAGGACGGATTAACCGGATTCAAAATTCATTTTCCAAATGGGTCATATGCTATGTTTGAGCGAAAAAAATACAAGGGTACAACAGGGTTAAATTTAATGTGTCTTGAGGAGGGCATACAATTGAATGTTGGTGATTTGAAAAAATATAACGAAGCTGATGGATGGTATGTGAATGGAAAATCATTTGAAGAATATGGCACAAGATACAATAGAATAGGATTTTGGTTTCCAATCATTTTTTCGAGAAATAGCGACACTCTCCAAAAGAAAGCTACGGAAGCAACAAAAGATAAAGTTGTGCAAGGGTGTCTTTTTTATATTTATGCAACGGGACATAAAGCGATTGAATTTGTAATCAAAAGCAAAAGTGATTTGCGACAAAAAGGAAATTTATTAAAGAAATTGTTAGGGAAAGATTCAAAAAAACTTATCATTGAAAATATCCCGAATAACGGAAATAGCTCTTTTTTATATGATGGGACATATTATCTTGAAAATGACAGACCAGAAACTATTAGAAACGCTTTGAATGATATTGAAAACTATATTGATGGGTTAAAAAGAAAATTTGGGGATAATATTAACTATCGGCTAAAATATCAAATGTATAGCGATGGTTCAGCAGGAAAAAAAGAAAAAACAGGCGAAAATACATTCTCAATAACTTTTAGTATGGATGATCCAAGAACTACACTGGTAGCGTCTAATTTAGAATTGTTTCCAAAAGCTGATTGGAAGATTAAGGAAGAATGGGTATAATGTAATTAAACTTAATCACCCTTTTTTATTTGTAGCCCGCCTACAAAAAAATCGGGCGCGCGCAAATCAGGAAAAGCGAAGAAAACTTTTTTGCTGGCTGGCGAGCATCAGCGAGCGGCGGCGGGGCGGAGCGTCAAAATTCGCAATCTGGATTTTCGTCAAAAAAAGTTCGGATTTTAACCAAAAGGCACCGCCTTCGCCCACTATAGCGGGCTTCGGCGGACAATGTCCGCTCAGAGAAGTTCGCAAAGGAGAGAATCTATTTCGTATGTATTGCCAGATAAATATCTTCCAGCGCGCGGACGGCGTCGCCGGCGGCAATATTGTTTTGGTGATATAAGGCGTTTGTGCAGTCCCCAGCGGCCCAGATGCCGGGAACATCCGTTTTTTGATTCAATGGATTTATTTTTATTCTCCCATATTCATCCAGTGGAATAATGTTTTTGGCAAAATCTGTATTTGGAATTTGTCCAATTTCCACAAAAATGCCCGAGACTTTCAATTCTGTTTCCCCGCCTGCAACGCTTTGCGTAGCATTGCGGGCAGGTTGTCCAGTATTTTTATCTTGATAAATTATTCCTTCAACAAATTTTTCACCTTGTACTTCTAAAATATCCACATTTTTAACCGCTTTCATTTTTGGATTTTTTAAAACTTTTTCAACCGTGATTTCATCAGCGCGAAAACTGTCACTGCGGTGCAGAAGCGTTACAGATTTACAGTATGCCAGAAGTTGAGCGGCAGTTTCAAATCCGGCATTGCCTCCGCCAATAACGGCCACATCCATATCTGCAAACAAAGGCCCATCACAGCTGGCGCAATAGGTGAGACCTTTATGTTCCAGTCTATCCGCATTTTTTGCCTCAAGTTTTCTTCTTCCGCTGCCACTGGCTATTAGAATCGTTTTTGAATTAAATTCTTTATTGTCGCTGGTTTGCACGGTAAAAATCTCCGTATTTTTTGTTATGCTGATTACTTTCTCTCCTTCTTTTACTTCCAAAGTTTGTCCTTCTCCCGTATTAGCCAGTACGTGTTTTTTCAAATTTTCCGCAAGCTCGTTTCCAGACAAAGAAATAGTGCCAATCCAGTTGTAAATTTGTTCGGACACAGCACTTTGCCCGCCCCATTCCGTAGTAATGAAAAGCGTTTGCAATTTTTTACGAGAAGCATAAACAGCCGCCGCCACGCCCGCCGGTCCGCCTCCGATAATTATCAGATCGTAAGTCATTTCTTTATTATATACTAGACATAAAGTTTTTAACCTTGACAGATAGCCATTTATTTGTTATACTATGTAACGATATTTTCCAAGTTCTTTAACAAGAATCACTTCTGAGACGAGCTTTTTGAGCCTTAAAATCTTAGGACTTATAAAGCTCGTCTCACAAGGACTTGCCGCAATAAAAGCCAGGGCGAATCTGGCAATCGAATAAGGGAAGTTATGACTGCAACACTCTCGACAGAAGTGGATTTTCGAGGTTGCTTCTTCGGTACGACCGATTGGGCGAGCTACTACGATTCGCTCCAGCCGTTGGCCGAGGAGGTCAAGGAAATCCTCCAGAGGACCTGCCCCTTCTACCCGAAGAAGCGAATGTTCGAAACACACCTCGTCTTTCAGGGGATCCAGATACTCGACAACGCTCCGCTCACGGTGGCGAAGTGGCTCGAGTTGCACCCGCCGACGAGTCAGCTGAAATTCTACTTCAACACCAATCCGTGGCACGCGGGACAGCCCCACACGGACGAGGCGACGCTCGAGCCACGGTTGTACATCATGCTTCGGGAGATCGTTCCTGGTTCCACGTACAAAAAACCCGACGACCAGCTGACACTGCTTCCCGAAGACTACAAAGTGCCGACCACCATCGAGGAGGTCACGAAGAGCATCCTAGGCTTTCGGAAGACTAGCAAACGGTTCAACCCGAATGTCTGGGCCGCGTGCAAGGAACGGACGATCAAGACCAACACGGCCAATGCTGGTGATGTCTCGTGTGTCGGCCGCTTCGACGAGGACGGTCTCGGCGTCAGCGACTGGCGCGGCCACCGCAACGACAACGTCGGGGTTGGCGCCTCTCGGATTCTGAAGCTGGAATCCTTGAGGACTTGATCCTCTTGACTGCTTGAGCCTCCGCGCCAATTTTTTTTCAGGGCGCGGAGGCTCACAGGGGCTAGTAATCTTGCAACAAAAGTTTTAAATCTTTGGACCATGAGGTCCAAAATCTGGGCCTCGAAAGAAAGCAATGCTTCTCCGAGGCCTTTCTTTTTTATACGCTATAAAGTAATATATTCATATCTTGCTAATGAAGGTTGGATCACGGTTCAACCTCGCGAGATATCTCGCCTTGAGATATCGCCAGAGTACTATTGGTCTACGGATCACGGTAGAGCGCGATTAAGGATAGGGAATGGAAATTCTTGCTTGTTTTTTGCGAAGGTTACGTTTTACTAACGGATGCCTTCAAATGAATACAGAGGAAAAAGTATATAGGCTCGCAAGAGCAGTAAAACTTAATTCTCGTTGACACAGACGAAAACAAGCAAACTACGGCCAATGCTGGTAATGTCTCGTGTGTCGGCAACTTCAACGAGAACGGTCTCAACGTCAACAACTGGAACGGCAACCGCAACAACAACGTCGGGGTTGGCGCCTCTCGGCGCTTCCATACTCTCCAAAGTGAAACACCCTCTCTTTAATGAGGGTGTTTCACTTATCTATCGCTCTTTCGTGGATTTTATCCATCCTCCGAGCATTTTTCCGATTTCATCGAGTTCTGCTTCGATGGCTATATAAGTTTTAGAGTTAATCGCCTTGACGTCCTTCAGGAGACGGACGCAGAGCTTGAGGAAATTCAACTTAACGCTGGTTCTTTCCAAGGTCGGGAGTTTCTCTATTTTTGATTGCTGGCTAGCTAATAGGATGCCTTCCAAAACAGTAATTAAAGTGTTCTCACATTTCTGCCACAGAACGTAGCGATCTTGTTTGGGTATGGTCAAACGCAGGTTATAAAATTCTTTATACAGGTCGTAAGATTTTCTTAAGATGGGGATGTCTAAGTCGTTCATAAATGAAATTCTATAAAGATTTATATTGGTTAATAATTTCGCCCGCTTCGCTATTTCGTGCGTGGGACATGTTCAAGGCAGACAAAAGAAACAGGCAGGACGTTGGCGATTTTGAATTGAACCTCGAAAAAAACATTTTTGATTTGTATCGAGATTTAAAGAACAGAACATACAAACATGGGGCGTACAGAGGATTTTGGATTCATGATCCGAAACCGCGCCGGATTCATAAGGCAACTGTTCGGGATCGTGTTCTTCACCATGCTATTTTCAATGTACTTAATCCGATATTTGAACCGACCTTTATTCCTAATTCTTTTTCTTGCCGTATCGGTAAAGGAACTCACAAAGGAATGGAAAAGATTGCGGAGATGCTTCGGACCGTAAGCCAAAACAATACGAGACAATGTTATGCCCTGAAATGCGACATCAAAAAGTTTTTTGATTCTGTTGATCACGATATTTTGATTAAAATTCTTGAAAGGAGAATAAAAGATGAAAAAGTTAATTCTCTTTTGAGAGAAATTATTTCTAGTTATGTTGCCACTTACGAGAGAGAGAGAAGAAAAACCACTTGAAAAAAGGTATTCCTATCGGCAACTTGACCTCTCAAATTTTTGCCAATATTTATATGAATGTTTTTGATCAATTTATAAAGCATGATTTGAAAGTAAAATATTATGCGCGTTATACTGATGATTTCATTATTGTTTCGGAGGATAAAAATTATCTTGAGAAACTTCTTTTACCAATTCAGTTATTTTTGAAAGAAAAATTAAAATTAGAACTTCACCCAAGCAAGGTCAGTATCCGAAAGTATCACCAAGGAATTGATTTTTTAGGATATGTTGCTTTACCACATCATATTGCCCTAAGAACAAAAACAAAGAAAAGAATGATGTGGAAGTTAAAAAACAAAATGACGGATTACAAAAACAAAAAGATTAACGAGGCCACCCTTCTTGCAACATTCCAATCTTATCTAGGTATTTTATCTCATGCTAATGCTTACAAATTAAGTCAAGAGATACAGAATAAATTCTGGTTTTGGCTGAATGAATAACAAAGACTTTTACAAACTATTTTTATTTTTTTCTCCTCAAAAATGCTGGAACAGCGCTCCATTCGTCTGTGTCATCTTCTATAATATCCTCTATAATCTCCGTTTTCTTTTCTGTTTTTTTAAAAAAATCACTACTGTTTATATTTGAACTCTGTATGGTATTGTGTATTTCTTTTTTAGCCATCGCCGCGTTTTCTTCTTTGAGCAGTGTTTGACCTGTCGATGTTCCAGCAAAGAGACTTTTACGAGGCATATCAGCCGGAAAACTGGTGGCAATAACGGTAACTTTTATTTCACCTTTCTTCATTTTTTCATCTTTAATTGTGCCGAAGATTACTTTCGCGTCTTTGTCAATTGATTCTGTAATTATTTTAGCCGCTTCCTGAATTTCATTAATAGTTAAATCGTCTCCGCCAGAAATGGCAAACAGCACTCCTTTGGCGCCATGAATTGAAACCTCCAGGAGGGGAGAATTAATCGCAGCCAGTGCGGCTTTTTCAGCGCGTTTCTCACCGGAGGCAGAACCAATGCCCATAAGCGCGCTTCCGGCGTCAGACATAACAGCCCTGATGTCTGCAAAATCAACATTAATAATTCCGGGAGTGGTAATAAGATCTGAAATACCTTCTACCGCCTGACGCAGAACATTGTCACAACTAGCGAAAGCATCCTTAAAATTAGTGTTTTTATCAGACAACTGGAGCAGTTTGTCATTTGGAATAATGATAACCGCATCCACTTCTTTGGCCAGATCCTCAATTCCTTTTTCAGCTATTTTCATTCGGTGACTGCCCTCAAAAAAGAAAGGTTTGGTAATTATAGCTACCGTAAGTATTCCTTGTTCTTTTGCCGCGCGAGCCACGATTGGAGCTGCGCCGGTGCCCGTGCCCCCTCCCATTCCGCAAGCAATAAAAATCATGTCAGCTCCTTTAATTACATCTTGAATTTCTGATTTAGTTTCTTCAGCCGCCTTTTTTCCGATCTCTGGATCCATGCCGGCGCCGAGACCCTTCGTAAGATTTTTACCGATATGGATTTTTTTCTCAGCTAACGAGTGATGCAAGTCTTGTGTGTCAGTATTCATGCAAATAAAAGACACACCCTTGACTTTTGAATTAATCATATGATTAACGGCATTTTTCCCCGATCCCCCTATTCCAATGACCATGATACGAGCGAAACTTTCTATTGCTTGGTTTATTTTTGGCATATGTTAATTTTGGTTAATTTAATCCCAACGCTTTCGGGTCGGGGGTTTGTATAAAAGCATACTAGCACTAGAACAAAAAAAAGCAAATTTTTTGCTTTTTTAAAAAACTAGTCCTTAACCATTAGAAATTAATTTCTTACGGCATTAGCTGTTTAATGCTTGATTTTATTACATTTTTTAGATCTTTAAAAAGATTTAGGAAAGAATTTTCAGAATAGCCATCATTATCCTTTCCGGCTATTATGAGACCTAGAACAGTAAACCATAACGAGTCGCGAAGCTTGGTCTTTGAATTATTAAACATCTCTGTTGTTCCTAAACTAGAAGGTAATTTAAGCACAGATTTTGAACATTCCTCAAGCCCTTTAACGTTTGCGCCACCGCCGACAAACACAATACCCGCCGGTAAAAGACCGTTTCTCTTTATTTTTTTTAAATAATTTTCTATTAATTCAAAAATATCAGACAGACGCGCTTCAATAATTTCTTCCAATTTTTTCTTCGAAAAATTTTCTTCAATATTTCCAAGCTTTAAACGTTCTGCCATTTCAAGCGGGATCTTGAATCCCAAGGCAATATCATTTGTAATATCGCAAGAACCGATAGAAAAAGTTTGAATTAAAATTAATAATCCATTTTCAAAAACAGAAAGTGATGTTGTTTGATCTCCGATGGCAACTAATGCCACTCCCACAATCTTTTGTTTTTCTGATAATACAATGTGACTAAGAGCTATCGGTGAAGCTATGACATCTATAGTTTTTACTCCCACTCTCGCTATGACTTCAAGCAAATCTTCTAAATGTTGCATAGAATAAGTTACAAAAATAGCTTTTGCTTCAAGTTTAGTTCCACGCATACCCTCTAAACGACCCAATACTTCTTTTCCATCAAGCCGAAAAGAAACAGGAAATACTTGAATAATCTTTCTATTGCCCAAATTTAAGTTATCTTCACAGTCCTGTAATACTTTATTTATATCTAAAAGAGTTACTTCACCGTCTGCCTTAGAAATAACCACTGAACCTGAACTCACTTCTCCGCGCAAAGTTGTGCCATTTATTGCAACAAATGCGCGTTTTATTTTTATACCGGAAGATTTTTCAGCCATACTTAACGCGTTTTTTACTGAGATTACCGCAGGAACAGAATCAACAATATATCCGTGCCGTACGCCCCTTGTTTCACTTTCTCCCACGCCAACAATTTTAGGATTTTTTTCTCCTTTGAAGAATTCTCCCACCACGACTCTGGTCGTTTTGGATCCTACGTCTATTCCGATAGAAATATTTCTGATCATCCCAGTACTAAAATTTTATTTATTAATATTATTATTATACCACGTAATCAAAATTTAGTACGGGACAAGTATTTTTTTTTCTTCTCTCTCCATTCTACTACCATGTTTCATTCCTTTCAAATGGAGCATTCCGTGGATAACTAAAAAAACCGACAATTCTCGGAAATTTCTGCCAAATTTTTTTGTTTCGCGTTTTATTACACTGGGGCAGAGTATCAACTCGCCTTCATTTTTACGCAAAGAGAAAGAGAGAACATTGGTAGCCTTATCTTTTTTTCTATATGTTTTATTTATTTCTCTAGACTTTCTTTCAGAAACATATGCTATAGACAGAGAATATTGTTTACCCAAAATGTCGTTTTTTAATTTAGAAAAACTATCTTCCATAATTTAACTTTTTCCGCTTCTCCGGCGGATCGCCGATGAAGCGATTATTTAGATGCCATTTTACCCAACTTGCGAAGTTTTTCTATCTCTTTTCTTCGACTTATTCTTTTCAAAGCGCTTTTCTTTATTTTAAGCTTTGATTCTTTTCTTGCGTTGTATCTGGAACCTTTCACTTTGCGAATTATTCCTGATTCTTGAATTCTGCGCGAGAAACGGCGCAAAATGCTTGAATTGTTTTCATTTGGATTTTTCTTAACTTCTATTAAAGTCTTTGCCATATTTCCCCAGGTTATCATATAATTAGAAAATTGTAAAATTTTCTAGATTAAATTGACTTTTTTGCTAAAAAAGATAACATATATAGATGAAACAGGCAGCGGATTATATAACTGAAGAAAAAAGAAAAATGCTCCTAACGGAACTTGCCGATTTAAAAGGACCGCAAAGAAAAGAAATTTTAAAGAGTTTGGAATATGCGAAATCATTGGGCGACTTAGCGGAGAATGCGGAATATCATCAAATTCGCGAGGATCAAGGCAATCTCGAGGCGCGTATTGCAAAAGTGGAACAAATTTTAAAATCTTCACAGGTTGTATCGGGGGGCGGGGGCGAGGTGATTGAAGTTGGTTCTAATGTAGTTGTGCAAAAAGAAGGAAATAAAGAAAAAATATCTTATATTATAGTAGGATCTGAGGAAGCAAATATGGCTGAGGGTAAAATTTCTAATAGGTCTCCATTCGGAGAAGCATTATTTGGCAAAAAGAAAGGTCAGAATGTTTCATTTAAGACCCCAGGGGGAGTAGTTAATTATAAAATAATCAACGTGTCTTAATCACCGCCACAGCGGGATAAAAAATGTCTTCAATCGACGAAATTAGGGATACCAGAATAAAAAAACTTGAGCTCTTAAGGAGTAGCGATGTGAATCCCTATCCGGCGGAATCAAAAAGAGAAATTTCTCTCAAAGAAGCAATTAATAATTTTGAAAATCTGGAAGAAAATAAAGAAACGAAATGGATTACCGGTAGAATAATGTCTATCAGGGGTCAAGGCGCTATTATTTTTATAACTCTCAATGATGGAACAGCGCAATTTCAAGGCTTGCTTAAAAAAGATATTCTTGGAGACGATAAACTTAATTTTTTTAATGCGGTAGTTGATATCGGAGACTTTATAGAAATACAAGGCAAATTTTTTACTACAAAAAGGGGGGAGAAAACAATGGAGGTGAAAGACTGGAGAATGCTTTCTAAAAGCTTGCGTCCGTTGCCGGAAAAGTGGCACGGATTACAGGATGCGGAAGAAAGATTCCGAAAACGCTATTTGGATATTTTAATGAATCCGGAACTGAAAGATCTTTTTGAAAAGAAAACAAAATTTTGGGACGCGACTAGAAACTTTTTGAAAAAAGAAAATTTTCTAGAAGTGGAAACTCCGACACTTGAAGTAACAACCGGCGGAGCGGAGGCGCGACCATTTAAAACTCATCACAATGATTTTGACATAGATGTCTTTATGCGTATTTCGGTAGGCGAACTTTGGCAAAAACGATTGCTTGCGGCTGGCTTTCCTCGCGTATTTGAAATCGGCAGAGTTTTTAGGAATGAAGGCTCAAGTCCAGAACACACTCAAGAGTTCACCAATATGGAATTTTACGCGGGGTATATGGATTACAAACAAGGAATAGAGTTTACGGAAAAAATGATTAAAGACATTGTAAAGGAAACATTTGGTACGCTTCAATTTGAAATACATGGGCACAAAATTGATTTGGTTCCTGAATGGGAACGCATTGCTTATGTTGATATTATAAAAAAAGCGTTAAATATTGACGTTCTTTCGGTAACCGAAAAAGAAATGATGAAAAAGTTGGATGAACTTGGCGTAAAATATGAAGGCACGAATAAAGAGCGTCTGACTGACTCGCTCTGGAAACATTGCAGGAAACAAATTACGGGACCGGCTTGGCTGACTGATGTGCCAAAACTTGTTTCTCCGCTTTCAAAAGCGAAACCAGAGAATCCATTACTCACCGAACGTGTCCAGCTTATATTGGCTGGCGCTGAAATGACTAATGGATTTTCTGAATTAAACGATCCGATAGATCAAAGTGAACGTTTTGAAGCGCAAAGGAAATTAATTGAAATGGGGGATAAAGAGGCGATGATGCCAGATGATGAATTTGTGGAAATGCTTGAATATGGCATGCCTCCAGCTTTTGGTTTTTCTTATGGTGAAAGATTGTTTGCCTTTTTAATGAATAAACCGCTTCGCGAAACGCAACTCTTTCCGTTGATGAGACCTAGGAATATAGAATAAATTTTTCTTTATAAAATCAAAACCTCTAGAACTTTTGGTTCCAGAGAATTTCTTGGCGTTTTTTAAACGCCGATGTTATTGTACCCCCCACCAGAAATTCTGCGACTCTATTCCATTCTCCGTTTGAGATTGGAAGTGAGCTTCTGATGGGAGGTAATGTTCCTCTTTGTTTGCCAACGAGGAAGAACATATTAGAGAATAAAATAAATAGATATAAAAATCAATCTAAGTTATCCACAGGTGGGGCTTGGTGTTATTTTTGCGCCTAGTTTATAATGCTAATCAAGTGGGAAAAAGTGGGAAAAGTGTTAATAAGTAATTTTTGAGAAATTTATGTTAATAGGCGAATACATACATACCATAGATGAAAAAAACAGAGTTTCTTTGCCGGTAAAATTTCGCAAAGAAATGGGCAAGAAGATTATTATTACCCCGGGACTCGGTCAATGTTTGTTCATTTTTACAATCAAAGAATGGGAAAAAGTTTCAAAAAAACTTTCTGATGCGGATTCCAATTTGTCTTTTCTGAAAGCCGACCAAAGAAGTTTCAATAGATATATGTTTGGTCGAGCGGCCGAAGTGGACATTGACTCCATTGGCAGAATGCTGATACCGGAATTTTTACAAGAGGGGATACGGCTTAGAGATAAAGCGGCAATTATCGGAGTAAAGGATAGAGTGGAAGTTTGGAACGAGAAAGCGTGGTCGGAACAAAAAGAAAAAGTGGCCAAAGAAGCGGAACAATTGGCGGAAAAGCTTGGGAACGAGAAATGACAAGCATGCATAAGACAGTTCTTTTAAATGAAGCAATAGAAGGTTTAAATTTATCAAAAAATGCCGTTGTTATTGATAGCACGTTCGGAGGCGGAGGACATACGGCGGAAATTTGTAAAAGATACCCGGGCGTAAAAATAATTGCCTTAGACCAAGACAAAAGCGCTTTTAAAAAAGTGAAGGATAAATTTAAAAATTTAAATTGCAATATCACTTTTGTAAATGATAATTTCAGAAACATAGACAAAGTCTTAGAGAGAGAATCCTTAATATTTTCTTCGGTTCATCCAAGTTTGTCACACTTAGAAAATATCAAGGATTCTCTTTCTGGGGGAATAGACGGGATAATTTTTGATCTAGGCTTGAGTTCCGATCAACTGGAAAATTCTGGACGCGGATTTTCTTTTCTGAAAAATGAGCCACTGCTTATGACCATGAAAGAAAATCCGCGTCCAGAAGATGTAACAGCATCTGATGTCGTGAACACCTGGAGTGAGAAAAATTTAGCCGATATTATTTATGGTTATGGAGAGGAAAGATTCAGCCGGAGAATAGCGCGAGGAATCGTAGAAGCGAGAAAAAAGAAGAAAATTGAAACGACTTTTGATTTAGTAAAGATAATCGAAGACGCGGTTCCAGTGGTCTATAAAAGAGGAAGATTGCCAAAAAAATTGCACTGCGCGACTAGAACATTTCAAGCGATACGAATAGCGGTAAATGATGAGCTAACGACACTGGCAATAGGACTTGAGAAAGGGTTTAACGTTTTAAAAGCAGGGGGAAGAATGTCGGTGATTTCTTTTCATAGTTTAGAAGATAGGATTGTTAAGAAATTTTTTAAAGAAAAAGAAAAACAAGGTGAAGCAAGTTTAATAAATAAAAAAGTAATTTTAGCAAACAATGAAGAAATTAAGCAGAATCCTAGATCAAGAAGCGCTAAATTGCGAATTTTAGAAAAGACCACCGCCGTGGCGGGGCAAGTAAAATAAAAATAATGAGACAAATGGGTTTAAAATTAAAGATGTATGCAAATAATATAAACATAATAAACAATAACATTGAAAAGTTTGTATTGCGCATTATACTTTGGTCCTTCGGAGCGTTAGCAGTTTGGTATGTTTTACTTTTAGGTAATATGGTTTTTAATATTATAGAACGTCAACAGCTTGAAACCGATGCACGTGTTCTTTCTAGCGAAGTTGGAAATTTAGAGCTTATTTATCTGTCCATGTCTAACAATATTGATCTGGCTTTTTCGCGCTCTATGGGATTTAAAGAAATAAAAGCAAAATTCGCAACCCGTAAATCTCTTGGTTCCCTCGGCCGTAGCTCTATAGGCGAGGCTCTTGGCAGTATAAAAATGTTGCAAAATGAAATTTAGTTTTCTTTTTAGAACCAGGGTTATTCTTTTTTTTGTTGTGTTTTTTGCTTTAATTCTAATAGTCAAGCTTTTTTTTGTGCAAGTTGTGCAGAGTAATGCTTATAGAGAAATTGCTCAGCGTCAATACGCCACGCCTTCAAAAAATATTTATGAGCGTGGCAATATTTATTTTCAGCGAAAAGATGGACAACTTGTTTCGGCCGCCACGCAGACTTCCGGATTTAAAATAGCTATTGACCCCAATAAAATAGTTGATCCAGAAAACGTATTTAATAAAATAAATAAAATAGCCGCTCTTGACTATGATGAATTTATAACTAAAGCCGGAAAGAAAAATGACCCCTACGAAGAAATTGCGGGTCGTCTTAAAAAAGAAGAAGCGGATGCCATATCTCTGCTCAAAATTCCCGGTTTAAATATTTTTAAAGAAAAATGGCGCTTTTATCCTGGGGGTAATCTAGCTTCGCATTTACTTGGTTTTGTGGGATACAGAGACGATGAATTAAGCGGACGTTACGGTCTGGAGAAACAATACGACATAGAGTTAGCTCGAAATGATAATAATCCTTATGTAAATTTTTTCGCTGAAGTTTTTTCTAATGTGAATAAAACTTTGTTTAAAAATGAACCGCGAGAAGGAGATATTGTAACCACTATTGAGCCAGCGGTGCAGGGCTTTTTAGAAAAAAAGTTGCTGGAAGTAAAAGAAAAATATCAAATTGAATCTATCGGCGGAATAATAATGAATCCGAAAAATGGATCTATTTACGCAATGGGCATTAAACCTGATTTCAATCCAAATGATTTTTCTAAAGTTGAAAAAATTTCTATTTTTTCTAATCCTTTTATGGAATATGTGTTTGAATTTGGATCTATTGTAAAACCCTTGATTATGGCCGCTGCATTAAATGAGGGCGTGGTTAATGCCGATAGCGCATATAATGATAAGGGAGCTGTGGTAGTTGAAAAAAAAGAAATTTCTAATTTTGATAAAAAAGGACGGGGTCCAGGCACCAATATGCAAGAAGTTTTAAATCAGTCTCTTAATACTGGTATGGTTTTTGTAGAGCAGAAATTGGGTAAAGAAAGATTAAAAAGTTATTTGCTAGCTTATGGCATAAAAGACAAAACTGGAATTGATTTGCCAAATGAGACAAGTGGATTAGTCTCCAACTTATTAAACAGTCCTCGCGAACTTGAATACGCACAGGCTTCTTTTGGTCAAGGAATCTCTTTTACACCAATTGAAATAACTCGAGCGTTAGCTTCTTTATCAAATGGCGGGAATCTAGTTGTGCCACATATTGTCAGTAAAATAAAATATAATGATGGTACCTATAAAGAAATGAAATATCCCACTATACCTACTAAAATTACAAAAGAAACTTCTCAGGAAATAACTCGTATGCTTGTGAATGTGATGGATCAGTCGCTTAAGGGGGGTCTGGCAAAGCTGGAACATTTTAGCGTTGCGATAAAAACTGGTACAGCGCAGGTTGCGGATAATACTACTGGAGGATACTATGAAGATAGGCATACACATTCTTTTGTCGGTTATTTTCCAGCATATGATCCAAAGTTTATAATTTTTCTTTATGCCGTAAATCCAAAAGGTGTGTCTTATGCCGCAACGACCTGGGCTGATCCTTTCCTGGATATCACTAAATTTTTGTTAAATTATTATGAAATTCCGCCAGATAGATAACAGATAGCGCCTAAAGCCCTATCTGATAGGGCTTTAGGCGCTATCTGTAACAAAATTTATGAAAAATATACTAAAAAAAATCATAATTTATATTTTACAAATAGAGTCACGGCTCGTACTTTTTAAATATAAACCCAAAATTATCGTTATTACTGGATCAGTCGGCAAAACTTCCACCAAAGATGCAGTTTATGCGGTTATATCCAAAATATCATATGTCCGTAAAAGTGAAAAAAGTTTTAATAGTGAAATAGGTCTGCCTCTCACTATCTTGGGTTGTCCAAACGGATGGAATAATCCCGCTATTTGGCTGAAAGATATCGTTTGGGGTTTATGGCTTTTTTTATCACCTCATAAATATCCAAAATGGCTAGTGCTTGAAGTGGGGGTGGGCAAACCCGGAGATATGCGTCGCACTGCTTCTTGGCTTAAAACAGATGCGGTTATTATCACGGCAATAGGAAAAACTCCAGCCCATATTGAATTTTTTAATTCACGAAAAAATCTTATAGAAGAAAAAAGCGGACTTATAAAAACTTTAAAAAAAGACGGTCTTTTAGTGCTAAATGCTGATGATAAAACTGTGCTCGGAATGAAAACCCTCGCCCATAGCCATGGGAGCGAGGCAAAAGGCAAACATCATGTCGTAACTTTTGGATTTACGCAAGATGTTGATATTTTAGCTTCTGGCGACAGTATTTTTTATGATGATAAAGGGATTCCCAAAGGAATAATTTTCAGAATAGACGAGGGAGGAAATAGCATGCCTGTTATTATAGAAGGGGTATTCGGTAAAAATCATGTTTATGCGTCTTTGGGCGCGTTGGCATTTTCTTTTGGCTTAAAATTCAATATGTTAGATGCCGTAAATGCTCTTAAGAATTACGATATTTCGCCGGGGCGTATGCGTCTTCTGGAAGGAATTAAAGATTGCCTAATTATTGACGATACTTACAACTCTTCTCCTTTTGCTTGTGAATCCGCGCTTCAAACTTTAGGTGAAGTAAAATCTCAAGGCAGAAAAATCGCCGTATTGGGAGATATGCTTGAATTGGGTAAATATACGGAAGAGGCGCACAAAAATATCGGCAGAATTGCGAAAGAAAATGCAAAAATACTTATTGTGGTTGGTCCCAGGGCGCAAGCTATTAAAGAAGGCGCGATTGAAGCGGGGATTAATGAAGAAAATGTTTTTGAATTTTTAGATTCACATAAAGCGAGTGATTTTATAAAAACTTTTGTGCAAAAAAATGATCTTGTGTTGATAAAAGGTTCTCAGGGGATGCGTATGGAACGCGTGACGGAAGCGATACTTTTAGACCAAGAAAATAAAAGCAGGCTATTGGTCAGGCAGGATGATGAGTGGTTGGAGAAAAAATAATTCAAAAAACTCTGCCAGAAATGATGAAGCCCGTTGATGAGACTTGCGGATCTTTTTATATTTCCCCGATAAATTTTATCATCCATTTTTCAATTTTTTCTATTACTGCAAATAGATGTGGATATTTTTTTGTATGTTTATTTACCCATAAGCGTATTTTTGGAAAACACAAAGATATAAGAATAAAACCAATGGCCAAAAAAATAATTCCTTGCAAAAACGGTAAAACAAGACCTACCAAGCCCAGTAGTATAAAAATAATTCCAACGGTCAAAATAAGAACTTTTTTTACTTTTTTTTGCATCTGTGACCCTAATTATACGAGATTGGGACATCGTTTTCAATCAAATAAAGGTTTTTTCTGTGTTTTGATTTCATTATTTAGGTGTATAATATACAAATGAACAATAAAATTGTTAAAGAACTTAGACATCCAGTAACGATGCATCTGTTTTTTTTTGTTATTAATGATGGGTTATATATCTTTTTTTGAGTATAAGCTAGGTGTTGATAAAGAAATAATAATTATTAGCATAAGTGCCATGGGTGCTATTGCTGGTTACTTTATCACACACTTTCTAGAAATTGAACGTAAAAAACTTGAAGAAAAAACTAAACTTTACAGAGATTTAGTATCAAAATTAAGAATATTTATGTTTTTAGATAAAGATTCACAATTTAAAATTAAACTATTTGAAGATACTTATTACGACTCATGGCTTTATATTTCAACATCTGTTTATAATAAACTTCTTTCTTACCTAGGGCAGTATGAAGTTTGGCAAAAGGCACCAACAGAAGAAAATAAAAAAGAACTTAATAAAAAACTTATATCTTTAATGCAAGCTATTAGAGATGAGTTTATTTTTGACCAAAAAGCAAAATTCAAAAATTATATTTTTCAATAAATTGAACGTTTCGCGTGCTAATTTTATGTGGTCACCCTCCTCCGCTAAAACTGCAGACAGGCAAAGCAAGTTGCTAAATTAGTCTTTTATTTCTAAACGCAAATCCTGAACTCGATTTTAAATAAATTTCAAATTTATAAGCTTTCTCTTTATTAGTAAATGCACAATACCAAATTAATTTATATGGACCAGACCAAGATGTAAAATCAAAATTTCCAGAATTGTGTTCATTTATTCTTCTTTTTAAATTATCAGTTACCCCTGTATAAAATTTATTTATTTTTACACTTTTTAAAATATATACGTAATACATATCCCACTTCACTTTGTTTCGCGGGATCACCACTTCGCAAAGTTAATATTATTTTACTTAATAAATTTTTATTTTGTGCGTGCACCGCGTAGCCCCGTGAAGCTTTAGCGCAATGGGCGAAGTGGTGACCTCACGGAGAGTCGGACTCCGATTTAATCCTTGAGAAGGACTCGTCCTAGCCGTTAGACGATGAGGCCAATAGAAAAAATATAGCATTTTAACATAAATTTGTCCCTTTACAGATGAAGTATAATATGTTATATTTTTGTAAATTTTGTTCGTCGGAGGAGGGGAGTATGGACAGGGAAGGATCTAAATTTTTGGATGTGTTGTTGTGGATGATACTTTTTGTCATTCTGGTGATGGCGCGAGTAGTGGAAAAAGTTTTTTCCACGAAATTGTTTGTTGATGATGATACTAGACATAAGAAAGCATGAGGCCCAAAAGACCGGCAGTTGTTCCTTCAAGGGGCGTTGCCGGTTTAAAATTTACGGATAACTTTTTAAATTTTCCCCGTATAAGATTTTTGCATATGCAAAAATCTTATACAGGATGGTTTTTTATATTTTAATTTTTTTATTCTTCCAATTTTGGTTTCTCTACTTCAAACAATGAAAGCTCGGGCGATGCGCCGGCAATGCGGAGAACATCTTTATCTATTTTTTTTAATTCTTTATTTGAGGAATTGTAATGATTTACTACCGTACCTAAGGCGTTACCGAGCTTGTTGTGATATTCATCATAAGATTTTAAATGTTTGCCCAAATCTTCAACTTTTTTGATTATTTCTTTGGCAGATTCTTCTATTTGTAATGCTTTCAGACCCTGCAGAACGGTTTGTAAATATGCCAGAAATGAAGTAGGGGAAGTAATGATAACTTTATATTTTCCAGCGGCGCGCTGAATTAAATTCTCCGCATTTTCTTCTAAAGAGCCAACTTTATTGGTAAGCAAGTCATAGTAAATTGCTTCATGGGGAATAAACATAAAAGCAAAATCAGTCGTGCCTTGTGTCGGCTGGATGTATTTTGCCGTTTCCGTAATTCTATTTTTTAAATCATTCACGAAAATTGTTTCTAATTTCTTCTTTTCTGTCCCATCTTTTTCTTCCGCCATTTTATTGTAATTTTCCAGCGAGAACTTTGAATCTATCGGAATGATTTTATCTTTTACGAATACGACAGCGTCCACAATTGTTTTATCCGGGAATTCATATTGCATCTGATAGCTTCCGGGTGGGAGAACATTTTTTAAAACTGTTTCCAGATAATACTCACCCAAGATTCCGCGTTGTTTTGGATTTTTCAAAATATTTTCCAAACTTTGCAATTGATCGGCGAAAGAGATGACTTGTTTATTGGTCTCATCAAGTCTCGTTAATCTTTCCGTCACATCGCGAATTATTTTATTTGATTCAGAGGAATGAAATTTTAAGCTTTCATTGACTTGTTTATGTGATTCACCGATTTTATTATCTACTGTGCGCGAAAGTTCGTTAATTTGAGTCAGAATAAGATTCAACCCAATGTCATCTTTATTTCCATCTTTTTTTCTATTCAAAATAAAGTAGACAATAACGCCCCCCATAACGACCCCTAATATTATCCAAAGAATTTGCATAAGTATAGTTTAGCATTATTTCTCTAAATAATGCTTCAAGGTATAAATCCAATCTTCGTCAATGCCGTCGCCGTTGAGTTTTTGCTCCAAAAGCCATTCTAAATAACCCCTGTCTATTTTCATCACTTCTGCTATTTTTTTACCGTTGTGTTTTCCAAATTTGAAAGTGTGCAGAAGCGACGGGTGTGAAGAAATCTCTATCATTTTTTCTATTGCTTCTTCTTCGTTGAAAGTTTCACCCTCTTTCATTTTAGTTTTTAATCTTTCAAAAAGTTTTTCTAAAACCAAAACATCTCCCATCGCATCGTGCGCTGTGGCGTCTATTTCTATCTCAAGCAAGTATCGCAAATATTGCAAATTATATCTTTCTATTTTTTCTTCTTTGTCCAAATATCTGGCGATTCGCAGAGTGCAGATGAATTTTTTCGGTTCAATGCCTTCTTTTTTTATCATCAATAAATCAAAAGGCGCGTTGTGAGCAACGACGACAGTATTTTCATCTTCAAAAAGTTTTTTAATTTTTGGAAACTCATCACTTTCCTTGAAAGACGATTTATCAACAATCATTTTGTTTGTTATATGATGCACAGCCGATGCCTCCGGGAGAATTTTAATTTCCGGTTTATATAAACCGGTGAAAGTTTCACTGCCGTTCTTATAAGCAATCTGAATTAAAAAATCTTTATCCGTGTTACCCGTGGTTTCTGTATCAAAAAATATTAATTTGAACATAGTGCTATTTTAACACACTTCTGTTATAATTTTTTCTATGCTACACGAACAAATAAAAAACGGCATAAAGGAAGCAATGCTAGCGAGAGATACTGTTCGGCTAGAAACATTGCGCGCAATGATCGCTGGTTTTACCAACGAACTTGTCGCAAAGGGGAGAAAACCGAGTGAGATACTGGGAGATGAGGAAGCGCTCGCAGTGATTGCTCGTCTTTCTAAACAAAGAAAAGATTCAATCGAGCAGTTTAAAAAAGGGCAAAGAGATGATTTGGTGAAAGAAGAAGAAGCTCAGCTCGCAGTTTTGGAAACTTATTTGCCGAAATTGATGAATAAGAGTGAAATTGGAAAAGTAGCTCGGACCAAAAAAGAAGAATTGTCCATTAATGATGCTACAAAAAAGGGAATGCTCATGTCAGCTTTAATGAGGGATTTGAAAGGCAAAGCAGATGGAACTCTAGTTAAAGAAGTCGTAGATTCGCTATTTTAAAATGTGGGGCTTTAAAAAAAATTCAAGTAAAAAATTAGTAACACATAACGGATCTTTTCATGCCGATGATGTTTTTGCGGCGGCTGTGCTTTCAATCTACCTTGAAAAAAGAAGGGAGACCTTTGAAATAATTCGCACCCGGGATGAAGAAATTATTAAGACAGGTGATTATGTTTTTGATGTGGGGGGAATATACGATGCAGATAAAAACAGGTTTGATCATCATCAAAAAGACGGCGCGGGCAAGCGAGATAATAATATAGAATATTCATCATTTGGTTTGGTTTGGAAAAAATTTGGAATAGAACTTTGTAGTTCCCAAAAAGCTGTTGACACAATAGATCAAAAATTAGCCGCGCCAATTGACGCTTTTGATAATGGGGTTGATTTAGTGGAAAATAAATATGAAATATCGCCATATTTTGTACAACATCTAATTTTTGCAATGCGACCGACTTGGCGCGAAAATTTAACTGATGATAAAATGTTTTTTAAAAGCGCGACAATGGCAAAAGAAATTTTATCTCGTGAAATAATTCAGACACAAGACGTAATACTCGCGGAAGAATCAGTAATTGCTATTTATAAAAAAACAGAAGATAAAAGAATCATCGTTTTAAATAAAAATTATCCTTATGAATATATTTTACATGATTTTCCTGAACCCCTTTTTGTGATTTATCTGAGAAAGAACGATAATTTCTGGGTCGTAAAAACCATACAACAAGACCCAAAAACTTTCAATAGTAGAAAAAATTTTCCGAGCGTATGGAGCGGATTATGTTATGAAGAATTTCAAAAAATCACTGGTGTATCCGACGCTGTATTTTGCCATCGCGGACTTTTCTTGGCTGTCGCAAAATCAAAAGAAGGAGCGATTAAACTGGCGCAACTAGCTTTATAAACTTTATAACTTTCAACTTTATACTAATTTATGGCCTTCATTGATGAAATAAAGATATACGCGGAGGCGGGTCGTGGTGGAGACGGCGTCGTGCGCTGGAGACAAGAAAAATTTGTGCCAAAAGGCGGACCGGCGGGAGGCGATGGCGGACGCGGCGGAAATTTTTGTGTCATCGGAGTGCGAGACATACATATACTTTCAAAATATAAAGCAAAAAAAAGTTTTATTGCAGGACGGGGTGAAAATGGTGGAAATAAAAGTTTGCATGGTAAAAATGGCGACGATTTTGTTTTAGAATTACCGATAGGCTCTATAATTACTAATCTTGGGACGGATGAAAAATGGCAGTTAATGAAAGAGGGGGAAAAATTTTTGCTTTTGAGGGGCGGGTATGGCGGTTTTGGTAATGAACATTTTAAAAGTTCTACTAACACAACTCCCAAAGAATCGCGCGAGGGACAAAAGGGCGAAAGTGGAAATTTTAAAATAGAGCTGGAACTCTTTGCCGACATAGGACTCATTGGACTCCCAAATGCAGGCAAGACCTCATTGCTTAATTTTCTCACCAATGCGCAAGCAAGAGTGGGAGATTATGCTTTTACTACATTGGATCCAAATTTAGGAGATTTTTTTGGATACATCATTGCTGACATTCCGGGAATTATTGAAGGGGCGTCAGAAGGCAAAGGCCTTGGGGTGAAATTTTTACGTCACATAAAACGTACGAAAATGCTCGCGCATCTTGTTTCTTTTGAAAATCTCAATCCCTCAAATTCTCTCGGGACCTCCGGCATGCTAAAAACTTACAAAGAAGTTAGAAAAGAATTAGCAAAATATGATAAGAAATTAAATTTAGGCGAAGAAGGATTATCTTTCAAAAAAGAGATGATAATTTTAACCAAAGCTGACACTGTTACTGACTCGAAAATTATAACAAAACAAGTAAAAGCATTTGAAAAAATAAAAATGCTTGCCCCAGCCAGCAAAGGCGGGGTTTTCGTGATTTCTTTATTTGATGATAAAATGGTGAAGAAGTTTAAAGACGAATTGATGAAAATTTTTAAAAAAACTTAAATTGTATTTACATATGGAAAAAAAATATTATTCAACTATCGGTTTGGAGATTCATGCTGAACTTAAAACAAACACCAAAATGTTTTGCGCCTGTGAGAATAACCCAGATGAAAGGAAGCCGAATGTGAATATTTGTCCAGTGTGTATGGCGCATCCGGGCGCGTTGCCGGTTTTAAACAAAAAAGCGATAGAGAATGTAATAAAAGTCGGGCTTGCGCTCGATGGTGAAATTGCGGATTTTTCGGAGTTTGATCGTAAAAATTATTTTTATCCAGATATTCCAAAAGGTTATCAGATTTCACAATATAGGTGCCCAATAGTTTCTGGCGGACATCTGGCGGATTTTGATATTACCCGTGTGCATTTAGAGGAGGACACAGCTACCAATAAGCACGACAGAGGCGATTACTCTTTAATAGACTTTAATCGCGCCGGTGTGCCGTTGATGGAGCTTGTTACTGAACCGCATACTTTTCAAAATTCCGATGATGCAGCCAAAATAACAGTAAAATTTGCTAAAGAATTGCAATTAATACTTTGGTACTTGGGCGTGTCAGAAGCAAATATGGAAAAGGGTGAAATGCGAGTGGAGGCAAACATTTCCATATCCACAGATTTTAAAAAATTAGGCACAAAAGTTGAAGTAAAAAATTTAAATTCTTTTAGAAGCGTAGAACGCGCGATAAAATATGAGATTGATCGAATGATTGAGTTGCAAGAAAAGAGAAAAGGGGATCAAATAGTGCAAGAAACACGCGGATGGGATGAAAATAAGCAAAAAACATTTTCCCAGAGGAAAAAAGAATCAAGCGAAGATTACAGATATTTCCCGGAACCCGATTTGCCGAAATTAAAACTACACGAAGCTTTTGATTTAGAAAAGATAAAGCAGGAATTGCCTGAATTACCAGAGGCGAAGCGTGCGAGATATAAAAAAGATTTTGAGATAAAGGAAGAGGATATTGAAATATATGTAAATGACCCCGATCTGGGTGTTAGATTTTCTGCTATCGCTAAAATTCTAACAAATAAAGAAAAAATCAAAATAGCTTCAAATTATATTGTTTCTGATTTTCTTGGGCTTAAAAAAAATAACCCAACAATTCAATTACCGAGTGCTAAAAATTTTGCTGAACTTGTAAATTTGTTTTCAGAAAATAGTATATCTTCTCGCGTAGCTAAGGATATACTAGCTATGATTGTAGTTAAAGATGAATCTCCTGAAAAAATTGCAACTGAACAAAATCTCTTACAGAACTATGACGAAGATGCATTTAAAATTTTTGCGCAGAAAATTATAGATGCAAATCCGAAAGTTGTTGCAGATTATAAGGGCGGAAAAGTGACTGCGCTTATGTCTCTCGTTGGACAAATTATGAAAGAAACAAAAGGTAGCGCAAATCCTACTTTGGCTAAAGACATTCTAATAAATATGTTAAAATAAATAGATGAAGACCTTGCGAGGATACGTAAAAGAAGCGGAAGAAAAAAGCGTGGCTATCGGACATTTTAATATTTCAAACATGGAAGGGCTTCACGCTATTTATAATGCGGCAAAAAAACTGAATGTTCCTGTAATCATTGGTGTTTCGGAAGGAGAAGAAGCATTTGTGGGCCGAGAAGAAGCCGTTGCTCTTATTTGCGCATTTCGTAAAAAAGATGATTATCCGATATTTTTAAATGCTGACCACCATACTAGTTTTGAAACAGTTAAAAAAGCCATTGACGCGGGTTTTGATGCTGTGATTTTTGACGGAGCAAAATTAAGTTTTGAAGAAAATGTAAAAATTACCAAACAATGCGTGGAGTATGCTCGCAATGTAATAAAGGTGACGGGTAAAGATATTTTAGTCGAAGCCGAGCTTGGATATATTGGTACCGGTTCAGATATTAAAGATACCATACCTGAAGGCGCGGGAGTTTTGACAAAACCCGAAGAGGCAAAGAAATTTACTGAAATGACAGGTATAGATATGCTTGCTCCATCCGTCGGTAGCATTCACGGACTGATAAAAAGTGGAAAGCCGCATATTAATACAAAGTTAGTGGCGGAGATAAAAAAAGTCACTGGAATTCCTCTTGTATTGCATGGGGGATCGGGATTACATGATGAAGATTTTACAAACGCTATTAAGGCGGGCGTTTCAATCATTCATATCAATACTGAAATTCGTATTGCTTATGACGAGGCGTTGAAAAAATCTCTAGCCAGTAATCCCAACGAAGTCGCGCCTTATAAAATATTACAACCTGCCGTGGATGCTATGGAAAAAGTGGTGGCAAATAGATTAAAACTTTTTAATGGAATGAAATAGATTTATCATTCCAATGTTCTATAGAATGTTGGAATGGAAAACATGAAAAATAAACTGAAATATAGAAAATTAGAAAGAATTGTCAAAGGCTTTGCAAACCATAGAAGATTGCAGATTCTTGAGTTATTATATAAAGAACCAGAGTTATCAGTTCAGGAAGTTGCCGAGAAACTAAAATCGGAATTTAAAAATATTTCTGCTCATATTACTAAAATGGCTATAGCCGGATTAGTAATGAAAAGAAGTGAAGGTAATATTGTTCGGCATAAACTTACAAAACGTGGTAAAAGTATTCTAAAATTCGTTAGAATTATAGAATAGATATATTTTTTTGTGAAAGAAGAAATACAAAATTTTTTTAGAGGGGAAGTGGAAGATGATGAAGAAACGCTTGTGAAATATTCACACGATGCGAGTCTTTTAGAAGTGCGACCGGATCTCGTGCTTTTTCCGAAAAACAAAGAAGATATAAAAAATTTAATGAAATGGGTCGGGGAAAATAAAAATAAATATCTTAACCCCGCCAACGGCGGGGCGAGCCTCTCTATCACTGCCAGATGCGCCGGTACGGATATGTCTGGCGGGGCGATTGGAGAATCTATAATTTTAGATTTTACTAGACATATGAACAAATTAATTGGCGGGCCACTGCCTTTAGATAATTTTTCTAAGAAAAAAACCAATCAGAAATTTCAGAATTATCCTTTAGTTCCGTCTTATATAACTGTCCAACCCGGAATGTTTTATAGAGATTTTGAAAAAATAACTTTAGGGAAAGGATTGATATTGCCTTGTTACACAGCTTCTAAAAGTTTAAACGCGATGGGTGGAATGTATGGCAATAATGCGGCCGGAGAGAGAACTTTAAAATATGGCAAGGTTGAAGATTATGTTTTAGAAGCGAAGGTAATTTTTTCTGATGGAAATGAATATATTGTAAAACCCCTATCAAAATCAGAACTGGAAAATAAAATGGCGCAGGATAATTTTGAAGGAAAGATTTATAAAAATATTTTTAGTTTGATAAATAAAAATGAAGAAGAAATAAAACAAACAAAACCGAATGTCCATAAAAATTCTGCCGGATATTATATTTGGAATGTTTGGAAGAATCAATCCCAAAATAATTCTTCCAGCTTAACCCTTCCCGGAGTACCGGGTGGGACTTACGCTGTTGCGAATTCTTTTGGAACTGATTCTTTTGATTTAAATAGACTTCTCGTCGGTTCTCAGGGAACTTTGGGCATTGTCACAGAAATAACTTTTAAACTTATACCGGACAATAAATATTCAAAACTTGTAGCTATTTTTATGAATGACGTAAAACCACTCGGTCGTTTAGTGGATGAAATACTAAAACTTAATCCGGAAACGTTAGAAGCCTATGATGACAAGACAATGAAGTTGGCGGTTAAATTTTTCCCAGATTTTCTTAAGAATAAAGGATTTATTGGAATGATAAAATTTATGTGGAGTTTTTTACCGGAATTTTTTATGATGATCGCTGGCGGTTTCCCAAAATTAATTCTTTTGGCTGAATTTGCGGGAGATGATGAACTAGAAGTAAATAAGCAATGCATCAAACTTCAAGAAAAAATCAAAGATTTTAAATTAAAAGTTCACATTACAAGAAATCAGACAGAGGCCAATAAATATTGGGATATTAGGAGAGAAAGTTTCACATTATTGCGCAAACATGTAAAAGGCAAGCGTACTGCTCCATTTATTGACGACATTATTGTTCGCCCAGAATTTTTGCCGAAATTTCTTTCGGAATTGAATAATATTTTAAGCAAATATAATTTGACTTTTACGCTTGCAGGTCATGCCGGAGATGGGAATTTTCATATTATTCCTCTGATGGATTTTAAACGTTCCGATACCGCGAAGATTATTATGGAACTCTCCGAGAAAGTTTATGATTTGGTAATAAAATATCACGGCTCAATTACTGCCGAACATAATGACGGGCTCATCCGCACGCCATATTTGCCTAAAATGTATGATGCAAAAATTATAGAAATTTTTTCTGAAATCAAAAAAATTTTTGATCCGCAAAACATTTTTAATCCCGGCAAAAAAGTCCCTACGAAATCAGAGGGGGGGACGAAAGAATACATAGCTGGTCATATTGCGGTGGAACATCAAGCAATACATAGAGTTTAAATTTGCTTTTTATTTTTTTTTATGTAGAATGTTCTTATGTTTGCAATTAAAGCTGGTAAGAGGGATTTAAATGTAAAATTAGACACTTTACGAAAATCTGGGGAAATCCCGGCTGTTTTTTATGGAATGGGAAAAGCAACAACTTCCATCTCAATTCCAACTATTTCGTTTAAAAAAATCTGGCGCGAAGCGGGAGAATCTTCGGCTGTTCAAATTTCAATGCCTAGTGGCGACATCGATGCGCTTATTCACGAAGTGCAGGTGGATCCAGTCACCGATGAACCGATACATGTGGATTTTTTGGCGATAGACATGAAAAAGAAAATACGCGTTAAAATTCCACTTGAATTTTCAGGTGTTTCTGAAGTTGTTAAGAGTGGCATAGGAACTCTGGTGAAAGTGCTTCACGAAATTGAAATTGAAGCATTACCCAAAGATCTCCCCCACAATCTTATTGTTGATATATCTAAACTTGAAACTTTGGATAATAATATTTTTGTTTCGGATATAAAATTACCAACGGGAGTTGTTGCTATTGTCAATTTAACTGATATTGTAGCTTCTGTGGTTGCGCAAGTGGAAGAAAAAGAGGAAATTATCATGCCGATTGATTTGTCGGCTATTGAAGTAGAAAAGAAAGGCAAGAAAGAGGAAGAGGGAGTTGAAGGAGAAATCGCCACTGCTTCTGTTGTTGAAGAAAGAACACCTGCCCGCAATGCTTCGCATAGCGATGCGGGCGGGGAAAAAAAAGACAAAAAATAAAAAAATTATGTTATAATGAAGACTATGGTGAAGAAAACCGTAATTTTTTTTGTTTTAAGCGCGATTTTTTTAGCTTTTTTTCCGTTCCAAGCGATGGCTGTTTTTGATTGTTTAAAATTAACTACTTCTTCCAGCCAAGCAGATAAAGATTATTGTAAAAATGAACTGGCGCGAATAGAAGCAGAACTTATAAAATTATTAGATTTGCAGAAAAAACAACAAAAACAAACAGGCACGCTTGTCGGCGATGTAAATTATTTAACCAGCCAGATTAATGCCCTAAAAACGAAAATTAAAGCCAGGTCTCTGGTTATTGCGCAACTAAAAGTTTCTATTACCGAAAAAGTTAATAAAATTGAATCACTTTCTGAAAAAATAGATCGCGAACATGAATCCTTAGCTCAACTTCTTAGAAATACAAACGAATTTGACAATAAAACTATAGTTCATTTAATTCTTTCCGACGACAGTATTTCCAATTTTTATAGTAACTTGGAATCTTATGCCTCAATTAAACAAGCCGTAAAAGCATCTGCGGATATTATTAGGGGAATAAAAAAAGATACTGAAATTGCAAAAACAGATCTTGAAAAAAAACAAAATGCGGAGACGGATGCAAAAGTTGAATTAGAAAATGCTCAGAAAAAAGTTGCGCAATCTGAAACTGAAAAGAAAAAACTTTTAACTATTTCCAAGCAAACAGAGGCTGCTTATCAAAAACTGGCTGCAGAAAAAAAAGCCCGAGCTGATAAAATTCGCGCTGCGCTTTTCCCGCTTCGCGATACGAAAGCCATTCCGTTCGGTACAGCTCTTCAGTATGCAGAAGAAGCGCAAATAAAAACAAGAGTTCGTCCGGCATTTTTGCTTGCTATCATAACTCAAGAGACGAATTTAGGGGCCAATGTTGGTACTTGCAATCGCGCTGATGATCCGCCAACTAAAAGCTGGGAGAATATTATGAAGCCCGAACGCGACCTAGAACCGTTTAAGCGAATTACTTCAGCGTTGGGAATTAATCCTTTTGGCACTCCGCTTTCTTGTCCCCAAGGGGGTGGCTGGGGTGGAGCGATGGGTCCTTCTCAATTTATTCCTTCCACATGGGAACTTTACGCAAAAAAAATTGCTAGCGCTCTGGGCCTAAGCGGAATGCCGAATCCTTGGGAACCGGAACATGCTTTTATGGCCTCCGCCATTTATTTAGGAGAATTGGGGGCAAGCAATGGAGGCTATACTGCCGAAAGGACAGCCGCGCTCAAATATTATGCCGGTAGCAATTGGAATAAAAAAGCCAATGCTTTTTATGGAGACGGTGTGATGAAAAAAGCGGTAGAAATTCAAGCTAACATAGATTTGCTTTAAGATGAAAATCGTGATAGTTTTACAAGGACAGTCCTTAAAGAAGTTTCCCCAAGGACTGTCTTTGATTGGAATTAGATGAAAAAAGACATACATCCTAAATATGATTTAAAAACTAAAGCGACCTGCGCTTGCGGGGCGGTTTTTGAAGTGGGTTCAACTATGCCTGAAATCAAAATAGAAATTTGCAGTCAATGCCATCCTTTCTATACGGGCAATGAAAAAATTATGGATACCGCTGGACGGGTAGAACGTTTTAATAAAAGGAAAGCTCTTTCTTTGAAAGTAAAAAAATAAATTAGATACTTTTTCTTAGGTCCTCGGAAAAAATCCCCAGACCATTCGAAAAAGCATTTAATTTATTTTTTTACTTTAAAATTTTATGGATTGGCAAGAGTGGAAAAAAAATCAAGAAAACGTGGAACCGGAATCTCGCCAGGGAGAGACTAATGAAGTGGTGTTAGAAGTGCGCGCTGGCGCTGGGGGCGATGAGGCCTCACTTTTTGCTTGGGAACTGGCGCATATGTATGAAAAATTTGCGGAATTAAAAAAATGGCAATGGAAAACAAATTATGAATCTAAAAGTGATTTGAATGGCTACAAAGAAGCAAGTTTTGAAATAAAAGGCAAAGATGTTTTTAAAATGTTGCGTTATGAGACAGGAGTGCATCGAGTGCAGAGGATACCAGCGACAGAAAAAAATGGCAGAGTTCATACATCCACTGCATCTGTGGCGGTGCTTCCAATTAGAAAAAAAATAAATTTTGAAATAAATCCCGCCGACATTGAAATGGAATATTCTCGTTCTGGCGGAAAGGGCGGGCAGAATGTCAATAAAGTTGAAACAGCCGTTCGCGTTATTCATAAACCAACGGGATTGGATGTTCGTTCCACCAATGAAAGAAGCCAGCTGGCGAACCGAGAAAAAGCGATGATGATTTTAACCGCCAAATTGCAACAATTAGAAGAAGAGAAAGAGGCGAAAAAATATGCGGGACAACGCAAAGAGCAAATTGGCACGGGCGATCGTTCCGAAAAAATCCGCACTTATAATTTTCCGCAAGACCGCATAACAGACCATCGAATTAAAAAATCTTGGCATAATTTACCGAAAATAATGGAAGGTGGAATAGAAGAAATCATAGAAGCTATAAACTCTGGTGAAATTGGCAACGAAAGAGATGAATAAAAATTGCTTTTCATTTTAGATATGTTATGCTTTGTGGGTAGGGTCTCATTTAGCGAAATAGAGTTTCTACGATTTATTAGGTAGTTTTTTGTCCCTTTTAGTAAAAAGGGAAGAAGATAAAATATGGCTACAAAGCTATATGTAGGGGGACTCCCTTACAGCACACAAGAGGATGCTCTCAAAGAGCTCTTCGCACAAGCTGGCAATGTTGTTTCAGCTGTGATTATTATGGACAAAATGTCCGGTCGTTCAAAAGGTTTTGGATTCGTAGAAATGTCATCGCAAGATGAGGCTCAAAAGGCTATCTCCATGTTCAATGACCAAGAATTCGAAGGACGCAAACTTACTGTCAACGAAGCTCGTCCAATGGAAGCTCGTCCATCGCGCACAGGCGGTAATGACAGAGGTGGATACGGTGGAGGAGGAGACGGACGCCGAGAATACTAATTAAAATTTTTAGGCAAAAAACCACCCGACTGGGTGGTTTTTTGTTTGTGTTGGTGGTCAGGATGTGAGCGTGGATGGGATCGAACCATCGGCCTCTGTCTTATCAGGACAGCGTTCTACCACTGAACTACACGCTCAATACAAAAAACTATAACAAAAATAGCGTATATCTGCAAACTATTCCTGATCACAGTTTCCATTCTATTTTAGTTACGAACAAGAGCTGAAGAAATTATGGAAAATTAAGTAGTTACGAGTAATAAATGCATAGATTGCTATATTTTTGCATAGTTTTGTATAATACTTGCATAGTTTCATATATTATGCTACTATCTCTTTTATGGAAGAAAAACTATTAACAATTACGCAGGCGGCTGAGATTCTAGGGGTTTCTCTTGATACTTTACGTCGCTGGGATAAAAGTGGTAAATTAGTTGCGATAAAAAAGGATGGTGGCACACATAGGTATTATCATGAAAAGGATTTGGAAATATTTGCCAGCGATCTTTTTAAGTTTGCTTCTGAATGGATACAAAACGGTGTTGAATTCCCAGGTACTTTTTATTGTCCAACAAGCTCAATTTTTAATGCTAGACTGACGAAAATGGAATACGCGCTCATGCAAAAGCCGGGATTTGAAAAATTATATTCCTTGATCACGTTAATTGCTGGAGAGATTGGCGATAATTCCTTTGCTCACAACTTGGGCAAGTGGCCGGATACTGCGGGAATATTTTTCGGCTACGATCTTGAAAAGCGTATAATTGTTCTTGCTGATCGCGGATTGGGTATTTTAGAAACGTTGCGACAAGTTCGCCCAGAACTTCCTAGTCATGTGGTGGCGGTAGAAGTCGCTTTCACTGAATTTATTTCTGGTCGAGCGCCAGAGAAACGGGGAAATGGTCTTAAGCTTGTTCGTGAGGTTGTCACTGATCAGCCATTTGACCTATTCTATACCAGTGGTGATGCTGAAGTGCGTATGCAAGGTTCCGATAAAGTATTTCGTGTTACGCGTGGTCAGCGTATCGTGCGAGGATGTTTAGCAAAAATAGAGTTTTAACAAATAATCCGCCTTCGCTAAAACTATGGCGAGATAAAGAAAATATATGAAATTACAACTAGAAAAATTTGGCAAAACATTAATATCGCGAGAATTGGGTAATGAAGCCCTTAAGGCATTTCAGCCAACTCTGCGTGAGATATCTGCGGATGAAAAATTGGAAATAGATTTTTCCGGCGTATTGACATTGTCACCATCATGGGCGGATGAATTTTTAAGTCCGCTACTTAATCAGTTAAGTGATAGATTAATCCTCTTGCCGAGTGATAATCTTTCAGTGCATGCGACACTCAGAATTTTAAGGGAGGCTAATAAGCGGAATTTTAAGATGAAATAATATGTACGAATCGGAAACAAAAGCGCATATAAGCAATATTGAAAATGGCAATAAAAACCTGACATTTCCAACCATTACGAAATTGGCAAAAGCACTCGATGTTTCTGTTAATGAATTACAAAAATAATTACATGGATAAAGAACTCACAAAACAAAATATTCAAAAACTAGTTGATAAATATGAAGCTATTAAAAAGGGCGGTAAGTTAAAAACTTATTCCGAAGAAGATACAATTCAAGGATTTATTTTACCCCTTTTTGAAATACTTGGATGGGATATTAGAAATAAAGAAGAAGTTTCATCGCAAGACCATATAAAAGGTTCTGGTCGTCCTGACCATACATTCAAAATAAACGGAATAACACAATTTTATTTAGAATCTAAAAAACTTAACGAGGATTTAGACAATGAAAAATTTGCTTTTCAGACAATAAATTACTCTTGGAATACAGGTGTGACTTATGCAGTTTTGACCGATTTTGAGAGTATCAAAGTATTTAACGCTCAAAGAATTGATAAAACAGAGTTGATGGATAAGCTTGTTTTTGAACTTTCTTACGATAAATATGTTTTTGATTTTGAAACACTCTGGCTTCTTTCTAAACAAGAATTCAGAGATAAGAAATTAGATATTTTTGCAGAAAAACACGGCAAAAAAGAAAAATCTGTTTCTGTGTCTACGATTATAAAAAAATTAAATGAGGATATGCAATGGTGCAGAAAAAGACTTACAGAGTCATTTGAAACTTGTAACGCTAGTAAAAATATCCCTAAAGATTTATTAGACGAGGGCGTGCAAAAACTTTTAGATCGGTTGATTTTCCTTAGAGTTGCAGAAGATAGGGATGTAGAACCAAACATATTAAAAAACCTTTTGCGTGAAGCTGAGACTTCAAAAGAATATACACCATTCCAAGCGATGGTAGCTACTTTTCGTAAACTAGACAAAGTTTATAATTCAAATCTTTTTTCTCGCCATTATTTCGAAGAATGGGAAGAATGGGATGGAGGTTTAAAAGAAGTTATAAACAGGTTATATGGGAAAAAGGGTTATTATGAATATAACTTCAAGGAAATGCCCGCAGACGTTTTAGGTAGTGTATATGAAAGTTATTTAGGATATAAGTTATTAAGTAAAAATAGTAAAAATAAAAAACTTTTTGGGAACGAAAAGGAAACAATAATACATAAAGACGCAAAGAAACGAAAAAAACAAGGCATATACTACACTCCTCTTTTCGTTGTGGATTATATCGTTCAAAATGCTTTAAAACCGGTACTTGATAAATGTACCAGTGTTAATGATTTAAAAAAGATAAGGGTATTAGATCCAGCTTGTGGTTCTGGGTCTTTCTTGATAAGAGCCCTTGAAGCAATAACAGAAAAGTATAAAGAATTTGGCTCCAATAGTGAATATATTAAACGTCAAATAATTACTGAAAATATTTTTGGTGTTGACCTTGATACTCAAGCCGTAGAAATTGCGCGTTTAAATTTACTTATAAACTCACTTGATAAACAAGGTGCGTTACCAAAACTCGATAAAAATATAAAGAATGGAAACTCTCTTATTTCAGGCACTGATGGAGAAATGGAAAAACAATTTGGTAAAAATTGGCGTGATCAAAAGCCGTTTAATTGGCAAGAAGAGTTTCCTGAAGTTTTCAAACAAGGTGGTTTTGATGTAATTATTGGTAATCCACCTTATATAAAAGAATTTGTTAATAAGGAAGCATTTGATGGCTTGCACGATAATCGATATTATCAAGGAAAAATGGATTTATGGACAATGTTTGCTTGTATTTCCATAGATTTATTAAAAAACAATGGAGTAATGGGTTTTATTGCCCCAAATAATTGGGTAACAAATGCCGGAGCAAGCATTATGAGAAATAAAGTTCTCACAGACGGAGAATTGAAAACTTTTATTGATTTTGGAGATTATAAAATTTTTGAGCAAGCTGGGATTCAAACTATGATTTATGTTTTTGAAAAGCAGAAACCAAATGAGAAATATTTTATAGAATATTTAAGGATTAGTGATAAAAATACTAGTGAGGAGAAATTAGTTCTTGATATTTTTGACGAAAAACAAAAAATTGAGATTGAACCAAAAAAATTGATTGATAAAAATATAACTTTCTCTAATCAAGAATCTAGTTCAATTTTTGATAAAATAGAAAGTAAAAGAAATTTTGAATTAACAGATAAAGAAGTTGGACAAGGGATAGTATCCCCACAAGAATACGTTATAGAAAAACATCTATCTTTTTTACAAAATGCGAGAAATGGCGATGGTATTTTTGTTCTTAAACCTGATGAAGTTGAAAATTTAAAACTTAGCGATAAAGAAATAAAAATTATAAAACCATTTTATACCACAAACCAAATGTCAAGATACTACGCAAATTCAAAAAATAAATCATTTATTATTTATGCTAATAATGAAGTAAATAAAAATATAGATAAATATCCAAAGATTAAAGAACATTTACGAAAATTTGCATCAGTTATAACTTCTGATTTTGCACCTTTTGGTTTACATCGTGCTCGGGATGAGAAATTTTTTATTGGACCTAGCATATTTTCAATTCGTAAAACTGAAAGACCGCAATTTTCTTATGTCGATTTTAGTTGTTATGTTTCTCAGACATATTTTATTATTTCAACAGACAGAGTAAATCTTAAATTTCTAACAGGGCTACTTAATTCAAATCTTATATATTTTTGGCTTAAAGCCAAAGGAAAATTACAGGGTAATCTTTTACAAGTTGATAAAGGCCCACTTATGGATATACCAATATGTGTCGGTAATGAAACACAACAAAAACAAATTGTTACTTTTGTAGATAAAATGATTACTCTTAATAAAAAACTTCATGAAACACCAGAAAACTCAAATGGACGGGAAAACATAAAATCTGAAATAGAAAAAACCGATAAAAAAATTGACGAAGAAGTCTATAAGCTTTATGGATTAACGAAGAAGGAGATCAAAATAATAGAGGATAATAAATAATTAAAAAATCAGATTTATGGAAAATAATAAAAAAATCATTATTAAAGTCCGAGCGGTTATTTTACACGAACGAAAACTTTTGGCTGTGCGACATCCTCACGATACAAGCTTTGCTGCGCTTCCGGGTGGTCATTTAGAATGGAGAGAAGATATAAAAAAATGTTTGTCTCGGGAAATAATTGAAGAGTTAGGAGTAAAGCCAGAAATAGGCAGGCTGTTTTATATAAATAATTTTACACAAACAGATGGTAAGCAATATGTGGAATTTTTCTTTGAGGTAAAAAATGGAAATGATTATTTGAATATTGAAAAACTTGCTCGTTCCCATTCTCACGAAATTGCTGAAATAGTTTGGGTGAGCCCGACTGATGATATTCGCATTCTTCCTAGGAGTTTGGGAGAAGATTTTAAAGCAAAGAAAATGGTTTCAAGTGAAGTTAGATATATTAAAGATTAATTAGCTTATATGCCCGATGACCCAAACACTATGCCTCCTGAATTAGTTGAAGCGCATAATAATCTAGATAAGGCAGTAGATGCTTGTTATGGTAGAAAATTCCAAAATAAAGAAGAAAGAATTGAATTTTTGTTTGAGTTGTATAAAAAATACACTATGTTATAATAGCTGTATGAGTAAACAAATTCGCCAAAAAAGAAATGATACATTGGTTAAAACTATAGAGAAAAAATATGGCGTTGATTTAGGTTATCGGTCTGATACACAACTCCACACTGTTTTAAAGAAAGAGGGCCTACCATCTCTTTCAAAACTTCTAAAGATGACTCAAAAGAACGCTAGTTAAACTTATAAGCGATCTTGATTTTATAAAAGATAAAGAACTTCGCTCTACACTTGAAAATTCAATAGAATATATTTATGCTCTTTTCGAAGAATCAAAAAATAGGGAACAGAAACAATTATATAAAGAAGAAACAAATGTAGCAAGAACGGTTCTCGCTACTCTCTCGCTACTCTCAATATTTATTATTTGCTTGATTTTTAAAATTTGATATACTAAGAGGTATGAAGAAGCGAGAAGAAAAATATCTTACGGAGAACAAGTTTAAAATTTTCGAAAAGAGTTTTGAAGGCAATATGAGAAGTATTGCTAAGTCTTTTGCCGACAATGCAGAAGTTATGGCTTTGATCCTAGAAGAAATTAGAACTATACATGAGGATAATAAATATTTTAGAGAAAGCATTTCTAATTTATACGGTGACGTTTCAAGACACGATAGAAAAATTGGGAATTTAGATATTCGTGTTGAGAAAATTGAGTCAAAATAAATTAATAAAATGAAAATAAAAGTTTTTACAGCCGGAGGAACTATATGGAATGTTCATAGAGAAAAACTAAAAATTTGCATCCCATATATTTTTAATTTATAATTATAATACCAGAAAGGCTAAATGCCTTTTGTTTTTATGAATGACGACAAACAAAATTCAAATCAGGGTTCCTTGCCCCGCCAAAAGGACGGGGTAAACTGGATACCGGGAATGCAGATTTTTGGCGAGATTTCTACTTGGATTGCCGTGCCGATAATTTTAGCGCTGATTGCCGGAAAGGCGCTGGATAAGCATTATGGCACAAAACCCATAATGCTTTTGGTGTCGGCAGGTGTGGCGTTTTTAATTTCAGCGTACGGTATTGTGAAAGCCGTTAAAAAATTTAATGCAAAAATACAACCCCCTAAATTCCCCTTGTCAGGGGAACTTGATGGATCGCCCTCTCCTGATAAGGGGAGGGTTGGAGAGGGGTTGCATTTAAAATAAAATGGAAAAAATATCTCAAGAAATAACATTGTTTGCGGAACCAGTTTTTCATTATAAAGATTTTTCTATTACCAACGCTCTTTTGACATCTTGGTTTGCTGTTGCGATTATTATTATTGTATCGCTAATTTTACATTCTAAGCTTCGTGAAATTCCAGGAAAAATTCAAAATTTTTTTGAAATTATTGTAGAAGGCGCGTTTTCATTATGTGATCAAGTTACAAACAACAGAACGCTTTCCATTAGAATTTTCCCAATTGCTATTTCGGTTTTCTTTTTTATTCTTATCAATAACTGGCTTGGCATTATGCCGTTCGGAGGATTTGGAATAATAGAGAAAGGCCTGCCTGCGCAGACAGGGGAGACTAGTTTGGTCTTCATACCTTATCTTAGAAGCGGAACAGCTGATATCAACACCACTGTCGCGCTGGCAATTATGGCAGTATTTGGCGCAAATATATTTGGTATTTTTTCAATCGGTTTATGGAAAACTTTTAATAAATATGTTAATCTAAAAGCGCTGGGGGAAATATTCACGAAAGTATGGAAAGAACCTGCCATCATTATCGTAGCCCCGATAACGTTCTTTGTTGGCTTAATTGAAATTATCGGTGAATTTGCAAAAATTGCCTCGCTTTCATTTCGTCTTTTTGGCAATGTATTTGCCGGAGAAGTGCTTTTGGCATCAATAGCAGCCCTGGTGGCATATGCTATTCCAATACCCTTTATTTTTCTTGAAATTCTCGTAGGAGTTATCCAAGCGCTTATCTTTTCAATGCTTCTGGTTGTTTATTTTACCATCGGAGCATTTGATCATGATGAACATGGAGAAGAAAAAATACCTGCTCAATTAGTCGTTTAGGCAGGAAGATTATTATTAGATAAATTAATGAGCAAAGCGAATATAATTTTCTAACCCCGTTAAATAACTTTTGCTTCGCAAAAGTTGTCCAAAGGACATTTAACAGGGTGATAATTTTTATACTCACTGCGTTCGTTAAAAATTAATCATATGGATTCAGATACTTTAGCAAAAGCAATCGTGATGGCAGTCGGAGCTATTGCTCCTGGCATAGCGATCGGTATGATTGGCTCAAAAGCAATGGAATCAATTGGACGCAATCCAGAAGCGGCTGGTAAAATTCTGGTGCCAATGCTTCTTTCTTGCGCATTCGCTGAAGCAATTGCCATTTATGCGTTGGTTATTGCGTTTTCAATTTAAGCTAAAATTTTCAGAACATAATTTTTTAGGTACAGATTTTTTGAAGCTTAAAAAATCTTGAAGTTCTCGCTCCGTCGAGCTCGAAACCCCTAAAAATCATGTTTTGAAAATTTTTTAAAGTCATGGAGTCAATTATTTCCACATTTCACATAGATTGGAAAATTATTATCGCTCAGGCAGTCAATTTTGGAGTTGTTTTTACTGTCTTATATATCTTTGCCCTTAAACCGCTTTCTAAATTGATGGCGGAGCGCGGAGAGAAAATCAAGACGGGCATTAACGACGCTAAAAAATCTAGCGAAATGTTGCAAAAAGCTAGTGAAGAATATAGGCAAAACACAACAAAACTAAAACTGATAGCGGTAGATGCTCAAAAAGAACTTAAAAAAGAATTAGAACGGCTGAAAGCAGAAAATCTGAGTAGGATAAAAATAGATAACGATGAGTGGACAAAAAAGAGAATGGAACAACTGGAAATTGACAAGAAAGCCCTGGTCGAAGGAGCTAAAGGCGAACTCATAACGCTCGCTATGCTAGCCGCTAAAAAAATTATGGAAGATAAAAACAAGTAAAAATACAATGAAAATTTCTTCCCAAAATATTGCAGAAGCGGTGTATAGGGCGACGGAAGGCAGGTCGAGTCAGGACTTGGCGGTTACTCTCAAGCGCTCGGCTCAAGTACTCAAAGACAAGCATATGCTCGGCAAATCCGGTGAAGTCCTTAATGCTCTTCAAAATATTTTTGATAAAAAAACAAATACCGTCAGAATTAAAATCACTACTGCGAAGAGTCTGGGGTTAGGGGAGAGAAACAGGTTGGAGAATAGAATTAAAGAAAAATATAAAGCGCAAATCGTAGTAGGTGAATTTTTTGAAAAAAAAGAATTATTGGGAGGAATGAGAGTTGAGATAGGAGATGAGGTATTGGATGACACATATAAAAATAAACTTCACAAATTAGAAAAATTTTTAATACAAGGAAAATAAAAAAATATATGTCAAACCATATTGTAGAAAGTTTGAAAAGAGAGATAGAAAATTTTAAAACCCAAATAAAGATTGAGAAAATTGGGAAAGTGCTGGAACTTTTTGATGGTATTGCAAAAGTTTCCGGACTTTCCGATATTAAATCATCTGAAATGGTAATTTTTCAGAATGGAGTTATGGGTGTTGCCCTTAATTTAGAAGAAGATGCGGTAGGGGTGATTATTCTTGGTGACTTTTCTAAAATTAAAGAAGGTGATGAGGTGTCATCCACCGGACGAATTCTTGAAATATCAGTCTCTGATAATATTTTAGGGCGAGTAGTCAACGCTCTAGGCGCTCCAATTGATGGCAAGGGTTTGATAAGGGCAAATAATCCTTCACAGAACTCAGGTCGTTCAGACTCTGAGAGTCTTCAGACTCGAACGAGACCTACAGCTTATCCGATTGAAAAAGTGGCTCCAGGAGTCATTACTCGTCTTTCTGTAAGTGAACCAGTTGCGACTGGTATTAAAGTTATTGACGCTATTATTCCCATTGGTCGCGGTCAGCGCGAACTCATCATCGGTGACAGGCAGACAGGCAAAACAGCCATTGCCATTGATACGATTTTAAACCAAAAAGGTCAAAATATGATTTGTGTTTATGTATCTATTGGACAAAAAGATTCTAAACTTCGAAAGATTGAAGCGCGTTTAGAAGCAGGTGGGGCAATGAAGTATACTGTCATCGTGTCCGCTGGCGCATCCGAAGCCGCCTCTCTTTCTTACATTGCGCCCTATACAGGAGTGTCTATTGCGGAATATTTTATGGATCAAAGAAAAGATGTGTTGATTATTTATGATGACCTTTCCAAGCACGCTGTTGCTTATCGTGAAATTTCTTTGCTTCTTCGTCGTCCGCCGGGGCGTGAAGCGTATCCGGGTGATGTTTTTTATTTACATTCTCGTCTCTTAGAGCGGGCTTGTAAGCGAAATGAAAAGTATGGCGGAGGATCTATTACCGCTCTTCCAATTATTGAAACTCAAGCTGGTGATATTTCGGCTTATATTCCCACAAATGTTATTTCTATTACTGATGGACAAATTTTTTTAGAAACCGATCTTTTTTATAAAGGTATTCGACCGGCTATTAACATTGGGTCTTCAGTATCACGCGTGGGTTCCAGCGCGCAGATAAAAGCTATGAAAAAGATAGCTGGCACGCTTAAACTCGACCTTGCGCAATTTCGCGAATTGGAAGCATTTTCTCAATTTGGTTCTGATTTAGATGAAGCTACCAAGCGCCAGTTGGAACGCGGCAAAAGGGCAGTTGAAGTGCTCAAACAGTTTCAATATGCGCCAATGAAGATGGAACACCAGGTGATTGTTTTATACGCTCTGGTGAAAGGTTTTATGGATGATATACCAGTGGAAAAAATAAAAGAATTTGAAAGCGAATTTATTGATTATAGTGAAAATAACGCAAAAGTTTTTTGTAAAGAAATTATTGAAAAGAAAATGTGGAGTGATAAAGGCGAGGAGCAATTAAAAAAAGCGATAGAAGATTTTAAAAATAGTTTTTTAATAGAGAAGATAGCGCCTAAAGCCCTATCTAGATAGGGCTTTAGGCGCTATCTGTAAGTAATTTTATGGTGGGAACAAAAGAAAATAAAAATAACCATATTGCATTATTTGAAGGAAATAAAGTCCGACGGGTTTGGCATGATGAAAAGTGGTTTTTTGTAGTTGAAGACGTTGTTCTTGCTCTTATTGATTCAAAAAATGTAAAAGATTACATCAATAAAATTAGACAACGAGACCCAGAACTAAGCAAAGGGTATGGACAAATTGTCCATACCCTTGACGTCCCAACAAAAGGTGGTATTCAGTCAATGAATTGTGCTGATTTGGAAGGTATTTTCCGTATCATTCAATCTATTCCATCGCCAAAAGCTGAACCATTTAAACAATGGCTGGCGAAAGTCGGTAAAGAAAGAGTGGATGAAATCCAAAATCCTGAATTAGCGATGGAAAGAATGAAAAGTCTATATGAACAGAAAGGTCTTCCTGCTGATTGGATAGCGAAGAGGATGCGTGGCATTGCCGTGCGTAATACTTTGACTGATGAATGGAATAAACGAGGTCTGAAAAAAGGAGTTGAATATGCTATTTTGACGAACGAGATAATGCAAGGAACTTTTGATATGAAGGTAGATGATTATAAAAAACATAAAAATCTTTCTATCCAGCATAATTTGCGTGATCATATGGGAGATATTGAACTTATACTCACAATGCTTGCTGAAGCCACGACGACCAAGCTTTCTGTAGACCGCGACTCTCTTGGTTTTAATAAATTACACAATGATGCGAAAGAGGGAGGAGAAATAGTTGGCAAAACACGCAAAGAAATAGAAAATAGTTCTGGCAAGAAAATTTTAACCAAGAATAATTTTTTAAATATTAAAAACAAAAAGAAATTAAAGTAAAAAAATGTTAATATAAATTTTATGGCAGGAACAAAAGAAATAAAAAGAAGAATAAAATCGGTGAAAAATACCAAAAAAATC
>Ga0209542_10001233_pt1 | contig 60675 bp, 63 predicted proteins | sample RifCSPhighO2_01_FD_184028 | JGI IMG/M metagenome (GOLD analysis project Ga0209542, IMG submission 184028) | Soil microbial communities from Rifle, Colorado - Rifle CSP2_plank highO2_0.1 (SPAdes) (version 2) | ecosystem: Environmental > Terrestrial > Deep subsurface > Rock core/Sediment ...
CCTCCCGTTCCACCGCCAGTAAATACAATGCGCATCATGTAGATAAGTATAAGACAATAGACAAGAATATGGAATTTAGAATATAGAAGTTCGATATCATCACCCATATTTCGCAATACTTCTTACGATACCTGACATCGTAAGAAATACCGCAAGCGATGTTCCTCCGTAACTAATAAATGGAAGTGGAACGCCTGTGAGCGGTAAAAGACCAGAATTTGCACCAATATGCATAACTGCCTGAATTGTAATAAGTGATGCACTTCCAATCGCAAACAATTTTCCGAATTTATCTGATGCGCGCGAAGATATAATCAAAAAACGAATAACAAGAAGCGTGAATGCAGCTAATAATGCCACCGTACCCACAAAACCAAACTCCTCCGCAATAACCGCAAAAATGGAATCCCCGATTGGTTCCGGTAAATATTTATATTTAGTTGTAGAGTGACCATATCCCACACCCCACATACCACCCGAACCAATAGCATTAAGCGCCTGATTGAGCTGATAATTAGAACCTTCAATATTTGATTCTGGAGAGAGAAAACTTTTAACTCGTTCTAAACGATACGGAGTTGCATATATAAGCCCAATAAACACAATCGCCACCAGAATAAGTGTTACGCCTATATACCGAAGCCTTGCTCCGCTTACAAGATATATGCACAGCCCCGATCCAAGAACAATAACTGCAGTCCCCGTGGAAGGTTGAGTAAAAAGCAAGCCACCAATAAGTCCCGTTACCACAAGAAACGGCACGAAACTATACTTAAACTCGTTTCTTCCATATAATAAACTTTTCTTCGCAAAGAGAGCTGAAAGATATATAATAAATGCAAGCTTCAAGAACTCTGATGGCTGAGTAGACCACGATCCAATTCTAATCCAACGAGAAGCACCATTCGCCTCAATGCCAAGAGAAGAAAATGTAAGCACAACGCCAAGAAGACCGAGAATCATTATTGGAACTGATAATTTTTCCCAATATCGGTAATACAATCGGGAGCCAATAAAAAAACCAACAACGCCAAAGCTTAAGCCATAAATGATTTGATGCTTAAGATGATAATATGTATCGTTAAATTTTATTTTATCAAGATCGAACGACGCGCTTCCAAGCATTGCAAGACCGAAAATAGTAATAAACCCTACAAGAACCAAGACAATATACTCTTCTCGAGCACGTACACGAAGACCTTTATGAATACCGAGAGCCATCTATGAATTAAGGTGTATTTTTACGCAATATCATACCGGAGAATTTTGACGCATAATTCCCGTCCTCCACTACTACTTCTCCATTAACTACCACATACTTCACAGCTCCTCCCCCAAAAAGAACAATATCTGCATACATACCTTCCTTAATTAATCCCCTACCTTCAATACCAAAAGCTTTTGCGGGCTCAGATGTCATCTTTTTAATGAGAGCTTCAAGGGCGATGCCTTTTTTCTCTTCCGCATACTTTAAAAAGAATGGGAATGTACGAAGTGCTCGATCTGGCTTTACTACCTCAATATCATGCTTGAAGCTTGCACTATTTGAGCCAATCCATAGTGATTTTTTTGCAATATTTTTAAGAACAAGTGTTGAGTTGATATTTTTTACAAGCACAAGAGCTTTTAAATTAACCACATTCATAAGCTCTACAAGGCCTTCCTCATGCGATTTTATTGCCCTCGTTTCGCAAAAATCTTTCAATGTCTTATGCACAAGATATTCATTGCCTGGAGCCGTTGCAATAATAATCTCTGCCGCATTCAATTCCGGAAGAGCCTTTATTATTCTTTCCTTAATTGCTCCTATGCGAATATGATTCAGCATAAGTTGCAATCCTCCATTTTGAGCCCAACGTGGCAAAAGCGTATATATAGGAACAAGACTTTGCTCAAAGGGATATACATCAGCACGGACCATATTAGTCTTTGAACTCTCATCAAGTATATCGAATGACTTCTGCCATTCATCCTCGAAGCCTACGAGTGGACGAAAATGACTTATAAGAGCCTTGACGCCTGTTTCGCTCACGAGATTCATTGTCTCGTGCATTGACGCAAAAAGCCCCTCTTCCTCATTTCTTAAATGAGTAGCATATACTCCATTGTATTTTTTAACTATTCGCGCAAGTTCTCGTAGTTCTGAGTAAGGAGTCTGTCTTGCGTGAGCGTAACCAAGGCCCACTGAAAGACCAAACGCACCTTCGTGAAATGCCCGTTCGAGCAAGCTCATAAAAACTTTAATTTCATTCTCGGTGAGATCTCTTAATGTTTCTCCGATCAATGCACGCCTAATTGTTGAATGCCCCACAAGTGTTCCAAAATTAAGCGATAATGGCCGTCGCTCGAGAACCTTCAAAAATTCTTCGAGAGTATGCCAATCAACATTTACGCTATCTGGATTAACCCACTTACGAATAGATTCAAGACTGCCGTAAAGAAGCGGGGCAAGAGAAGCGCCACAGAGTCCCCCAATGATTGTTGTTACCCCTTGCAATACAAGATCCTGTTGCTCGGGATTATCGAAGAGAGTAAGGTAGTGATCTGAATCGCTATTAACATTAATAAAGCCGGGCGCGCAATAGGCGCCTCTTCCCTCGATAACTCGATCAATACCACTTTTATTAAGTGATCCAATAGCAGAAATTCTTTTATTCTTTACAAGCACGTCTCCCGTCTTAATCTTGCTTCCACTCCCATCCACAACTTGAACATTCTTAAATAAAAGCGTCATATCTTTAATTATATGACACTGCCCTAGAGGAATCTACTCAGAAAGAAAATTGCGAGGCCAAGTGTGCTAAATACCGCAGATACAATCCAAAATCTCATAGTGATTTGGGATTCAGGCCAACCAAGCGCCTCAAAATGATGGTGAATTGGTGTGGAATGAAAGATTTTTCTTCCAAAAAGTTTCTTACTCATCATTTGAATAATTACCGAGAGCGATTCAACAACAAGAATAACGGCAAAAAATGGAAGCAAGAGAGCGGTATTCGTAAGCATTGCAATTACTCCAAGTGTAATTCCGAGAGACATTGATCCTGTATCTCCCATAAAGAATCGCGCAGGATAAATATTATGCCACAAGAATGCAAGAAGGGCCCCTATGGTTGCACCTCCAAACGCCGCAAGATGATATCGCTCGAGAATAAATGCTACTGCAGTAAGTGCAGTAAAAGAAAAAAGAAGCACTCCGCCGGCAAGACCATCAAGGCCATCTGTTTCATTTGTAGAAAAAGCGCTTGCAACAATAACAAAAATAAAAAGAGGAATATACCATAATCCTATCTGCACATTACCCCAAAATGGAATATAGAGAGTATCCCAATCAAGCTTGAAATAAAACCACGCTGCTCCAACGATTGCAATCCCAAAATAAAACCAAAGCTTTTGAGATACTTTCAACCCTCCTCCATTTGGGCCAATTTTAAAAACGCCCATAAGATCGTCAATTAATCCAAAGAATGCCGCAATGACCATTGCCGCAATCGGAAGATATGTCTCTGCGCGATTTACAAAATTCAAATACGAAAAAAAGCCATCAAATACAGTGGAAAAAAGAAAGAAAATAAAAGCAAGCCCAAGTACCGTTACCCAGATAATCATTCCACCCATCGTAGGAGTCCCTATTTTTTTCTTATGTAAATTAAAAAATATCGGAGCAGATTCTTCAGAACGAAGATTTTTACTTAATTTGAAACGCTCGATCAAATAAAGAAATGTGGGAGTGAGCATAAGCGCTGCAATAAATGCAACGGTAGTAAGTCCCAAAATTCGTATTGCTTGAGGAATAAACATAAAACTATTGCATAGCAGCTTTCGTCCATTCCCACAAGTTTCTTGTGTCGCCGAACCGATTTTCGCTGCCAAGCACGATGATTAAAAATTGTTCGCTATCTAGTGCAAAGAGAGAGAGTAAATTACCTCGAGATTCCTCAAGGTAACCTGTTTTCCCCCCAATCCATTCAGGCGATCCCGTAAATTCATTAAAATTCACGATTACATTACGACGTCCCCACTTTCCTTCCTCAAGTACCGCACTCTTTGCTCTACTTATTGTAAATATCTCCGGATGCTTTGTGAAGACATATTTTGTGAATAACACGAGATCCCGAAGAGATGATTGATTGGCAATAGAAAGGCCAGTAGGGTCATTAAATGAAGTATGCGTCATTCCAAGTGTGTGCGCCTTTTTATTCATGAGTGTAATGAATTTCTCTCGACCATAAGAGCGCGCAAGTGCTTCTGCGGCGTCATTACTTGACACAAGCAGCATTGCCTTCATGAGATCAAGACTCGAATACACTTCCCCTGTGAGTAAATTTCCCGCTCCTCCTTCAGTACCTGTCATCTCTTTATTTATCTCAATTCGTTCATTATTTCCCATCTTTTCACGGACAATCACTGCGGTCATCAACTTTGTGATAGAGGCAATAGGCCAATAATCCTCCCCTGCCTCCTCGAGCATCGTAACCCCACTTTCAAGATTTAAAACGAGCTCTGCTCGTGAAGTAAGTGGTGGTTTTTCTGGATATTCGCGAATATAGGGAGTCGTAAGCAATGATGCCGGAGCAGTACTTCGTTCATTTTGAAATGCATGTCTCACATACCCAGGGTCTTGCTCTCTATCTATACTAGAGACAGAGAAACGAATAATAGTCACGAGAATTAATAATGTAATGAAATAATAATACATCTACGCGGATTTATAAATTTCATAATTGTCCTTAAACGTATCGATAAGAGAGTGATATTTTTCGTATTCTGGCAATGCCTCGATATGGCTTAACCCCATTGCTTTCAAAAAATCTGCACTTACTGCATACAAAGAAGTATCGGAAGAAGTGGATGTGTGCCTCTCGAGAAGACCGCGAATTAATAGGTTTCTCAGAATATAACCCGAATTAACTCCACGGATATGATCAATATTGATTTTTGAAATCGGCCCCAAATAACCTACGATTGCTATAGTTTCCGACGCAGCAGAAGAAAGCTCTTCCTGTAGCACATTAGATTGTATTTTCTGAATATAAGGAGCGTGCACGGCTTTTGTTACAAGCTGCACCCTATCTTTATGAATAAGAATCTCTGTCCCACTCGTGGAACCCTTCTTAGCTTCACGAAGTCCTTTGATTGCTTCTTTAAGCTCTTCCTGTGAAGCACCCGTCACTTTCTTCAGTTCTCGATACGAAAGTGGTTCTCCGTGAATAAAAAGCAATGATTCAATAAGTGGGATAAGTTCCATAATATGACAAAGATTACCGATTAATTATTATTTCATCAAAATTTTTGCCCTGAAATACAAAAATCGCGCGCTCCCTTACAAGATGTAGCATTGCGAGAAAAAGCACAATAATTTCATTTTTCTTTTTCTGATCCATGAGATTCGAAAAATGAGTAGTTTTTGCATTCTCGACCCGAGATAAAAGCTCTTCTATTTTTGATTCAAGAGATATTGTTTTTATCGATAAGACTTCCTTTGGTGAATCGTACGTTTTCCTCATCTTCTCAATCTCCTGTATTGCAAGGAGAAGTACTCGTGGAATCGAGTAAGAATCAGAAGGTGGAGTGAATGATTTTTCAACTCCCAAAAACAATGGCCTCCCCACAAGATGGAGTGCCTCCCTCCATCTTTTCATAATATTCTCGCGAGCATCCTTAATATCCTTATACAATGAAACCTGCTGCTCCAGACTCCTTATATCTTCTTGCTCTTCTTTAGTAAACACAAGCTGAGGCAAAAGAGCCTTAGATTTAATGAGCAACAAATGAGAAGCAGTAACCATAAAGTCGGCAATAAGAGTAGGTTCACATGATTCAAGTGTTTCTATATAACTCAAGAAATCTTCCGTTACCTCGCTCAAACTTACCCTTCTTATATCAAGTTTCTTTTCTTCAATAAGTTCCACCAATTTTGCAATTGGGCCAGAAAAATGTTCCGTATAAATCGTGTAAGACATCTCTCGTTATTTAAGTGAAGTATAGCGATTATCAGGAGCCCACATCAACCATCCCGAAAACATGGGAGCAGAAGAACTTGCAAGTAGTACATCGTGAAACGCATCAGAAACTCCTCTTATTTGAGCCTCAACTTCTGCTTTGTCGTACACTGTGCCTAAATCGAAATCCTGAAGCCATGGCCGCAACTTAAACAGTGGATCAACATCTGCACGATGAGTTGAAAAAGAGTGAGTGATGTATTGAGAGAGTCTCTCAATAGATCGCTGCATAGAATAATTCACAATCTCATAGGGATATTTAGCAGGTTCATTGTAGCCCTGAAATCCCCTTGCATAATGAGAAGGATAGATCATGGCATCAATGTAATCAAAATAAGGAAATGCATCTTCAATAACTTGGCCAATACCTAAATCATCATACGATACCGTCGTAAGACCAAATAAATCTGCCGAGATTCTGTGCCCAGAAAGTGCATTCCGAAGATATTCAAAAAACGAACGCAGTACGACATTTCTTCCCGTTTTTATATCCCATACTGGATAAGCAATATCAAGAAGATTCCCATCAGACGGAAAACGAATGTAATCAAAATTTACCTCATCGAAGCCGCGTACAAATAATTCTTGTGCGATTTCGATATTATAATCCCATACTTCGGAAGACGCCGCATCAAGCCACGAAAGTCCCTTTCGATCTTTCCATGCTTTTCCTGTTTTCTTACTCTTAAGTGCAAGATCAGGTCTTATTTCAGCAAAAAGTGGGTCTTGAAATACAGATATCCGTCCTATTATATAAATGTTTTCATCATGAAATTTTTTTACAAATGCATCGAGATCAGAGATTCGCGCTTCACTTGTTTCGTACTTAATGACTTGAGCTGCAAGAGATGAATACGATACATATCCTGAAGAATCCTTAATATCAACCACAATCGTATTCAGGTTATTTTCTTTTATTAACTGAACAAGCTCTTTAAGTCTTTTCTCATTCCCCGCAATCCAGCTCGTGATATAAATGCCCCTCATAACAGAAGGAGGATCTTTAAGTGGTCGCGGAACATAGGGCTGATCTAATGTATCTTCACGAGCCGCTATAAGATCGAGTAATGCAAGTCCGAAATGAAGATCAGTTTTCCGTGAAATAAAAAATAGGGTTCCTATGATACATATAATTAAAAAAAATCCAATTACTAATTTATTCATTGACTCTCTTTATACTATACACGAGATCATCTATACTTTCATTATCCTATGATCGCTATTTATAGAAAATATCGACCAAAAGTACTCGCGGATCTTATAGGTCAAGATGACATCACGGAAACATTAAAAAACGCGGCTCGTCTCAATAAAATTGGACATTCATATTTGTTCTTCGGTCCACGCGGGACTGGAAAAACGAGTGCTGCTCGGCTTGTTGCAAAAACTCTGAATTGTCTCACTCGAACCACCGACAATAAATTCCACAAAGAAGGCGAGCCTTGTAATCGGTGCACAGCGTGTGAAGAAATTGATAAAGGCCACGCAATTGATGTGATCGAGATTGATGCGGCATCAAACCGAGGCATTGATGAAATGCGCAACCTCAAAGAGCATATAGCACTTGCCCCTATTAGATTGCTGAAAAAAGTATTTATTATTGATGAAGCCCACATGCTTACTCGTGAAGCTTTTAATGCATTACTTAAAACTCTCGAGGAACCACCACTTCACACATGCTTCATTCTTGCGACCACTGAACGAGAAAAAATCCCCGCAACAATTGCCTCTCGTGCACAACGATTTCAATTCAAAAAACTTCCCATTGTAAAAATAGTCGAGAAACTCGAGAAAGTTGTTTCTGCGGAAAATATCAAGACTTCACCGCACGTTCTCGAGCTTATCGCAGAAGCGGCGGAAGGCAGCCTTCGTGATGCTGAATCTCTTCTTGATCAAGTAGTCGCATTTGAAGGCTCCTCAATTGAACTCCGTAACGTTGAGCATTTACTAGGAAAAGCGAGTCGAAATCATATTATGAAATTAACACACCTCATACTTTCCTCTGATATAAGCGGGGTACTTCGCTATCTTGCGACGCTCGACGAAGAAGGCTATAATTTGACCCAGCTCACAAAAGATCTCATTCATTACCTTCGAAAAGTTCTTGCGGTAAAAGTTGATCCTGCATTACTCAGTCTTTTTAGGAACGAAGTGTCAAGCGATGAACTAAAAACTATCGAAGAACAAAGTGCGCTTGTTCGAGAAAAACAACATATTGCACTTATTAAATCTCTTATCAGAGCATATAGCGAAATGCGCTATACTCCCCTTACGATTGTTCCGCTTGAAGTGGCGCTTATTGAAAACCTAAAAACAAACACTTAATTATTGCCGAGTAGTCTAATGGTAGGACGTCTGGCTCTGAACCAGAAAATTGGGGTTCGATTCCCTGCTCGGCAGCCATTCGACTCACTTCATTCGCTCATACCCCTCCTCTCATCCAAGTCAATAATAGACAAAATTTCCCGAATACATCTATAGAATCTTAAAATTTCCCCTAACCCAATCAACTAATTTTTGCACATCCGCTCTGCGATTATCCGATCCAAAAACAATAATAGAAATAGGCACATCTCCCTTAGGAGTTTTAAAATTCCACACAGTGGCTAGTGTTTCTTTTGCTTTATTGGTTTTCCCAGTTTTTGCACCCAACAAATTCTCATTTTCATAAAAATCATTGAAATTAGTAATCGTATGCAATTCCACTGGCCCAAAATTTATAAACTTCTTTCCTTTCGTAATGTCAAAAATAAAATTCCGTTTGTAATAGATATATTGCAATAACCGAGAAATATCGTGTGTAGTCGAAATATTCATATCTCCTATCCCGCTTGGATCTTGGAAGCTGGAATCTATCATGCCAAGCGAGATCGCTTTATCATTCATTTTTTTCACAAATTCTCCTTGTCCAATAAAAGAAGCAAGAGCATTCGCTGCACCATTCGAAGATTGCATCAAAAGCGGGTAGAAAAGCTCGAAAGCTGTATATCTCTTCTCGGGAGAAAAAGGGAAGCTTTCGTAAGCCGATTCAAGCATTTTTGAAGAAATTTTTATAGATCTTTCGAGATATATTAACTCGCTCGCCACAACCCCAGTCATCAGTTTTGTAATAGAAGCCACAGGCAATGGCTCGTCCGCATTTTTCTCTAAAATTACCTCATGAGTCCTTAAATCAGATATTAAAAAAGATTTTGCCGAAATACTTGGCAAATTAGGACTTTCTTCACGCGGTTCTAAATATCCATAATAATCAGTCTTCAATTCTTCATCTAGGATAAGGATGGGCATATCTTTTTCTACGAAATCAAAAACTGTTTTAGCATCTTCAGTGTTTAGTCTTACACAACCGCCAGTATAGCTAGATGCCACCGATTCACCATTTTCATAATAAGGCAAACCGTGAATAAAGAAATTTCCATAAAATTGAATACTATACGGCATCCAAACTTTACCAATTGAAGAAAAATGATTTCTTTCCTTTAAAATTGCTTTGTAATTTCCAGTTGGCGTTTCCCACCAACTTCCTTCTCTGCCCTTCATAGTTACCGGTAGAGTTTTTAATAATAATCCTCTCCCATAAAGACTTACTATCATCTTTCTTAAATCCACCTCCACAAAACTTGCTTCATTTTCAATATAATTCTTCTTATAGTTCAAAAATTTCTTTTCGTCAGGAAAAACAATTTCACCATTTTCCGCAAAGGATATTTGGGAATTAGCCAACCGAGAAAAAAAAGATTGAACTTTCTCTTTATTGGTTTCAGTTAGATCTATTCTTTCATTCATTAACCTAAAAGATAAACCTAAAGAAGTCACCGTAATAGCAACTAAGAATGAAACAAAAAACCACCATCTCATCTATTAAATTCTACTACAAAAATATTCTCACGTATCTGTCTATAAGTTTTTACTTCGTACATTGAAAGATTGATAGAATATTTTCTATCAAAGCCTTCTGATCCGGATCAGTCTTTTTATAAAGATTGAGATTCAAAACTAATTTCATCGCTTCTATAAGATTTCCAATCCGAGATTCTAGTTATTTTTGATTCGGCATTAATTTCTTTTCTGTCCCAAATCTCTCTTCTTCTTTAGTAAGAAAATTTTTCCTATACTCATATTTACCATCCCATCGACTCTGTAAGTCAAAAAGCCCCAATTGGGGCTTTTTGTTGTCTATTTAATAGAGATTTTATATTCAACCCCATTCACTACTCTGCATAAGGCTGCACCAGAGGATCGGTAGTGAAATATTCACCAGAACATTGCGCTTTTACTAAATCTCCTTCTGACGTACCCTTGCCTGTAGCTAAATCAAAAGTGAATCCGTAAGAAAAACTTTTAAGTACGAGCCATTTGTGCAATAAATCATACAAGTCATTGAACGTATTAAATTCACATCTGCCATCACGACCTAACATTTTTCTTTGCTTTGACCTCTCAGTCTCTAATTGTTGTTGTATTTTATCCATCGTTATTCCGTCCTTGAGCCACAAATCAATAATTTCTTGATCGAATTTTAGATTAGCATTATCAAACCTCAAGTATAAGATACATTTATTTGATTCAGAGCTTTTTTCTATCCTGTAAAAAGTTGTGTCACTGTATAGAATTCCAAAAACATTTCGATCTTTACTAAAACTAGCAGTCGCAAGCGTACAAGATTTCGCAGCATCAATGAAACAATTAACGCTATTGCCACAATTAGTTTCCTGAGGTACTTGAACAATTTCTTCGTCATTACTCATTGCACTAGTCGAAGATGATTGCTGAGGAATAGATGGACTATTTACAAAGTAACGAAGACTTATTCCAAGAGATAATGAAATAAGTAAGACTACCACTAGAATTAAAGTAATTTTCATGATTATTTATTTTTGCAAGCAGAAAACATAAAAAAGGAATACTTTCTTAACTTCTTCATATCTTCATTTTACCCCCCCTTCGGGTGTGTAAAGTGGATAATTAAAATACACAATCAAAAAAGCCCCAATTGGGGTTTTTTTGACTTACTTTCTATTGCTGAGCTAAAAAATTTTGGATCGCTTGCACCACCTGAGAATCTTTTCGCATCGTTTCCCAGAACGTAATCTGATTACGTGGTATATACATTATATCCTCCGGTCCATGTAATTCGCTTCCAAGCTTCACAAGACTCACATTTGGCTCCTGAGACGAAGGCTGAAGCGGCTGCTGCACCCGAAGATAAAACACATCGGTAAGCACAATAACATCTTTATCATTTTTCCTTATGCGACCAAAGTAAACTTGGTTATTATTAAGAAATACCGCCTCCCATGGTTGTTCTCTGGAAACCCACCCGGAAAAAGTCGGGAACCATGAATTAAAATATCCAAAATAACCTAATGCATAAAGACCTCCAGAGAGAACAAGAATTGCTCCTATAAAAATAATTTTTTTCCGAGAACTTTTATGTTCTACTACGTCGTCTTCGTAATTATTCTCAAATTGATTCATATGTAATATATTATCAACTTATTTCTTAAGAGTCTACTATATCTGTTGATAATTCCTCTTTACTGAATATCAAAACCCTTCGGCCAATATTCAAGTATTTTCTGAGCAATCACTTCTGCATCCTTTTGTCTCCCACCCTGATTATATATATCAAAAAGACCATAATAAAACTGTGGTCGTGTGGGGCTTAGTACGAGTCCATCCTTAAAGAGTCTCTCGGCTTTTTCGAGATAAGCTACATCCTTGTGTTGCAATCCCATACGCGCATATAATGATCCCATTACATAATGATACTGAACAAAGCCTGCCCCACTTCCCTTCGCAACTGCAGGCTCCACATATGAAGCAACAAACTTCACGAGCTCTTCGACAACCTCCTTTGGCGCATTCGGATCCGAAACCGCACCAAAAGACATTGTAATAAGCTGCTTTAACGCCTCATCTTCTCCAACAGGAGAACGAGAATTAAGAAGTGGAGCATACGCAGCCTTAAAGGCATCTAGAGAGCGTGCTGCTTGCCCATTACGCATGGCATTAATGACATTCTGCGCCTTTTTCCATGGTAGATATGAACCAAAATACAGACTTATGGGAATAATAAAAAGAATTGGTATTAGAAGGTATATAGAATATTTTTTCATACTTTTTTGATATCTACGCTTTTATTACCCTCAAGAACATGGACTGCGTACGCAAGAAAAAGAAATAAATTAAGAAAAATCGGCAACACATCAAAGAGCACAAGACTCTGAACAAAATACGCAGTAGGCATAAAGATCATAAGCGCATTTTTTATAAGAGGACGTAGCGCCTCCTCATAGCGCTCATTTAGGCTTTTCTTAAATAAAATCCAATACACGGCTATAAATATGGAAAGATATGCAAGAAGTCCCAGAATTCCTGTCTGCACGAGATATTCAAGAACATTATTATGTGCTCGATCAAACCACAATTGTTGTCCCGAAGCATTAGGAGAAATGAAGTGTCTTACATCAAAATACTTATCAAAAGCACGCGAAAAATTCTCAGGCCCCCATCCAAGTAGTGGCCTATCGAGAAAACCCTTAAATGCCGACTTCCATGTCCAAAAACGTGATTGAGCTCCCGATCCCTGCAAATCAATATCAAAAATACGAGCAAAAGGGAGATTTTGAATGAAGGGCTTGTGACGAAGCGCAAAAATCAAGCCCGCAACAACTATTAGGAACCCAAGAATACCAAGAGAAACATGCCTGAATCTTTTACTCGGAGCCTTCCATACCAAATAAAGAAACGAAAGACCAAGTCCCGCAAGAAGCCCAAGTAAGCTTCCTCGTGTTTGGGCAAATAAAAATCCTACGATAAAAAACCCAAAAACGAGAAAAAGAGACAGTTGCAGAAAACGACGCTTTTCTTGAAGCAAAAGCTGTGCCACATAAAACATTCCAAACATAAGATATGCCCCCACGTACGCAGGATTGCCCAACGTTCCCTGAATTCTTCCCTGCCCAGAGCTTACTACCCCTTCCACTCCCCATAACTGGAGCAGTCCATATAGCGTCACCCCAATTCCCGCAAATATAGAAAATAAGAATAAACGCCTCCAGTCATCTTCTTTGCGAAAAACAAAAAGAAGAAGTAAGAAGAATAGATAATAGTGAAATACTTGAAATATCCCCTCCCCTCGTTCGAAATTAGACCAAAATGAGATACGTGGATCGACACCAAAAATTCCCGCAATGGCAAATAAAGCAACAAATGCCGTTACTGCCCAAAATATCTTTGATCGTAGTATAAATGAATAATCGGTATCAATAATTTTCTTCTTCAATCGTTCAAGTTCGGGACGCTCCCATACGAGATATAAAACAAAGAAAAAGAGCGATAACTCAACTATAAATCTCAAAAATACAGCTTTTCCCACAATAAATGGAAATAGCGTAGATCGAGAGATAATCAATACGCTAAACGGAACGAGATAAAGAAAAAACTTAGATATCCCTAAAAACAAAAGCATAAAAAGATTAATTATCTGTTATTGAAGTCGAAGTAACTGGAAGACTGTTCTCATTATACTCGATTTCATCTTCATTTAAAGTACTCTGTGGAACTACGCTCGCTTGAGGATAATACACAAGACTCCCGATCATTCCAAAAAGAACGATAATTACTACGATTGCGTTACGATTGCCTTTGCTCATTTTTTATATACACTTATATTACATTATCTTTGCCGGGTCGTCTAATGGTAGGACAGCAGCCTTTGGAGCTGTTTATCGGGGTTCGAATCCCTGCCCGGCAGCCCTTCTTCACTTCGTTCATCAGGGCCTTCGGCACTAAAATCATAGTGAAGAAGGCACCGAGGAGTTTTATGACGAGGTGTGCAATACAAAAATTAAAGACATGAATTATTTCGTCTATATTCTCAAATGCGTCGACCAATCTCTCTATGTAGGTTGTACGAATAACCTAGAAAAAAGAATTAAACAACACAATGAATCGAAATTTGGTGCGCATTACACTAAAACAAGAAGACCTGTAACATTACTATATTCAGAATCATTTTCGACATTACGAGAAGCTCGACAACGTGAGATAGAAATCAAAGGCTGGCGAAGAGAAAAGAAGCTGAATTTGATTAACCTCACGTGATTTATCTCATCGGCGGAGTGGCTGGCATGCGAAAGACGAGCATTATAACGCCATGTTTTCGTGCTCGAAAACTTGTTTATCATAATTCAACAAATGACATTCGTGCGAGTACTAATTACCTTCTCACGGAATTAGCTTACGATATTACGAAAAATAAATATGAAATAAAATCCTTGCCTTCTGCAAAACTTTAAGGTGAAGATGCTTTAATTTTGGCTGGAATGATAGGCTTAATAAAATTTAAAAATTACGTACAAAAAAAGATGCCCTCATAGAGGGTATGATAATTAAGCCAAGTGCAGTTAGGGATTTAGAACTTGAAGATCCAAATCTTAAAATTAGAGCTACCTTCGTAGGCTACAGCATAAAAATGAAGTTTCTGCCTCTGAATTTGAGTTTCAATCAAATCACATAATCTTCAGTATATCATAAATAAAAATGATCATCTCAACGACAAAATATAATAGATGGCAAGAAAGTTAAGGAATATCTAGGTATTGTAACAGGCGAAGCTATTATGGGAGCAAATATTGTCAAAGATTTCTTTGCTGGAATCCGAGATATCGTTGGCGGTCGCCCAGCTGCATATGAGCAAGAATTAATGAAAGCAAGAAATATAGCTCTGAAGGAAATTGAATAAAAAGCAAAATCTCTCGGTGCCGATGCTGTAATTGGAGTGGATCTGGACTATGAAACTATAGGTTCAATGCTTATGGTTAATGCAAGCGGAACTGCGGTAAAGTTTGAATAAGAGAAAGCCCCACGCACTTTGCGTGGGGCTTGTTCGTTCTTTGGGAACGAACTTACGTTACTAACTAAGGAACTACGAAAATTCCTCCGCGAACAGGCAGTCCTATGTTCCGCCCATTCACGTTGATGATCGTGTTGCCGTTCGACCACCAAATGACATCGAGCTCCATCTCAAAAGGCATTACTCGACCGAAGCGACAAGAGATCCATTCGAAGCTGAATCCGTTTTCTCAGCGAATCCGCTTAATGAAGCTTAAATAATAATTCCTACACTACTTTACTTAGAGTCATCGGGCAGTAAGTCTCATCAGTTACGAGAAAACAAAATGGCATTTATAAATGCCATTTTATTCTTTTCATTGGATTTATAACTCTCCTAAATCCAATGTCTCCGTAATTCCCAATTCCTTTGCAAATTCACTCATATGAGACACAACAATCATTGCGCCTTCATATTTTTTGAGCGCGCGAGCGATAACTGGTAAATGGCGAAAATTAATATGGTTTGTAGGCTCATCAAGGATCAATAGTGCTGGTCTTTGGAGCACGAACCGAGCAAAACACAACAATCCCTTCTGCCCCTCAGAGAGCATAACCACCTTACTGTTCAATATATCAGACGGAAGCAAAAATTGAGCTGCGACAGAGCGAAGTCGCTCATCAGTACCATCTTCCATTACCTCTCCAAGTGTTTGATGTACTGATTTATCCATATCGAGCCCTGAAAAATCCTGCCGATAATAACCAATAAGTGATTCCTTGGGTAATTCATTATTTTTGGCAATATTCTTTAAAAACGTGCTTTTGCCAATTCCATTTGGACCAGCAACCAATAATTTATCACCTTTTTTTAATACAACATCAATCTTCTTCTTTATTGCTCTATGATCATGCACTACCGAAACAGATGTAAGGGTTGCTACTTTATCAGAAATAAGAGTTGCAGGAATAATAAACTCTCGGATTGTTTTATCATCTTCGCGAGTTTCCACAAATTGCTCCTCGAGTTCTCTGATTTTTTCATTCATTTTCCGAGCAACATCACGCATGTGTCCTCCCTTTTGAGCAAAAAAACCTGCTTGCTTCTTGCGCTCCGTGATTTCTCGTTCTAAGCGAACATTTTTCATACGCTCACGTTCAATACGAGCTTTAATTTCTTTTACCACATCTAAATAATTTCCCACGTAATACTCAACTTTATGAGTATGTGAATCGAGATACAATACTCCATGCGTGAATGCATTTAAAAATTCCGCATCATGCGAGATCACAAGACACGTGTTTTTGTACTCTATTAAAAATTGAGTAAGATGCTCAATTCCTGCCTTATCCAAATTATTAGTCGGCTCATCGAGAAGCAAAATATCTGGCTTTTGTATAAGAGCATACGCAAGAAGCAATCGAGCCTGCTCACCTCCCGAGAACTCATCAATTTTTTTATCGAAGAGCGCTTTAAGACGCACAACTTCCAATACTTCTTCTATTCGTGGGTCAATATCGTATATCTTTTGCGCAAAAGCGCTTTCAAAAAATTGCCTCAAAGAAAGCGTGCGTTTTTCTTGTGGCACGACCTGCATTGCCTGTGCGATCCTTAAGCCTTGCTTTATGTGAATCGCTCCCTCTTCTGGTATAAATGCTCCTCTTACAAGACCAAACAACGTACTCTTTCCTGCTCCATTTTGACCCATGAGAGTTATTTTTGCCCTTTCTCGAATACCAAAACTCACGTGATCAAGAATAACCTTATCATCAAAATCAAAAGATACTTCATCAAATCTTAAAATCACATTACCGTGATTCGCGGTAAGCGCTGCTTTATTAAATTGAGAGCCTCGCTCGTCAATTGATTTTACTTTCTGTTTCCTCATGAGTAAAAAAATATCTGGCAATCGCCAGACGCATAAGAATTCTTGTATGTAGACTAACATTATTAATGCCTTATGTCAAAAAAAGAGTCCCAGCTCGACCGGAACCCTTTTTAGTACTACACACCACCACTATAAATCATTCAGCTCCTTATCAATATCCCCAAATTCTGCTTCTAAATTCTCGAGATTTATGCCATTCAATTCTTGATCAACATCAGAAACAATACTTGCGCTATCAATAGATTGACTCGCCTCTTTGTTTTTATACTTACCCATAAATACTGCTGCGAGAATTACTACGACTACAATACCGAAAAATGTGTAAGAATATTTATTCATAATGCTTATTTACTGTGAATTTTGATTAATATTGTTTTTTACTGCTACGCCTCCAAGTAATGTAATTGCTTTACGCACTTCATTATGAGCAGCTTTTACCGCGTCATTAATCTTTTTCAAGTCATCCTGAAGAGCTTGTCTTACTACCCCTACGTCTTTTTTAAGTCCTGATTCAGAAGATATTGTAAGCGTATATGTTTTTGCTGATTGAGTAATAATAAGATCGCGTGCGGAATTCACAAGGTTTTTCGCTTCAGTAAGTGAGCTTTCTACTGCACTTATATCCTTTCCTTTGCCTTCAAGCTCAATGGCCTTTGTATTAACACGCCCAATCACTCCTTCAAGTTTCTCGAGCACATCACCGAAATGATCAACTCGTTTTGTATTGAGCTCGGTAAGCTTATTATCAATTCTTTCGACAATAGCTTTTTTCTTTGTATCTTTTATTACATTCAAGCGTTTCTTTAAATCATCTTTTTGAGTTTTTAATTTATCCTGCATTGCCGCGCGTTTTTCCATTACCTCAGCCTTAAATCCATCTTTTCTGCCTTGAACCGCTTCTTTGAATTCTGTCTTCTTCTCCTTTAAATCCCCTCGCGATTCACGCTTTTTCTCCTCTACTTGAGCTTTAAAGTCTTTTCTTGTTTCTTTTACGGATTCAAGCTTTTCTTTACGCTCTTCTTTTAACTCTTGACGTTTATTGATTGGATTAACCTGCGCCTCGACCGAAGCAATAGAAATTAATACAACAACTAATGTGACTAATAATGTATTCATAGTTTTATTATACACAAAACAATTTATTTATAAAATATCCCGAGTATATCGGGATATTTCACCTACACGAAATAAACGTAGTTCGCAATGCTTTACGAATAATTCCCACAATACGTTTCTCTATTAACTTTATGCTGCAGTCGCGAGGTTCGACGATAATATACGGAGTATCTGGATACTTCTTCTTATGACGAGACAAAGAGCTCCGTGATGATTTGACTTGCAATAGACACGCCATTCCTGTTTTTAAAATAATAAGGTAATCAATCCCTTCATTATCAAGCTCTCCATTCTTCTTCGCATTAATATATCGGCTGATAAATTTATGCTCTTTAAGAAAAAAAAGAGCGCGTTCTACTTTAGACTCTGCTTCTTGGCCTTGGTCATCCATCCGCCTAACATTCACCACAAGAACTCCCCTCAATACCGTTTTTTTATTTTGAGAAGGTGCTTGCTTTTATTATACGATACGAAACGCCATAGTGTACATTTGACATTTATATATATGACTGTCATAATATTTAATAATATGGTTAATTAGATGATCGATCTATTACCTTATTGGTAATGGGTAGGAAAGTCCGGACACTCGCTCTAAGTAATTAGAACAATTGTAACGGCTAACAGCCGTCTGCCGTAAGGCACGAGGTGCGAACAGTGACGTCCATCGTCGAAAGACTATGGAGATCCTTCGCAAGAAGGATTATGCCAATTGCAAAATTGGAGTGAAACGGCTAAATCCTTACTGGGTGCAAGGTCGTATCCCTGCTCTTTTATTAGAAAAGGGAGGTGCCGCTTGACCCCGAGAGTAATCAAGGGGCTAGATAAATGATCATCATTCCCGATTTATCAGGAAACAGAATCCGGCTTACTATTAACCATATACTAAAATCCCGACGATCGTCGGGATTTTAGTATTCAGAGCATTCCTTTTTGTGCTCCACCTGAATCAAGCGCCTCATTCACGCATTGATCTGCAACTTTATTTTCTTCACGCGGGATGTGTTTGAAAATGACATTTTTAAAATCTTGTTTAATATTCCATACTTCAATAAATAGATTTTTGAGTGTTGGTTCTTTGATTTTGTATTTTCCATTCAAGTGGCTATACATAAGTTCACTATCAGTACGCACCTCCACGACCATATTTTCTGTTTTTTCTTTTCCTACAAGCTGACGTATTTTCTTTAATCCAAATATTAATGCCTCATATTCCGCCTCGTTATTGGTCCGATTTCCTATTACTTCTCCGTATTTTCGCTCTCCTCCATCATTCATTTTTATAAAAACACCGATTGCCGCAGGACCAGGATTTCCGCGTGATCCCCCATCAGTATATAGAATGATTATGTCTTCTTTTTGCATAATTACATATTGATTAATTTCACGAATACTTGATATGTTGCACGCGCATCTTCCAATGCACGATGCCTTGATTCCCATCTCACTCCGCAATAATTCACAAGCACATCAAGTCCCAAAAAAGATATTTCTCCTGATTTTATTTTATGATACAGCTTCGCATATGCTAATGAAATGGTATCCAAAGCTTGATAATAGAATGACTTTGAAATCCCATGAGATTGAAATGCGTTCTGTATCCACAAAAGATCCCACGCGACATTATGCCCTACCAGAATACAATCTTTCACTTTTTCATTAAAAATAGTGAGGCCAACACGAATATCAACTGCGTCCTCCCATTCTTTCTCATTATAGCCATTCACTCGAAGGGATTCAGGATTAGCAGACTTAATATCTTCTGGCTTTATTTTTATAGACCATTCTTCGATTATAGAGAGTTTCTCAGGATCAACTTTAATCACCGCCATCTCTATGATTTCGCTTGTAGGCTTTAACCCTGTGGTTTCAAGATCAATAAACGCGAGTGCTCGATTGTTCATGATTATAGGGAGTGAGAAGAATTAAGCGCCTCAATTCCTGGAAGTTTTTTGCCGCCAAGAAATTCAAGCATCGCTCCTCCTCCTGTCGAAATAAACTCAAACTGTTTTACTATACCCATATTCTCCAATAACGCAACAGTTTGCCCGCCCCCCACACACGCGCGAGCACCACTCTCCACTATTGCACGAGCAATAAATTCCGAACCCTTTCTAAATTCAGCTTTCTCAGTATATCCAAGTGGTCCATTCCATATAATCGATTTCGACTGCATAATAATTTCTTGATATCTCTTTTCTGTAAGCGGGCCGATATCGAGAATCGCATCATTTTCCTCAACCCAATCTTCTGGTACATACGTTTTAGGAGACACAAGCAATGTTGCCGCAAGTGCTACTTTTTCTTTTTCGTACAAAGATTTTTTTACGTCTTTTCCTTCGGCTACAAGTAGGGTAGTAGCAAGCACACCTCCCGTTAAAAGATGATCAGCATTTGTCATTAATGACTCAATTGCGTCTATTTTCCCCACCACTTTCGCTCCTCCCATAATCACTGTTTTTGGACGTTCCTCATTCACAAACCTCTCGAGATTTTTAATTTCCGATTCAAGAGAAAGACCAGCATATGACGGCAAATATTTTGTAATAGCATGAACTGAGGCGTGAGCTCTGTGGCTTACAGAAAACGCATCATTTACATATACATCTCCAAATCCCGAAAGCATACGAGCAACATTCTTATCGTTCTCCTTTTCGCCCTTAATGAAACGCAGATTCTCGAGAAGAAAAATACTTCCATTTGGAGCGTGATGAAGACGCCTCTTGATGTCTTCCATGTCAAAACCAGGGATGAAAGTGAGTGGTAATCGCAATCGATCTTCTAAAAGCGGTGCGTTATGCGCCATACTCATGGATTGCAATACTTGGTCTATTCTGCAGATCGAAACACATTCTTGTTTTTGAAATTCATAACATGACTCTGGACGTCCTTCATGAGCTAAAAGCACTACGCGTGCATGAGCATTGTAAAGAAACTTAATAGTAGGAATAACGGCATCTATCCTCAAAAAACTACGCGCATCCCTATCTATATTAATATCCACGCGCACAAGCACCGCTTTTCCTTTTAATTCTTCTTTATTACACGCACTTAAAAATTTCATCGTAATAATGCTGTTGCCTCATTTGGATCAACTGGATTGATATCAATACCAGTTCCAAGCTCGAAACCAGCTCGTATATTAATTTTAGGCACTATTTCGATATGCCAGTGATAATAATGAAAAGAATCCTTATCTTTTATGGGAGATGTGTGTATAAAAAAATTATAATCGGGATCATGCAATTTTTGTTCAATGCGACGCAATAATTCTTGTAGTGCAAAAATTATTGCGTGAAGTACTTTTTGACTACTTTCTTCAAAACACGAGAGATGTTTCTTAGGGAAAATCCTCACTTCATAAGGATTCCGAGAAAAAAATGGAGCAAGTGCAATCACTTCTTCATTTTCAAAAAGTATCCGCTCTCCCTTCTTTTTCTCCCACGCAATCACATGGCAATGCACGCATGCGTTTTTTTCTTTAAAAAATAGCGAAGATCCCTGAAGTGAATGATATACGTCAGGTGGAACAACAGGCAATGCAATAACTTGATAATGAGGATGAAAGATTGATGCGCCCGCATAAGGACCCCAGTTATGAAATAAAGAAATATATCGAACGCATTCATCGCGAGCAATAGTATAATAACGATCCTTCATTGCTTCGAATACAAGCAAAGCATCTGATCCATCAAGATGCGCGAAATTTTTTCGATGATCTTTTGTAATAATGAGTTCATGGTGTCCTTCCGCACGAAGTGTCTCATAAGGCCCCTCATACGATCCCGTAGGACAAGTACTCATGTGACTTACTACGGGATATTTATTTTTTATCACCTGAATTCTCCAATTTCTCTTGTGGGGATAATGCGCATGAGGAGCTTCATTTCCTGACTTTTCAACATCTTCAAAAGGGCATTCGTTTTCTGGAGCTATTACACGCAAAGGTAAATTATTTCCTTCCTCGTGTGGACGCTTAGCACGGCCTGACGCAATAATAATCCAGTCACCAGAAACGATATCTTTACGAAGTTGGGTCATAAAACAAATGTCGAGTGTCGTGCTCTACATTCTTTTATAATAATACCACTCAAAAACATCTCGAGCGATTGGGATAGTATTAAGACTTCCCTCACGCGCATCTTCAACAAGAATAAGAATGGCAAGTACTGGATTATCCGATGGCGCATACCCAACAAAAAACGCATTAGTCTTTGTATTATTCGCAATCTGAGAGCTACCTGTTTTCCCAGAAATATCAAAAGGAAGACTACTTAGAAGAAATGCAGTTCCGTAAGGCTTTTCCACTGTTTCTCTCATACCTTTTCGCACCTCTTCGATATCGTTTTTCCACAGAGAAAAGTCCCGAACGGCAAGTGGATGATCATTTCTTTTTACTACATATGGCTCATAGAGCATGCCACCATTTGCGAGTGCGGATATTTGAGCTAAAAGTTGAATAGGTGTCGTAAGAAAATCACCTTGTCCAATACTGATGTTATATGTATCACCAATACGCCACATCTGCCCAGTACGCTTCTCTTTCTCTTCGGGAAAAGGCAGGAATCCTTCTGCTTCGTAAGGCAAATCAATGCCAGTCTTTCTTCCATAACCAAACATTTCCCAATACTTTTTCATCTTTTCAATGCCGAGTCCCGCTATATCACCAAAACCGCCTCCAATAGTATAAAAATAAACGTTACTCGAGCGTGCTATCGCAGAGTACATATTTACAAGACCATGAGCTTTCCAATCCACAAATCGAGAAGGTTTGTCGGGGTTATATGGATTAGGCAGTTCAATATATCCCGAAGAGAATACCGTCTTAAGGGGGTCTACTAAATTCTCCTTAAGCGCCGCAAGAGCAACAAGCGGCTTTATTGCAGATCCAGGAGTATATACTCCACTTACTACACGATTAAATAATGGCCGCCCCTTATCGCTCAAAAGACGACGCACTGTTGCATTGTCATTTCCAAAGACATTGTTATTAAAAGAGGGCAAACTTACCATCGCAAGCACTTCACCTGTTCCTGGATTCATTGCAAGACCAACGCCCGCAGTCCTTCCAAGTACTCGCAACTCATCTTCTAATCTTTCTTTGAAATATTCCTGAAACTCAATATCGATTGTGGTCGTCAAAGCACTTCCTCCAACCGGAGGAACATCACGTAATGTATCAATCACCGAACCTTTTGCATTACGAACAGTAATACTTTTTCCATCTTCTCCGCGCAGTTCCTTGTCATACGCAAGTTCAAGTCCAGCCCTACCAACTTCGTCATTAATTTCGAGGTAATCAAAGTTTTTTAAATCATTGGCATTTACAAGACCTACGTACCCCAATATATGTGATAATGCGTCATTGTAGATATAATGACGCTTGTAGTCGCTTGCAATAAGTGCCACAGGAGAATTGAATTCATGGATCGCAATAACCTGAGATTTATCGAGAAAACCCGGAACAGTAACCTTAGAATATCTGCCTTGATTCGTATTAATCACCTCCTCTAATATAGTAAGCTCAAGTCTTGCAACCTCACTTAATCGCACAAGAAACGCATGACGTTCCTCTTTGGTTTTAAAATTTTTATATAACTCAGAAAGATTAAGCTCTGCTCGAAACGCAGGAACATTTTCAAGAAGTGGTTTTTGAAAGCGATCATAAATGATCCCCCGAGGAGCTCTGATATCCACTTCTTTGCCTGAATTAGCCTCGGCAATTCTTTCCCATGATCCATCACTAAATACACTTATACTCGCAAGTCTTCCAAGAACCACGAAACCCGAAAATACTACGGCAATAATCACGAGACCAAAAGCCCAAAAAGATAATGGTCGCTCCACAATGCCACCACCTCCTGCATCAAGCAAAATTTCTTCGGGATTCAAATCTATATTTCCATGCCTTTTATTAAAAAATAAGCTCATCTGATGGTCTTATGTATAGTGAAAATATAAAAAATAAAAATAATGCGATAACTACATTATACAACACATCCCATGATGTAATCTGAAAATAAAACGACCATCGCTTGGAAAATAAGAACGCATTAAAGATAAGAGTTTGCATTACTATTACAATAGGGACATTAATAAGAGGGTACCATGGCAAACTATCTATAATCATCATACCAAGTATCATAGCAACCAGAAGATACAGAAGCGGTGCTTCTAAGCCTATGCTCGTCATCGTTATCCCAGTAGCAAATAATATAATAAATATCCTCCATAACCACCCACGCCACAAAGCTGCGAACACGACACCACTCACAAGTACAATATTGGGAACAAAATTTCCTATCCGCATCACATTGCTTTCTTGAACAATCAATCCAAGGGCAACAAGAGCAAGTGTGCTTATTAAAAAACGCGGGTTCATTCTCTTGTAGTGCCAAAATTAGTAATCACAAATACCCGAGAAAGTGTATTGATATTATAGGGAATTTTTAATGTTGCTTCATGAAATGCACGATCTTCGCTATCTTTTACTTCTTCTATATCCCCAATCTTAAGTCCCATTGGAAATTCTGTAGTTGCGGTATATACCCCATCCCCAGGCCTTACCTCGAGAGATTTTTCAATATATACAATCTTAGGTTCGTTGCCTCCCACAAAAAGCGCCTGCGCATCCTTTGAAGCTGAAGTTCCTACCCGTACCGCAAACTGCCAACCAGGATCAAATATGGTTCGCACCCTACTTGAATTCTCGAATATTTTTTGAATAGTTCCGATAATCAATGACTCATGAAACACAACAGGGGCATGCAAAGGTACAACATCACTCTCTCCCTTATCAATTGCAAGATAATTATTACTAATAAAAGGATAACGCGAGTACACTTCGGCTTCTTTGTAAACGAAACGCTTATAAAGAGAAACTCCACGACTCTCTTCTAATTGTTCATAGCGAAAAACCTTTGCTCGCAATGCCTCGTTTTCTCCGCGAAGTGCATCATATGCTTCCTGCAATGCATTATAGCCATAAAAAGGCCCGATTAAGAACTGAGGAATCTCCCGAATACTGTCAAAAATTCTTACAACATACTTTTTAAAGCCAGTATATGAATAAAGAATAGTAAAAACAACAAAGGAGACGATTGCTACAACAAGAATCTTTTTCTTTCTCATAGCTTAATCGCTCTCACCTTTGCTTCTACTGCAAAAAGATGATTGTATTTCTGAAAATCTTCTATAATACTACCCACTCCACGCACCACACAAGTAAGTGGATCGTCAACAATAGTCGCATTAATTGAAAGCTCTTTTTTGATCAGTTGATCGATTCCTCTCAAAAGACTCCCTCCTCCGCATAAGTAAATTCCCCTTTCCAATATATCTCCCACAAGTTCAGGAGGAGTCGCTTCGATAACTGTCTTTATATTTTCAACAATAGAATGCAGAGAACGACCAATTGCTAATCGTATCTGATTATTTTTTACTATTACTTCCCGTGGAAGACCCGAACTTAAATCTCTTCCTCTAATAGAAAGCTCAAGACGCCCCTCAATAGGCATTGCGGAACCAATTGCGATCTTTAACGCCTCAGCAGTCGGCTCACCAATAACAAGCCTGAATTCCTCACGAATATAATCAAGAATGTCGCTATTAAATCTATCACCGGCAATTTTTAAGCTTTTCGTGGCAACCACACCATTTAAAGAAATAACACCGATCTCGGTTGTGCCTCCGCCAATATCAACAATTAAATTTGCGGCAGGCTCATTTACAGGGAGTCGAGCACCGATGACTGCTGCAAGTGTGGAATCAATCAAATGAACTTTTGCGATACCAGAACCCAAAATAGCATCTTCTATTGATTTTCTTTCTACTTCCGTAAGCCCTCCCGGGACGCCTACCACCGCACGATTAAAATACGAAACAGGGTATGATTTAAAACGATTAAGAAATTGTCTTATAATTTCTTCCGTAATATCAAAATCAGAAACCACTCCACCCACAAGAGGCCGAACCACACTCACGTGCGTAGGCTCACGTCCAAGCATTTTTTTTGCCGAATCTCCAACTGCAAGAATTTGAGAAGTCTTATTATTAAGAGCAACAATAGAAGGCTCATTTACTACAATGCCTTTTCCCTTAAGGTATACAAGAGAATTTGAAGTACCTAAATCAATTCCAAAATCCTTAACAAATTTTTGCCAGACCCAATTCACCATAATTGTAAAAAACTATTATAGCATTCCTTCCGCCTCTTGTGGAGTAACGAAGCGAATCTCGTTTTCTCCTCTCTTTTTTACCTCCACTTTACCGAGCGCACATGTTTTCTGACTCACCACGATACGTGTTGGAATTCCCATAAAATCAGCATCCTGAAACTTCTCCCCAGGAGAAAGATCTCGATCGTCATATAATATTTCTATTCCCTTCTTTTCTAATGCGCCATGAAGTGCCTCCGCAACATTACGAACATTTGCATCATTTCCAACTCCCACAATATGAGCTACAAAAGGCGCAACGGATAAAGGCCACATAAGCCCGTGTGTATCATTGTACATTTCAGCAATAGTGCCCATGAGACGAGATTGTCCAATTCCATACGAGCCCATTACCACAGAATGTCTTGCGCCTTTCTCGTCTGTGTATTGAAGGTTAAATTTGTCACTATATCGAGTTCCAAGCTTAAACACATTACCTACTTCTATTGCTGAGGCAGAAAGAATAGCGCCCTTCTTGCATTTTATGCAGTTTTTTATTTTTTCATCAAAGATTTCTTTATTCTGAGCAAAATCACAAAAGTTGCAATAAAATACAATATCTTCCCCTGCAGGTGAGAATACTTGAAATTCATGTGTATATTCCTTAGTGAATTCACTTCCCGATGCTTCTACTAATCGCGCCTCAAGACCAACTGTCTTAAATACTTTTTTATATGCTTCAATAGTCTTTTCATAAAAAGCGTTAAGATCTTCTGAGTCTCTATGAAAACTATAAAGATCTTTCATGAGAAACTCTCGATTCCGCAAAAGTCCTGATTTTGCACGAGCTTCCTTACGAAATTTTGTTTGAATTTGATATACTGCACGCGGTAAATCTCGATAAGAGAAAATGAAATTTTCAGCAATTACAGAGATTACTTCCTCATGAGTCCATCCAAGCCCCACCTCTTCATCGCCTACACCATGCTTTAAGGTATACATGATTGGGACATCCCAACGTCCTGATTTCTGCCAGTATTCCTTTTTTATAAGCGCTGACATAAGCATCTCTTCTGCCCCGAGCGCATTCATTTCACGTCGAACAATACTATTAATTTTTTGCAATACTCGTAATCCTAAAGGGAGATAGGCATACACGCCTGCTGCAAGCTTGTGCACGAAACCTCCTCTTATTAGAAGACGGGCATTCAGAGATTCCTCTCCTTCCGGAAACTCTCTCTGAACTCGAGAAAAAAGTGCAGATTGATACATAGTCTAGAGATACATTAACATACGAAGGAAAAATCTATAAGAGCATACTCACATCCTTCAATGTGATAAGGACCATAAGAATAAGGAGGGCAATGAATCCGATTCCATTTATAAAACTCTCTGTTTTTATGGAAAGAGGAGATCCTTTGATTTTTTCTATAATAACAAATAATAATCTACCTCCATCGAGCGCAGGAAATGGAATAATATTCAGCACCGCTAAATTCAAGGAAATAAGAGCGAGAAGCTGAACTACATACACAAGACCCATACGTCCGCTTGTAATAGCAAGATTAATAATTCCTATCGGTCCCACAACTCCCTCCACTGGAAGCCCAGTAATAATCCTTGCAATAAAATCAATAATGCCGAGCGCAATCGCTTTTGTTATATTAAGCGCCTCCTTAAAACTCAAAATTACTGCTGAAAATGGGTTCTGAGGAGTGAGTCCAGCTCCCGACATTGCAATTCCAAGAGCACCTTCCCCTTCGGGAGGATTTACTCGAGGAACCACATTGCTCTCTGTAATTTCACCTCCTCGTTGTATTCTAAACTGGATAGCTTCTCCACGATGATCATTAATGAACTGTACTGCGTCTTCTACTCCATAGCCCGTCTCCGGAGAGAAGATAAGCGATTCGTAATTTACTTTCATTTCCGTCACCACATCATTCACCATAAGCCCGCCATGAAACGCAGGACTTCCCTCTCTTACATCAACAATAAGAAGCGCCTGCGGAGTTCCTATAACGAGCACGAACCACAAAAGAAGCCATCCAAAGAGAAAATTCATAATAACTCCTGCAGCGACAATGAGAGCTTTTTTTAAAGGCTTTGCGGATCTAAAACTTCTTTTTGCATCTAATGCGTCACCCCCCCTTTCTTCTTTATTTATAAGAGCTTCTGCTCCATCTTCCCCGAAAATTTTCACGAATCCACCGAAAGGCAGCCAATTAATGCTATATATAGTTTCTCCAATTTTCTTGCCCCATAGTCGAGGAGGAAGCCCAAAACCGAATTCATCAACACGCAAACCAAAGAAACGAGCCATAAGAAAATGTCCGCACTCATGGAGCACTATCATAAGCGAAAGTCCAATGAATATAAGAAAAACAGTTAAAAAAGAGGTCATTTATTATTCATTAATCTCTGCTGCTTTTTTTACAAGAAGATCGTCTAATTCTTTATTAGTCTTATCGACAAGTTTTTGTACTTGATCCTTATGCGAAAACTCCTGATCCTCACTCAAATCTCCTTCTTTCTTCATTTTTGCAATTTCACGATTAGTATCGTCACGAATACCACGAATCACAATTCTTATCTCTTCAGTCATTTTCTTAATAAGCTTAATCATCTCCTGACGTCTCTCCGCAGTCAGCGGAGGCAAGTTAAGCCTAATGAGTTGCCCATCGACTACAGGAAAAAGTCCCAATCCCGATTCTTCAATCGCCTTAACGGCATTTTGGAGAGCGTTCTTATCCCACACTGATATTTGAATTTCACGTGGAGGAATAATCGAAATAGACGCAAGTTGCTTCAAGGGCATATTTTGTCCAAAATAATCAACTCTTAAGTTTTCAACAAGTTGAATATTGGGTCGATTGGTGCGTATTGCGGCAAGTTCTGGTTTGAATTTATCAAGGATATTTTTTAGTTTTTGCTCACACGTCTTAATAATCATATTTCTCAATAAAAGACTCTAATTCCTAGTTCCTACCAATACAAGTGTATCATTTCTTAATAATTTAATCACCGAAAGTTCATCTTCTTTTCTAGAGAATGGATCGCTATATTCCCAATTGAAACCATGGTCTCTACTTACATATATCTTGTCATGCACTCCTGCAAAAAATACCCCGCCACTACTCACAGCCAGTGCATTAATACTTAGAAGAGGAGATGCACCTTCATTAATATTACGCCAATTATATCCATCCACACTCTCTATAATTCCAAGAGCAGTCGCAGCATACGACACATGAGCGCCTTCATCAAATGCAATTGTCTTTATCATAGCATCAAATCTTTCTCCTATTTTATTACGCAAGCCTATCAAGCTATTTCCCTGATCAGAACTCACAAACACGCCTCGATCTTTAGTTATTATATATAGATTTTCAACATACATTCCCCCAAATAGACTCACTATAGGACTTCCGAATGTTCCTAATACTCTAAAAGTATTATTACTAAGATTGTATCGAATCAATTTTCCATCTTGCGTTCCAATATACAACCCATCGCCATACGCATGGATAGCGTTAATTCGCTCTTCGTCTTCAAATATTTTTTCTACCGTAAAAAACGTATTATCTGAACGATAAAGCACTCCATTGCCATCTTTGTGCGCGGCAATAAGGACTTCTCTCTTGTTGTATGGATTTATTGCAATATCACGAACATCTACTCCAGAAAGTTCATGATGAAGATCGTCAAAAAAATTCCAACTAATGCCGTCATTATCACTAAGAAGTAGGCCCTTACTAGACGCAGCAAGAAGAAGTGGTTTTTTCAAAGAATGTGCCTGAAGATAATCAAAATCATTAATATCCACACTTCCATAAGAGGATTGCATCGATCCCTCATGAAATGTTTTGCCGTGATCGAATGAAATAGCAATAACTCCAGAAAGCTCATTTCCCACATTGTCCCCTGTCACTCCAAGAATCTGTCCAATAATCGGTACAAAATAAAGCATTGTGCCGACAAGAATGACAATAACAATAAGACTAAAAGCCTTGTCCATAATAAAATTAAATGAATTGAATCCCCTACCTAAGACCTATTCGTTTTTTGGCCTCATTAAAGGAAAAATAACACTCTCGCGAACAGGTTTATCCATTAATACTGAGAATAATCGTTCCGAGAAGCCATACCCCGCCGCAGGAGGCATGCCATACTCTAATGCCTCAAGAAAGTCTTCGTCAAGTCGTTGGGCCTCGGGATCTCCCAACTCCCTAAGAGACATCTGCTCCTTAAATCGCTCACGTTGATCGATAGGATCATTGTTTTCCGAAAACCCCTTCCCTAACTCCGTGCCCCCCGCAACTACCTGAAAACGCTCCACTCGATCACTTGATTTTTTCATTCGCTTTGCAAGAGGTTCAATATCGGAAGGAGGGTTTACAAGAAACACTGGGCTTATAAGAGTATGTCTTACCACTTTCTTGTAAAGAAGGTCAATAAGACGCCCTCTCCCAAGATTACTTGCCGCATCAAATTTCCTTCGACGCGCCTCTTCTAAAAGCTCTTCACGAGTTGCTTTTTTTAGATCAAGTCCAACTAAATCTTTAAAAATCTGATAATATTCAATTTTTGGCCACCTTGAATCCCATGAAATAGTATTTCCACGATATGAATGCGTAAATGTATGAAGAGTTTCTTTGATAATGTATTTATACATTTTTTCTACAAATCTCATGAGGCCACGATAATCCTCATACGCAGAGTAAAATTCAAGTTGTGTATAGTCTTGGAGATGCTCGTGATCAATGCCTTCATTTCTAAAAACTCTTCCGATTTCAAATACTTTTTCGTATCCAGCAACAAGAAGCCGCTTAAGTGGCAGTTCTAGTGAAATTCTTAAATAAAAATCAACATCAAGCGCATTATGATGTGTTACAAAAGGTTCGGCATCTGCTCCTCCGGGGATCGACTCAAGAATTGAGGTCTCAACTTCTAAGAATCCCGATTTTTTCATATATTTCCTTGCCGCATCCCAGAAATTACTCTTTTTGATAAAAAGTTCTTTTATGTCCTTATTCACAAGAATATCAAGGTACCGTTTTCTTAAGCGCAACTCTACGTCCTCTATCCCGTACCACTCACTTGGAATTGGACGCAAGCTTTTTGTAAGCCACCGCATCTCATGAGCAACAATGCTTTTCTCGCCACGTTTCGTAACAAAAGGGATCCCATGAATTTCTATAATATCTCCAATATCAAGACATTCCTCAATTAAAGAAAAGTGGGATAAAAGATCCTTTTTTATAATAATCTGCAGTTTACCTGTCTCATCTTCAAGGTTGCTGAATATAACTCCGCCTTGATTACGCACAGCCTTAATGCGTCCCACAATAAAAACTTTTTTTTCTTCCCTTAAAAATGGTTCAAAATTTTTAAGGACGTCATCTACACCATGAGTACGTTTTGATTCCGCAGGATAAGAGGAAAAACCAAGAGACTCGAGACGCTCTTTTTTCTTAAGTCTTTCGGAGATTATATCGTCTAACATATACCTACTCGATCTTTAAGATCTCGTATTTCATTTTACCAGACGGTGTCTCTGCAACGACCACATCACCTACTTTATGACCAAGAAACGCCCTTCCTAGTGGAGAAGCATTAGAGATAAGGCCACTCTCGGGCCGAGATTCATTGGAGCCAACTATTGTAAATTTATACGCCTTACCATCTTTTTTGACATGCACCGTGCCACCCACATTCACCGCATCATTATTATTTGATTTCTGAATTATAACTGCTTGCTTAACGAGACTCTCGAGTTCCATTATTTTAGTTTCCACATGGTTTTGCTCTTCACGAGCTTCCTGATATTCTGAATTTTCTGATAAATCTCCGAGCTCTTTTGCACGCTTAAGACGCTCCGCAATTTCAAAGCGCTTTGGACCTTTTAAATAATCAAGCTCCTTATTAAGCTCATCTAATTTTTCTCTTGTAAGATACGACTCCATAGTGTGTTTTAATATATAAATTCTAAATAATTTTCTCAGCTAAGATTACCGCATTCTTGTCGAGCTCGCAACTATTTGTCATACATTCCATTCCACAACCACCACCGAATCTTCACAACCTCCCATAATGTTTTAATGAAAACAGGAGAACCAAGATGTGACATTGATTTATTAACCCATAAAACAGGCACTTCTTTGATCTTGTAACCGTATTTTTTGACAAGAGCAAGTGCCTCCACATCAAAACCCCATCTATTAATAACCATCATTGCAAAAATCTTTTCCGCGGCTTCTTCTTCAAATACCTTAAAACCACATTGGGTGTCTTTTATACCGGGCAGAAGAAGTACTTGAATAATCAAGTTTCCTATTCTGCTTGGAATTCTCCGCATTAAGGATTGTGGTGGATCCATTATTGCTCCTTTTATGTATCGAGAAGCAATAACGACCGGGAAGCCTTGATTCATAAATTGAATCGCCTTGTCGAATTGATCAATTGCAGTTGAATTATCGGCATCCATAAACAATCTATACTTTCCCCGTGCCGCACCCATTCCTACTCGCACCGCAACTCCCTTTCCTTGATTTCGAGGAAGTTCAATAATCCGAATGTTATCCATTAATACCTTAAACCGCCTTACGATGTCAACAGTCTCGTCTTTTGACCCATCATCTACTACTATAATCTCGGTCGAATAATTCGCTTTATCACAATGACGCTTAATATCAATAAGTGTAAGTGAAATTCGCTTCGCTTCATTATATGCAGGAATGATTATCGAGAGATAAGGTTTCACATTCTTAGTATAATGTATTTAACGTAAAGCATTAAGAACTTTCCTCTCCCCCGGTAAGTCGTTCCATTTTTTGATTCATTAGATTTAGTCGTTTCCCCGATTCATCGAAAGAGCTTCGCGCATGACTTAAATGAGCATCTAATTTCGAAAAACTTTCTTCGAGTTTTTTTGAATCCTCAAGGATTTTGCCTACACGCTTCCATATCTCCCGAGCCTCTTTGCTTATAGTGACATCTCGATACCAATGATTAATCGCCTGAATTGTAAGATAAAATGTATTTGGAGAAACAGGAATAACTCGCTTCTCTCGTGCATACGCAGCAACATTAAAATTATTCTCAGCCATTCCTCCATGAATTACTTCATAATAGATTGCCTCTGCGGGAATATACATAAGCGCAACATCGAGTGTCCCCTCTGATGGAAGGATATATTTAGAAGCGATGCTATCAATTTGATTTTTCAATTCTCCTGCAAAGAGTTTTTTATCGCGTTCAAAATTATCAAGTGGAAATTTAGAATCAATCGAAAGTAATCGCCCATCAGGTAACTTAAGCACTGAATCCACGATATCGTTCGTTGCTCGAAAATGGTACTGAAGTTCATAATGTTCGCGAGGGAAATATTGAGAAAGGATATTGGCAAGCGCAACCTCGCCCCATTGGCCTCGAAGCTTAGGAGAACGAAATATTTCTTGAAATGAGGAGATTTGTTTTAATGAATCGCCCATAAAACGAATTCTTTCCCCTATTCCTGAAATTCCTGCAGCAAATTCATGCATCTGTTTGTTCATATGCCCTCCTGTCCTTTCTGAACTTTCACGATTTTCTCTCATCCTATCATTAAGCTGATTGAGTATCAGATTAGTCTTTTCATCAAAACGTTTTTCAACATCTCCAAGCTTATTAAGAGTATTATCAAAAGAATTATCCTTATAACGATATCCAAAATAAACCAGTACACCGCCAATAACAAAACCTACAATGAGTGCAAAGATAATAGAAATCATAAATTTTATACATTATACATATTTTTCCTTCGCCATTCATCAATTTTTTTATGATTCCCCGATAAAAGTACCTTAGGAACCCTCCATTTTTTTCCTTCTTTTGTTTCAAATATTTCCGGACGAGTATACACAGGATATGGACGACTTCCAATTGATTCTTCGTTATGAAGAACGTGAGCAATGTAGCGAGATACCGCCTCGATAACGACAAGCGCACCTACTTCGCCTCCATTCAAAATATAATCTCCAATAGAAATTTCCTCATCGGCAATATAATCAGCAACACGCTCATCTACGCCTTCGTACCGTCCACATATAAATATAAGCTGTTTATATTTACTAAGACGCTTTGCTTCTTTTTGATCAAATTTTTTTCCTTTGGCGCTAAGTAAAATGACCCGCTGGTTTCTAGTCTTTATTTCTGGTGCGTTTGTTTTTATGTTTTCTATTGCCTTTTCTATTGGCTCAACCATCACAACCATCCCAGGTCCTCCTCCGAAGGGTCGATCATCAACTTTGTGATGTTTTTCGTCAGTAGAAAATTTTCTAAGATCATGAGTATATACCTGAAGATAGCCTTCACCTTTTGCACGGGATAATAAACCCTCTTTAAAGTAGGACTCTACGATATCAGGAAAAATTGTAACAATATCAAACCGCATTGTACTCGCTTATCGAATGCTTTTTATATAAATATTGGTCAGTAGTCTCTGGACTTCCTCAATACTCTCATAAAAAGCCTCGCTCATTTTGTAGCTTGCATCATGAAACACTTCTTTAAAGGAGTCAATCTTCTTGTTTCTTTGCATATTAATATATGTATTTTGAGCAAATGCCGTAATATCTTCTGCTTTATCCTCCACAACCACGCTAAGTTTTATTTGAGAAAGTCTTCTTGCTGCATCAAATCCATCAAAAATATATATGATGGCTTCTTTGATGCGTTCAATAAGTAATTTGATAAAACTTTTTGCGTAATTCACTATAAACATCGTTCGTTCTCTTGTGGTAGATGCAATATCTTTAAATGAATCGGTTATTTTGTTAATTTCTCTTGAGATTACATCAAAATATCCAGGCTCGCTCCCCACATAAGGCATTGTTTCGCTTGGCCTCAAGAAAGGTGGCGGGGAGTCGCTAGGACCCTTAAATTCAATACCGGGAAAAGATTTCGCGTCAGGCTTATGGATTTCTGGCTCCGCAACATCTCCGCCATAAGAAGAGATTGCGCTTGCGCCACCTTTCAGAGGAAGTGAAGGATTAAAAAGTATTGATTTTGAAATTGTATTACTACATCGTCCATACTGGCTACAAAATTTAACATATACCGTCTTTAGTCCTTCTTCAGATAAAACAAAGGACACGTATGTTGCAGGCGACGATGAGTTATATTTTACATATAACCCTTCTTTGAATTCTGGTGTATGTGCCAAAGACACATAATCAACATCCTTGCTTCCTATTAATTTAAGAATTACCTGAGAATAAACAGTAGTCGCTTTTCCATTATTAATAACCATATCAAAACCACCCGTAGGTCCTTCTGGATATCGCTCTTCTTCTTTCGATAAAGTGCCGTAAGAAGAGCCTGCGCCCGCCGCAACACCTCCTCCTTGTCCTCCGCTATTGCTTTCATTTATATCACCGTAACCTACGCAACCGGGATCATCAGGATAGTCAACCTTACTATCTCCATCGTTATCAAGACCATCATAGCAATGAGGGCGCCAATCTGTTTTCACTTTATAATCTACAGTTTCACATGAATTCGTAGTACTGCAGTTAAATACAATCCACCCCACATTTTCACCATACGCGTGACCAGTAAACTCACCTGTCGCTGCATCTATATCAACCCCATAATCAGGATTCGTGCCACGAAAACTAATCCAGCCAATATTTTCACCATACGCATAACCACTTAAATTACTCCTCCCATTATTTGAAATCTTGTAATCTACTGTAGCGCACGAGTCAGTATTCGAACAATTCAAAGAAATCCAACCAAAGTTTTCACTCCATATATAACCGCTTAGAGTAGAACTCGTTACCGTCACGCCTCCCTCAGAAGTTCCCCAATTCATCCATCCCCCATTCTCACTCCATGAGTACTTATTCGTAGAATCAATAGTGCCCTCCTCTGGCGCAGCAAATACCGCAAAAGAGAGGCCTATGAAAAGCGAAACAAATATAAATAAAAATACCCCGGGATACTTCAGCATCATTCCCTTTAAGTATACAAGTATTTATTCCCACTAAAGACTGTGGATAAATATCTTAATGAGTAATGATTCTTTCCATAAGGGGATTGAGACGCGTAAGTAATTCATAATGAATTGAGTCAATTTGCTCTGCTAAATCCCCTGCCCGAAGTTCACTCTTCCCATCCTTACCAATTAATGTCGCTACGTCTCCCACCACACAATCGATTGATCCCACATCGCACACAGTGATATCCATAGAAACACGACCAATAATTTTTGCCTCTTTCCCACCAACAAGAACCTTTCCAATACTCGAAAAAGCGCGAGGCATTCCATGCCAGTAGCCAATCGGCAATACTGCAATTTTTGTAGGATTATTTATTTTTTCAGTTAAATCATAGCCTACACATGCTCCTTTTCTTACTTCTTTAATTTCACTTATCAGTGTTCGCCATGAAAGCACAGGCATTAGTTGTGGATGTGATAAAAATCCATAGAGACCAGCACCCACACGCACCCAGTCCGCGTGATAACGAGGATCCATTATCGTACCCCCTGTGGCTGCCATATGCCTCACAATATTGGTTATGCCGTACTCTCTTGCACTATTTATAACTTCTTCAAATTTTTTATATTGTTCGTCCGTAAAAGCTTTCTGTGAAAAAAGAGTGCCCGCAGATGCAAAATGAGTATATATTCCTCTACAATATAAAACACATTCATTCTTGTATTTTTCAAAAATATGATTCATATCTTCCACATAAAAGCCTTGTCTATGCATACCAGTGTCAATTTTTAAATGAAAAAATGGCTTATAGTGAGACTTACTAAGGGCTTCTAGGCTTTCTGCATTTGAAATTGTAATAGTAATGTCATTTTTTACTGCCTCTTCAAAAATAGCAGGCAGAGTCCAACCAAGAACCAAGATTGGCTTTTTTATACCCGCCAACCGTAATGTCCTTCCCTCAATAACACTATCAACACAGAAACCATCAATACCAAGCTCATCAGCAAGCTTTGAAAAGACTACAATGCCATGCCCATATGCATTGGATTTCACTACGGCCATTAATTTAGTTTTTTCTGTTATCGTACGGCGAAAAACACCGATATTATTACGGAGCGCGTCCTCATTGATTTCAATCCACGTTTTGAATTTCTTTGCTTCCAACATACGCCTGTAATGCCCTTGGAATACGTACTATTCCTTCTTTGGTTTGATAATTCTCAAGAATTGCAACTATCATTCGACCTATTGCAAATCCAGTTGCATTTAACATATGCACGAATTCAACTTTCTGATCGCTTGTTTTACGATATTTTATATTCACACCTCGAGCCTGGAAATCGGTTGTATTCGAACAAGAATTAGTTTCCCTGAACTTGCCCTGCGCCGGCATAAAACATTCAATATCATACTGTCTCGCATCAGTAAAGCCCATATCTCCTGTACATATTTCCATGACCCTATAAGGCAATTCAAGCTCCTGCATTAATGCTTCCTGCATCGAAAGTAAAAATTTATGTTCTTCTTCGCTATCCTCGGGCCGAACAAATGAAAACATCTCTATCTTATCAAACTGATGAACTCGTAAAATGCCCCGAGTATCTTTGCCATAGGAACCTGCTTCCCTCCTAAAACAAGATGAAAATCCGACATATCGCAATGGAAGTTGTTTTTCATCAAAAATCTCATTCATGTGTAGGGGCCCAATTGTATGCTCAGCACTTCCTACGAGATATAGCTTATCTTTTTGAAGATGATAACGCTCCTCTTTTTGCGAAGGAGTAAGTCGACCCATTCCCATAAAAGCCTCTTCTCGAATCATAACCGGCGGTACTATAGGCACAAATCCATGAAGCATAAGCTTATCGAAAGCAAGACGCACAAGAGCGAATTCAAGAAGCGCTGCTTCTTTCTTTAAATACGAAAAACGAGAGCCCGCGACCTCAGCGGCTTTTTTTGTATCAATAATACCCAATTGCTCTCCAAGCTCAAGATGGTCTTTTGGCTCGAAATCAAATACTGGTTTTTTTCCAACTTCACGAATGACTTTATTGCCGTTCTCATCACTTCCAATAGGAACATCATCAAAAGGAATATTAGGAACTTCAAGAAGCGCTTTCATCCTTTTTTGTTCAAATAAGGCAGCTTTTTTTTCTTTTTCATCAATTTCTATTTTCGTCTTTTTTGCGTTTTCAAAATCACGAACTTTTTCATACTCATGCTGTTTGCCACGCAATCCATCAATATCCGTTTTCATCGTACGCCACACCTCATCATACTTAAGCACAGTATCAAGAAGCCGAGGATTGATATTTTTTGAAGCGATCTTGCGCTTTACTTCATTTAATTGTTTACGGACGAGATGAATATCAAGCATAGTGTATTTTTTGACTAATTGCTTCCATTTGAAGCTTTTTATTTGTATTGAACTGCTTCATAAAACGCACACGAGTCAGCACTTCTCTTAAGGAAGCATGATTTTTTATTATATCCTTCCTCAACTCAAGAATCAAAATCGAAAGGAAGTAATCCATATCATCTTCTTTTTCTACAATAGCCTTAATCATTTCGCTTGTCGCGGGTGGTTTTTTTAGAAAGTCACTTACGGATTGCGCTATGTATTCCCTCTTTTTGTATTCGGAAAGAAGCGAGGCATAACTTGACGATATGTATATTTTAAAAAGACGCGATAAAAGAGGGGTCACTAAACGATCAAGGTGATCTGCTGTCATAATAAAAAGAGACGACTGAAGCGGATCTTCAACGCTTTTCAGAATCGCATTTTGCGCTTCTTGAGTCATGCACTCACTTCCCTCAACAAGAACTATCCGATGAGTTCCGTATGCTGATTTTTGACTTACAAATTCCTTTATTCGACGCACTTCATTAATTCCAATAATACGATCAGTATTAGGAAAAATGAAAAGCACATCACTCAATGCTTCATCTTTCTTTATTGGGCTCCACTCTTCTTTGTGAATATAATTCACAAAGGATCCTGCTAAATCATTAACAAGAGTGGCATTATTACCCCACAAAAGATAAGCATGCGAAAGCTCGGAAGTGCGAACAAGTTTTTTTAATTTTTCTTCGATTTCAAGAGAAAAGCTCACAAATATACTATGAATCTTTATCTTTTATTGAGCAATGTTCTCTTATACACATCCAAGTGCTTTAAAATAATTCCCGTTCCTTTCGCTACGCATAAAAGTGGCTCCTCGGCAAGATAGACGCGCACACCAAGAGCCCTACTAAAAAATTCATCTAAGAAGCGTAACTGCGATCCTCCCCCTGAAAGCATAATGCCCTTCTCTATGATATCAGCAACAAGTTCCGGGGGGGTTTGATTGAATACATTTCGAATATAATTAGTAATCTCTACGAGGTGAGGATTCAGAGCCTCAGCGATTTCGTTTGAATTAATGACAACATCCTTTGGCATTCCAAAAACTGTATCACGACCCTTAACTTGAAACTCGAGCTTATTTTTTGAAGGGAGTACTGCTCCAATTTCGATCTTTGCTATCTCTGCGCTTTGCTCACCGATAAGAATGCCGTATTTCTTCTTTACATAATCGATAATGGCTGCATCAAATTTATTCCCTGCTACTCTAACACTTGACCACGCCACAATACTTCCAAGCGAGATAACAGCAACCTCAGAAGTTCCACCGCCAATATTAATAATCATATTTCCCGAAGAAGAGTTTATAGGAATTCCTGCGCCGAGCGCTGCAAGAATTGGTTCCTTTACAATATACGCTTGCTTTGCTCCACCTTCTCGAGCAGCATTTAATACCGCTCGACGCTCAGTGGGAGTAATCCCCGCAGGAGTTGAAATTACGACATCGGGTTTAAAAATATTAAAACGCCCAGTCGCCTTATTAATAAAATACTGAATCATTGCTTTCGTCACATAATATTCAGCAATAACGCCATCCTTGAGTGGTCGATACGCAATAATATCATCGGGTGTACGCCCTATCATTTCCTTTGCCTCATGCCCTACCGCAAGCACCGAATTATCACTGCGATTGATCGCCACAAACGTAGGCTCATTCACAATGAAACCTGTATTTGGAACAAATACAACGGTATTTGCCGTTCCAAGATCAATTCCTATTTTTCGCGTAAACATATTACTTATTTGGAATATGGAAAATTCGTTCCATATTCCGTATGCGATATTCCAAATTCTATACTCTCTTAATATCAGCTCCTAATATTCGCAATCTTTCATCTATATTTTCATAACCGCGATCAATCTCCTCTATACCATCTATAACTGATTGATTGTCCGCAGTCAAAGCAGCGATAAGATGAGTAATGCCCGAACGTAGATCTCTTACCGCAAGTGGCACTCCGGTAAGTTTTGTTGGGCCATAGATTACTGCACTATGTCTAAAGCCCATTCCATTAAAACGACAAGGAGACTCACCAAGACATTTTGAGAATATTTTTATATTCGCGCCCATCGCATTCAAATCATCAACATATCCAAAACGATCTTCAAATACCGTCTCGTGAATAATCGAAACACCCTTCGCTTGTGTGAGCACTACTACAAATGGCTGCTGCCAATCAGTCATAAATCCAGGATGCGTATCTGTTTCAATCTCCATTCCACATAAAGGTCCCTTCCCCCAAAACACAATACCATCGGGCACTATTTCATATTCCCCACCTACTCGCCTCACATTATTAAGAAATGTAATGAGATGATCTTGAAGTGCTCCTATTACTTTAATCTTGCTTCCTGTCGCGAGTGCAAGTGATGCAAAGGAAACTGCTTCATTCCTATCAGATATGACACGATGCATTACCCCTCGAAGCTTCTTTACTCCTTCTATATATATTGTTCTATTAGTTCCGATCTCAATTATTGCCCCCATTTTTTGGAGCATCTTAATAATCTCAATAACCTCAGGCTCAACCGCAGCATTAACAATGGTTGTCTTGCCACAAGCAAGGACTGCCGCAAGGATTGCATTCTCAGTTGCGCCAACACTTGGATAAGAAAAATGAATCCGTCCTCCACGAAGCCCTCCTCTCGCTTCCGCGCAATATCCACCATCTTTTTCTATTACCTCTGCTCCAAGCGCTCGAAGTGCTTGAAGATGAAGGTCTACCGGCCGAGGACCAATTTTATCTCCTCCCAATACAGGGACATATGCCTCGTGAGTTCTTGCAAGAAGTGGTCCGAGCGCCAGAATAGGGATTCGGTTTCTGCGTGGAAGCGAAGGCACTCGAGATGTCTTTATTGTAGGAGTTTTGGTGATGAGCCGAGATCCCTCAAGCCGTATTTCACTCCCTATCGTTTTACAAAACTCAATAGTAATATGGGTATCCCCGATATCTGGAAAATTATCGAATACACATTCTTCATCGGTAAGTAAAGATGCCACAAGCATTTTCGTGGCAGCATTTTTTGCTCCTGAAAGTCTTATCTCTCCGTGAAGCGCATTCCCTCCTTGAACTATAAACTTCATAATGAAAACTTTGCTTTTTCTATACTTTATATGTATAAAGTATAATCATAAATATGTCTATCAAGCTACGACGTATATTGTTTTACATCTTTTTAGCAGTTTTCCTCATAACAAGCCCTCTTATTATCGCATACGCAGAAGGGTGGAGAATTAATTATACTACATGGAACTTAGAAAAAACGGGTGGTATATTCCTCGAAGGCTACCCCTCTCGTGCAATCATTTTCATCAATTCAGAGCCCATACAGCACGAAACAGGACTCTTTAAAAAAGGGCTTCTTATTGACGATCTTGCTCCAGGAACATATACAATTCATATCGAAAATGCTCATGGGTTAGCATGGAAGAAAGTACTCGATGTTTATTCATCGCACGTATCTCGCGCAACAAAAATTGTCATACCTCAAAAAAATGCCGTCTCGCTTACGCTAAAAGAATCAATCAAGGATTTTATAGTCAAGGGAGATACAATTATTGGAATTTTAAATAAAAATGAAATTCGTGCCTATAATATTCAAGATCTAGGAAAAACATCTTACATTAAAATTATCGGAGAAAAAATCATTGCAGTAAGTCCGAATGGCAAGAATATAGTTACCCAAACAAAGAATGGTTCGTATTTTCTCACGAATCTATTAAATTCCAAAAGCGTACTCAATATCACAACACTCACAGAAACCTTAAAACCACAGGAAAAAATAAAAGCAATTAATAGCCATCCCTATCATAATCAAGAGTGGATCTTAACTTTCGAAAGTGGTGCTTATATACTCCAAATAAAAAACTCCATTCTCGTGCCAGTAATCAAAACTCCACACTCTTTACTGGTTAACACCACAAAGAATGAAGCTTTTTTTATTACCCCAGCATCGACTTCTCCTAAAAATTACAACCTTATTTCCTATAACTTTCTTACGAATGATTTAACTCTTATTACTTCTTCAACTACAAGCACTCCAGAGAAAGTTATTGTTGCGCAAAATACACTCTACATACTTAATTCACAGAATGAATTTATGGCCATCGAACTCAATAATAGAAAAAGAATAGTCATTAAAGAACGTGACGTAAAAGACATCATTCTCGGAAGAGAGGAAAGGAAAATTGCGCTTATTAAACAAAAGGAGATTGTAATTTATTACATAGAAAAAGAAGATCAAGACTATATTGTAAATGAAGACGAATCGATTCATATTCCGCTTACAAAGACACAGGAAAATCCCACAAAGGTAATCTGGTATAATGATGACGCACATCTTATGCTCCAGTCACATAGTGGACTCTTTCTACTTGAAATTGATCCAAGACCGCCTCGAAATATATGGACTATAAATGAAAATACAGAACCGATTGACTATGATCCAGAAAAAAATAAAGTATATTTTATAGACAATAAAAATCTATATGAGCTCGATATGGGCTACGAAAGTTATCGCATTCTCCTAAATTCATAATAAAGCAAAGCAAGTAATCCTCCTAAAAGATCGTTGACTAAATCCTTAATAGTATCCTCAACGCTTGGTTGAGTAACAATAAATTGCTTTCCATATAAAGTTACCGCAAGATCGTACAGAAATTCGACAATCTCCCAACCCACCCCAATAAGAGCCGTCATTCCAAAGACAAAACATATTGATACATATAAATGTTTTTTGAGCAATTCGCCTCCCTTGTATCGCTCTAAGAAATAGAGCGTAAGAGCAGCAACCCAAAAGCCTCCGGCAAGATGCAATGGGTTATCAATCCAATAATAGACACGATCCCATAATGCGGCCATTGAGGAAATATGAACAACAAGGATAGACGCAAGTAATGCGCCGATAAAGCCGCTTCCTATAACATTCTTTTCCATAATAAATCATTTCTCGATTATTGCACGAGAAATTCTTAATCGTTTTAAGATTGATTCTTCCACATCTTGACGATATTTTCCATACTTTGCTCGCGATTCAGCATAGAGCATATCACTCACATTATTATCCGAAGTCTGAAGGGGTGATGTTTTTATATTAAATGGCAAAGTAGTGGCACCTCGAATAAGCAACTTTACATAGGCATTATGATTATCAATATTCATTAAGTCATTCGCGCTAAAAACGGGCTCAAACTGTTTTGTAAGTATTTCCGCATCTTTTACTCCAATACGAAATGTTATCATCGAACCCACATTTCCAAATACAGCATCCCTGATCTTTTCAGTGAGTTGAGCGATGAATTGATGGGCAATAACAAGATTTAAACGATATTTTCGAGCTTCCGAAAGAATCGTACTAATTGAATCTGTGGTAAAATTCTGAAACTCATCAATGTAAAGATTAAAATCGCGTCTCTTCTCCTCAGGAATATCAGTGCGAGAGAGCGCTGCCATCAAAAACTTTCCAGTAAGAATCATGCCAAGAAAATTCGCATTCAAATCCCCTATTTTCCCTTTTGACAAATTAACAAGCACAATCCTTCCCTCATCCATGACCGATCGGAAATTAAAAGCCGATAGAGCCTGCCCGACAATAGGACGAATATAATCATTCGCAATGAAATTATTAAATTTCGAAGTAATATAGGGAGTCATATTTTGCAACGCTGCATCCCCACCAGCCTTGACTGCCTCTTTTTCCCAGAAATCAATCACTATTGGATTTGTGCTCTTTTTTAACTTAGAAGCCCTAAAAAGAGGGTCAGTGAAAACCCGAGGAACTTCCATAAGTGTTGCTGTTTCGTCTGGATCGTCCATTAAAAGCAGAAGTGCATTTCTCATATACTGCTCGAACATTGGCCCCATTGTTTCTGCAAGAAACAACTTATTAAATATTCCCTGCATTTCATTTACGATGAGTGTTTTTTCTTCCGGACGAGAACGATCATATTCAAGCATATTAAGCCCCAGAGGCCGCTCAATATCACCTGGATCAAAAATAATTACATCTTTCATACGACTTTGCGGAACATGAGCAGTAATCGTTTTAATTAATTCTCCATGAGGATCAATAACAGCCACACCCCTCCCTCGCTCAATGTCTTTCACTGCCATGGAGCTTATAAGAGTAGTTTTTCCTGTCCCTGTTTGACCAATAATGTAAACATGACGACGCCTATCTTCGTCAGTGATATTTACAGGTCTTGCTATTCCCCTAAAAGAACTGCGACCAATAAACGTTCCATCCTCCGGAAGCGTATTTGGAGGCACTGCTTCACGGTTCTTTAACGATTTAATGCGAGGAACCACAGTACTCGAAGTAGGCATATGGAATATACTCGCGAGTTCCTCGCTATTCAGAATCATTGATTCTGTTTTATCGAATTGCCTAAAAGAGAAGCGCATAAGAAAATCATCCATTCGACGTGGTTTTATAAATTTAAATTCATTCCTTTGAGGAGCAGTAAATTGCGCAAAAGAACCCATAAATCCAGAAAGAAGTTCATCAGTCTTGAGTTTTGTTGCGGCACTCACTATGAGTCGCACATTTACTACAAATAATGGCCTCGAAACTTTTGCATCAAGGGCTTTCACCATCTCCACATCCACTACCTTCTCTAATTTATCTTCATCTTTTTTCTTTTTGGGAAAAAGCGTGCCTTTAATAAAGCTAAAAAAGCCGTTATTGCCAAGATTCTTTGCTACTGCATCTATGCCCTCTCCTTTCTGTAATCTTTCACGGGCTTTAATGATGCCGCTCTTGAGGGAAGGAGACGCAGGCTTTACAAGAATCTGTAATGCAATTCCCTCGCCTGCAATCTGAATATTAGAAAGACTACTTAGGATAGTAGATACTGTATCTATTCCCGCTTCTATATATGTTCGAATGGGGAAAATATACGACTTCTTCTGCTTCAAATAAACTCCTGCCGCAACTCCTGCCGCATGAAATACATTAAAATCATGAACTATATCGATTTGCGCATCTTTCCACAAGCCCTGAATTTGACGAGCAGCAAACTCTTCTTTTCCACGTGGAACACTTACGTACATCCCAATTTCTTCGCCCACATTCGGTACTGCAGCCTCAAATACAAAGGGCTCATTAAGAGACGCGAGCGCACCAAAAAGCTGCGAAGATGCATTAATTTCATCTTTCCAGTCTCGTGCTCGATTTTTATCATCCTGAGTATGTTGAAGTGGGAGCCTTACAAGTAACAATCTTAACGCGAAGCTCCTTGCAAAATTTTTCTTTCTTTCATGGAAATAAACAATTAAAAAAATACCAATGCTTATGAATAAAGAAATACCAAGAAGTATGGGAAAGAACATGACTCTATAAAGGAATGCGCATCATTTAAATTAAGTTTCGCTTTTGCATCTCATCATAGAAGCCAATAGTAAGTGCGTCATGAAATGCATCAGTTAAAAATGGGCTTTTTTTCTTTGCCTCCCTTACCGCAGCACGGAGTCCTTTGTGAAAAACAATATCAAGTAGTTCCTCTACTTCTAACTTAATGGCCGAGGGTGAATTTGAAAGATAATCGGGCACTATCTCGGATCCTTTTAGAAAAGAGTTTCTTTCCTTAGACGCATCGCTAAGATTAACTTCTTGACTAATCTTTTCCTTCAGAAAATCTTTTAATAATTCTTTCGCATCCTTGCTTTCAATACCATTTCGAGTATTAATTTTATTACCTACTTCACGAGCAAGCTCATGAATTTCCTCTTCAAGCTCTGCGTGATCAAATTGACTAATTTTTTCAAACATTATTATAAGTATACTCGAACGTGTATTATGCACAAAGTACGTATATTGGAATATGAAACAAAATTCTCCCTATTCTACATTTCATATTCTAAATTCAAAACCTACCCATGCCGTATAACCATCACATCTCCCTCATTTACCACATAATCCCTCCCCTCAAGACGAATTGAGCCTTTACTGCGCGCATCTGACCATCCTTTAGTAAATAAAAGAGTTTCAGTTGCAATAACTTCTGCGCGAATAAATTTCTTTTCAAAATCACTATGAATAGCTCCTGCCGCCTCCGGCGCTTTTGCGCCGCGCACGATGGTCCAACTTCGCGTTTCATCTTCTCCTGTAGTAAAGAAACTTATTAAATTTAATATCCTATATGCCTCTTGTATTAAAGGGCTAAAATCAACATCTTCCACCACATTGAGCACAATATAACCTGAACCTTCTTTTGTAATCACGCTACGTAATTCTTCCGAAACATCCTCCGCTTTCCCGTTCAAAAGATAAATAACTGGCTTTGCGGTAAGAAGTTGTAATTCCTTAATTATAGGCTCATCTTTAAAAACGAGTGCTCGCTTCCCTTCTTGAAGAGTTTTGTGAACTTCTTTTAGTACTTCAAACTGCTTCACGAGTTCTTTTTTGCCTGTTCGAGCCTCTCCTTCAGCTTTTCCTAGTCGTTTTTCAATAGTTTCTACGTCTTTTAAAATAAGCTCCATATTAATAATATCCATATCACGTAAAGGATCGACTGAATTCTCGACATGGATAATTTCTTCGCTTGGAAATACTCGAAGCACTTCTATAATTGCAGCAACATCACGCACATGAGATAAAAACTGATTTCCCAAACCTTCTCCTTTATATGCTCCCCGCACTAGCCCTGCGATATCCACAAATTCCACAATCGCAGGCACCACTTTTGCCGAATTACTAAGATTTGCAAGCCTTAAAAGACGCTCGTCGGGCACTGCAACAACACCCACATTAGGATCAATGGTGCAAAAAGGGTAATTCGCGATATTTACTTGTTTTTTTGTGAGAGCATGAAATAACGTTGATTTTCCGACATTAGGGAGCCCCACGATACCGATAGATAATCTCATAATGATAAAATAGTATACGAAATATCAAAATAAATGAAGTTATACAGTTATACAATAACTTACAGTCCACACACCCCCGCCTAGAAATAACTTAAACAACTCTCATTATTAAAGTATCTAAATATTCAATCCGATCTTCTTCTAATAAATAAGCAGATGTAGAAATATTATTGTAATTCTGAGTATGAACAATAATATCTATTTCAGGATTAGCTTCCATGCCTGAATATTTATCATGGGAAATTAAAAGTGAAACACCACTCAGAAAACTGAAAAAATAGATTTTTAGAAGTTAGTGGCTCTACTCGAAGTGGTAAAAAAATAGGATATAGGCAAATTTCCTTCAGTTGAACCACCGGAATAAAAACACTCTTTTTTGATCAAATTTTTACTACCATCATAAAGCTTCAATGAGTAATGAAACCCACATCTATACTCATCGGTAAAATAAGTAAAATGAGCTTATATTATGACTGTGGCATAGCTGTTAAGCTGGTTTTATATTATATAGAGTTATAATCCGCTAAGTTCTTAAATAACATTTCTTTAGTTTTTATATATCCATTATGCTTAGCGCCCCCCTCTTGATATTCGCTATCCATTGACAAACTTATTTCCGAAAGAGTATTTCCAAAGACTTCTTTTGTCTTCCTGCCGAGGTTCACGAGACCCATCTTAGTGAAGTAAGCATCAATAAAATATTTCCAGTCAATTTCCTCTGTCATGGCTTTTAAAACATCCCTTTCTTTATTATATATAAAATTATTTCTAAGCATTACTTCTTTCTTGACCTCCTCAGGAATATTAAATTGATCTAGTACTTTCTCTAATATTTTCATTGTTAGACGATGAGTAATTGCTTCGTTTAAACGGTTCAATCTACTAATTGAATCATTTGGCCTCGTACTGTTAATACCCAATCGACGCGGCCTAAATCCAACCGATTCTTCAGTGTTAATGGCTTGCTCACCTCTATTTATTATCCAAAAATTTTTATAACTCAAGGCATGTATGAGTTCATGCAAAACTACTGATATGGTTGCTCCAACTTTAAATTTACCCTTAAATTCTGGACGATCTCTAACCACGATAGTATTTCTAAGTGGATGATATAGTCCTCCATAATCATCATTTACTCCTCCCTTAATCTTTTCTGCCTCATAAATAAGATCACTCAACACTATCATGCCTAAGGCATTAGTAAATTCTTTTAAATTATTAGCGGGAATTACAAAATCAACCCACATTCCCCGAACATACTTAAGTACCTCGTAAACCACAACAGGTATAACATTTATTTTTATGGTTTCTGCAGTTTTTAAATTATGATTATTAACAATATCGAGGGAATTAATAAGTTTCTTATATTCATCTGATGAGCGAAATTCCTCACTATCTAGTCTTTCAATATCATATCTGATTAATTCCGGATAAAATTTATGTAAAAATTCTGGCTTCTTTTTAGCAAGAAAATGCAAGGCGTCTTCTGGACTCATGTAAGTCGATTTTTCAAAATATTCTGCAGTATCTTCAAACTCTATTTCATGAGATTCGAATTTATGCTCAGGCAATTTTTCCATAGATTAATAATAATCCCACTCTATTTAGAAGACAATTTAAATATAATGCATCAAAACATGAGGTAATAGCAATGGAATCCGTCGAGTATAAACTCGATTCACGTATTAATACAACCGAAAAAGAATTCGAAATTGAGCGACGATTGAACGCCGAATAAACACCGCCATGCAGGCGGTTGTTTATTGACTACCTCCTTTCCGCGAGTGTTACTTTCACGCTCATACCTTTCTTTCCCCTCTGCACTTTAAGATCGAGCACGTCCCCCACTGCACAATCCTCAAGAAAATCCTGAATTGTCTTTTCCTTTGTAATTTTTTCACCGTTACACTCAAGAATAAGGTCCTTTAGTTGTATGCCCGCACGATCCGCAGGGCTATCGGGAATCACAGGATCATTATTGTGTCCTCCCACCACGAGCGCTCCATAATCAAATAAAAGTCCTAATTTATCTTTTAGATTTTCATCAACCGTTAAATAGCGCAGCCCAAGAAGTGGTCTTCGTACCTTTCCAAACTTCCTCACGTCATCTAAGTCTCGATGAACTGTATTAATGGGAATACTGAAGCCCATATTTTGAGCTCCAAACACAATTGCCGCATTAATGCCGATTGCCTCCCCGTGCATGTTCACTAAAGGTCCACCAGAATTGCCGGGATTAATTGCCGCATCGGTTTGAATAAGCCCTCGCATTTCAAGTGCAGGCTCTTTTGGATCTGGTTGTGCTGCAATCGCCCGAGAAAGACCAGAAATAATGCCCAACGAAACTGTATTCTTAAAAATTCCAAGTGCGTTGCCTATTGCAAGCACTGATTGGCCTAATTCAATTTTCGAAGAATCCCCTAATTTTACAACAGGAGCATCTTTTATAGGAATTTTTATAATTGCGACATCATCAATGGGGTCACGTGCAAGTATTTCAACCGGAAATTTTTTCCCGTCACTCATTATAACGGTATACTCGGCATCTTTATCGACAACTACGTGTTTATTAGTGACAATAATTCCATTCTTTTCAACTAGAAATCCCGACCCACCGCCTACACGCACCATTCCTCTCTTATCTACATCTTCCTCGGGAATCTTAATGGGAGGAGCGCCAAGAGGAAGTTCGGGTAATACGTGCGTTGCAATCTCATGCTCAACATCCTTTAAACTCTTCGAAATCACAATAGAAACGACAGCGGGCATTACGTTTTTTATCGTCGAAACTACTACTGACTCATCGTGTTTTATCATATGGTCTTATTATATACTTCAGAAATTCTCTCCACAACTCGCTCGAGTCCTATTGAATGAGAACCTTTTATAAGTATCACATCGTCTTTTCTTATAAGGTCTACCACAGGCTCAATTGCGTTTTCCGCTCTTTCAAAACCCACAACTTTTTTCTCTGAAAGTCCATGACGTATGGCAGAATCACCAATGAATCTTGCACGAGGACCAACGGTAATCAAATAATCCGCATATTCGGCAATGCGCTCTCCTATTGCCTCATGAACTTCAAGACTGTATTTGCCGATTTCCAGCATATCTCCCAAAATCGCCACTCGTCTCTTTGCTTTTATTTCTCCTAATGTCTGAATTGCATTCCACATAGCAAGTGGAGCAGCATTATAGCTATCGTCGAGAATAATTGTATCTTTTATTCCCTTCACCACATTCATGCGACCACGAATAGCTTTGTAGTCTTGAAGGTTTTCGGCAATTCGCACAAGATTAAGGCCGAACATAAGACCAATCGCCGTAGCTGCTCCGCATGCATATATTTGAGCTTTACTGAAAATCCCGTCAATACGGACCGGAACAAAACTTCCTCCATAGTTAAGCTTAAAAAGTACCCCCACTGGCTTTCCATCAATATATCGATGTTCAAAGTTAGTAATCCGAACTTCCGATTTTTCACTAAACCCGAAAGTCATAATATGGGCTCTTGTATGTTCTTTCATATTCATTACTACTGAATCATCGGCATTCAAAATTGCAAATCCATGAACAGGTATGTATTCAATAAGACGACTTTTCTCTCGAATAAGAGCATCTTTATTTAAAAAATATTCCACATGAACAGGCACGTCCCCAATTGCAGTAATAATTCCAATTTGGGGCTTTGCAATATCGAGTAAATATTTCATATCCCCCGGCCTATCTATTGCGTACTCTAAAATAAGTATCTCGGGGTATTCTGATGGAATTATCAATTTCCACAATGAAGAGATAATAACCTTGAACCAAAACCATGCTCCGCCGCTCTCGTTCCAATCACCAAGAATTGTAAGCGGCACACCAATCTCATTATTAAAATTTCCATGTGCTACACGTACTTTACGAACTCCTTGTAGGACTGAATAAATCGCCATTTTTGTCGATGTCTTACCCACACTACCCGTGATAGCGATAATACCCGGATCGTATTTTTGAATTGTTTTTTGAGCAAGCCTCCGAATAAGAGACTTTATTATATCAAGCAAAAACTTTTTCATGATATCTTATGGTAACCTATCCGGCGGAATATTATAATAGTTCAATAAAAATTGAGTAAGTTCACGAAACGCAGGAACTACTGTTACTGCTGCGACAGGAGCATTTTGCGGCTTATCGAGTTTAATAAGAATAGTAAATTGAGGATCACTCGAAGGAGCAAATCCCGCATACGTGTGAATGTAAGTATGAGTATAACCCCCACGTACAAAATCAGGCACCTCCGCAGTCCCTGTTTTACCCGCGACAGAATAATGCGGAATCGCGGCAATCTCTGCTTTGTCGACGGCAGAAGTCATCATATCAACAATTTCTCGTGAAGCGCGAAGGCTAATGACTTGGCGCATAGGTACTGGTTTCTCATTTTTAAGTATTAACGGTTTCATAAGGATTCCCTTGTAAGCAAGCGCTGATACTGCCGAAATAAGTTGGAGAGGAGTCATGGAAATTCCCTGACCAAAAGAAGCAGTTGCAAAATCAACATCGTTTCTATTTTTTTTCTCTAGATTCTGTAAATTTCCCACAACTTCGCCTGGTATTCCGACGCCCGTCTTTTTTCCAAAGCCAAACGAAAGGAGTCCCTCGTAGAAGTCATTATGACCAATCGCCCTTTCGACAAAAACCGCTCCTGTATTAATGGATCTCTCTATAATCTGAGACATAGTCGTGATGCCATATGCTTTTTGATCCCAATTGCGAATAGTCTTGTCATTGATTGTTATCTCTCCCTTATCAATATATGTTGTTTCTGGAGTAACTTTTCTACGATCCAACCCTAGGGCCATCGTAACTACTTTTAAAACAGAGCCCGGCTCATACACAGCTTGCACCGCAGGATTTAGGAAGTATTTTACAGGGTATTTTTCATATTCATTTGGATTAAAATTAGGCTGATTCTCAAGTGCCAGGATCTTACCTGTTTTTGGGTCTTGCACAATAATAGTGCCTCCTGCTGCGCTATGTTTTTTAATAAGCTCTGCAAGTATATCTCGTGCCTCAGATTGAATAGTGCGATCAATGGAAAGATACAATGAATTACTTTCTTTTTTTAATAATGTATCTTCATAAAACTGCTCAATGCCATAGCGACCCTCAAGTCTTTCTCCTGCTTTATCGAAACCTACAAATCCAAGTAGATGGCTCGCGAGATCGCCAAATGGATAAAAACGTGATAGTTTATTTTTTACATACACCCCTTTCCCCTTATACTCCTTTACTTGCCGCACTTGTTCGTTCGTTGCCTTAAGAACAATAGGCGCATAAAGAGAATTTCTTTTTGCAATAAGAGCCTTAATTTCTCCTTCGGGACGATTACTTACACGTGCCAAAAACTGCACAATCTCTTCCTTTTCTACAATCTCTTTTGGCACTGCATAAATCAGTGGATATTCTTTATTAATAGCAACAGGAATTTCATTGCCGTGTTTATCGGTAAAGAAAAGTGATCCTCGCTCTCTATATTCTTCTTTAATACCCCTATTTTGAGCTTCTGCGCGCGAAGAATATTCGCTTCCGTGTTGTATTTGGATTTTATAAAGATGGAAACCGAGAAAAACGAAAATTGTACTAAAAACAAATGCTAATACGAACGAGCGGCTGCCCATAGAATTGATCCTTTTCTAAAATAAGATGGGCTCTTGTCTTCAACAAGATTTCGTTCCCCAACTAAGCCCTTAAGATGAAGCGTGTCAGTAAGCCCATAGAGCGCGTCTTTTAGCTCAACGCTTTCTATGTGTATCTTTTCGAGTAATTTCGTACGAACAGCAAGCTCATGGCGCATATCAACACTTTCTTGATACACATAGAGCGTACCCGCAAACATAAAGACACTAATAAGCGCAAGCGCTCCTGTGATTAATGATACGATATTTTTGTATTCCGATACAGGTTGGATAACCGTCATAATTTTATAATTGCTCTTAATTTTGCTGATCGAGCACGAGGATTCATTTTTACTTCTTCAAACGAAGATTGAATTGGCTTCTTTGTAAGAAACTTAAATTCATTAGATTTTACTAAATCTCTGAAATAATTTTTTACAAGGCGATCTTCGAGTGAATGAAAAGAAATAACAATGACCCTCCCTCCTTTCTCAATAATTGAAGGCACAGATTCAAGAAATTTCTTAAGATTTTCTAGTTCATCATTTGCGTATATTCGGAGAGCCATAAACGTGCGTGTTGCGGGGTGAATCCTCCCTTTTTCATATGATCGTGGCACTGCCCTAGAGACCACCTCCGCAAGGAGTCCACTTGTAAGAATTTTATGAGTCTTAACTGCTTCCTTAATCGCATACGCAATCCTTCCCGCAAAACGCTCTTCTCCATAGGTTCTAATAATGTCTTCAAGTTCTTCTTCCTTAATAGTTTTCAAGATTTCATCCACTCCTTCTCGATTATCGTCATATACCATTTTTAATGGTTCGTCTTTTAGAAAGCTAAAGCCTTTTTGAGAACCCTCAAGTTCAATTGACGAAAAACCCAAATCGAGAAGCACTCCATGAGCACGAGGTAATTTCCCCTCTTCTATTAAGCGAGCAATATCAGCAAAATTCGCCTGCAATGCAGTTACTCGCGAGTCATTTTTCGTTTTTTCTTTAAATGCTTCTACTGCTTGACTACTCCAATCCATTGCAATCAACATTCCAGAGGGACCTATTCTTCTAAGAATTTCTATCGAATGCCCTCCTCCTCCCACAGTTCCGTCAATCACAACTTCACCAACCTTTAGATTTAAGAAATCTATTACTTCCTGCATTAATACAGAAATATGTCTAGGTTTATCAAAATGAGATGTCATGATATTGAGAGTTTTTGTAAGTCGAGTATGCATAAGGTATTAAATACCAAGTTCGCTCATTTTTTCTGCAATATTATTTGAAGAAGCTTCAGTTTCTGCCTTGTAATTCTGCCACTTCGATGCATCCCAAAGCTCAATACGGTTGTAAAGGCCCGCGACAACAACTTCTTTATCAAGTCCTGCATATCTTCTTAAGTAGTCAGGAACTAAAATCCTTCCCTGACTATCCACATTCACTTCCATAGCCCCCGCAAGCATGAGCCGGGCAAATGCACGAGAATTTGCTTGAGCAAGCGGCAAATTAACTAATTTTTGAGCCAATGTCTCCCATGCCCTAGGATCAAATACAAACAAGCACGAATCGAGACCACGAGTAATAATTGCCCCATTATTAAGCTTTTCTCTAAATTTCACAGGAATTGCCATTCTTCCTTTTGTATCTAAATTGTGTTCGTATTCACCGATAAACATAGTTACGTTTTCGTAGTTATCCCCTTACATTCTTCATATACCCCGAGTTTTCCCCACCTTTATCCACAATTCACCACTACAATGTAATAATAAACCACCTATAATAATTGTCAAAGTAAATTAAAAGCCCTCGTTTTGCATTATCGAGGGCTAATAAATGTAAGTATTTGAGCCATTTCTCAGGGCTTTTTTGCATATCGTTGCTTCGAGACAAGAATTATTCACTTCCTTTTTTTCAAAAGCCAAGAGAATGCTTCTTTCCCCACCACGCCTACACCATCCCATGCAACCAAAAACCCATCGAGGAAAGCCTGATCCAGACAAGATCCACATAACCAGGATTCATAAGATGAATTTCTTCTCTATCTTTTTTCTCTCCGTAAACCGCATGAAATACCATTCTATTCTCCACGCTCTGTTCTTCGTCGGGGAATTGCACAACAAGACAACCAGATGCGACTATCTCCTCCGCTATTTCGAATCCTACGTTTGTATATCTCCACAAGAACAATTGCCCAAACCTACCTTTTTTGAGACGCGTTTCTAATTCTTTTTCAATAACTCTTAAATTCTGAATTCCTTCCTCTGCCTTTTTGCGATCAGCAAAAGGTCCATATTTTGCCTCAGATATTCTTCTTTTTACATCCTTGAACTTATATGTCATCTCTTCAATAACCCAGAAAATAATAACTTCTTTAGGAATTTCTTTTTTGTCCGACATAGAACGCTCCTTTCCTTATATAAATGTAAAATTACAGTTTCTGGTGCGCGCGCCTGGATTCGAACCAGGGACCCCTCGCATGTGAAGCGAGTGCTCTGCCACTGAGCTACGCACGCTCTCCTTCGCTCCATAATACTCATGGAGCTTCGGACGAGCAAGATATATATCTCTTGTCCATTCGAAGCCCGACAAGGGAGGCGTAAGGGGAAGCTACGTACGCCTAATTAATAATGGTGAGCTGGGAAGCTCACCATTATTCTATTTCAGTTCTACTGTCGCGCCAACAGCTTCAAGTTTTTTCTTCAGCTCATCCGCGTCTTCCTTCTTAAGTCCTGTCTTTATTGCCTTCGGGGCTCCATCAACAATATCTTTCGCTTCTTTAAGGCCTAATCCTGTCGCTTCTTTCACTGCCTTGATTACATTGATTTTCTGATCTCCGCTTGCTTTCAATACCACATCGAAAGCAGTTTTTTCTTCTGCTACACCTGGAGCTTGAGCTCCTGCACCCGCTGCCATCATTGGCATTGCAGCAGAAACACCAAATTTCTGCTCAAGAACCTTTATAAGCTCAGCGAGCTCAAGAACAGTCAATGTCTCTAATTTCGAAACCATATCTTTAAACTTTTCTGGAACCATAACTTCTTTTTTTTCTTCGTTCATAATAATAGTTAATTTATTATTTTCTAATTACATTCGACCATTTATTGAGCTTTACGCTTTGCGACCAATCCCTGTGTCTCATCTCCTACGACATACATAAAACTACGTATAGGAGAGCCAAGAATATATACCAATTGAGTAAGAAGCACTTCACGACTCGGCAATTGAGCGATTGCTTTAAATTGAGTCTTATTCACAAAATTTCTCATATCAACTTCATATGCTCCTGTTACCTGAGGGACTTTTGCGAGAGATTTAAAGAGCTTGTGTATTGGCCCCGCAATATCCGGCAATGCAGCAGAGGAGAAAACTACCCCCACCTGACCAACAAGCACATCCTCGCTCATTTTAATACCTGCCTCATCGAGAACGCGAGAAAGAAGACTTTTCTTGATTACTTGGAAATGTGATCCCAAGGAACGAGCAAGTACCCTTAATTTACTTAAATCTTTCACGCCTATGCTCCCGAAGTTAACAAAACAAAGGGTTCGAGCATTCTTTGCATCATTACGCACCTTTTCGATAATTGTTGTTTTTTGTGTTTTTGTAAGTGCCATAAAATAAATAAAAACGCCTTCTGCAGACGCTTAATAATAAAATCAGCTTTCCTCGACAGGTCTTAGAGCATCGCATGCCTGTTGTCTACAGATTAAATTCTTTATAGCGCATTTCCACTCATTCGTCAATGCGAAGCAAATATTATGACGGATGACTTGCAAAAAGCGGTATGGGAACATTTCTACAGAATTGTTTTCAATATCACACCAAACTCTTCGCCCATCATGTTCACTATGACGAAAAAGAAACACGAGCCTTACGCCTCATTCCAGATTCAATGATTCGATCCAGTAACTCACAAAACTCAATCCCTGCCACCTTCGCTTCCTGCGGAAGTAGGCTCGTCTCCGTCATCCCAGGAATAGTATTAATTTCAAGAACATACAATTGCTCTTCCTTATTTTGAGTCAATATTATATCTGTTCTCGAAATTCCTTCCGCATGGATAAGCATATGAGCACGAAACGCTATTTCCTGAATTCTCTTTATGTAATCCAATGAAATACGAGGAGGAGTTACTTCTTCACTGCCACCTATTTCGTATTTTGATTTGTAATCAAAAAATAATCCTTTTTTAGGAACAATTTCAGTTGGTGGAAGTGCAAAGGGTTTTCCTTCTTTGTCTTCAATAACTCCACATGTAAACTCTCTTCCTTTAATAAATTCCTGAAGCATGATTGTATCTGAAACTCGGAATGCTTCTCCGATGCCATTTAAAAATTCCTCATTATTATTACAGATTGTAATTCCCACACTCGAGCCTCCATCCACAGGCTTTACCACAATTGGATATCTTAGGTCATGCGCAATTCCACCTATCTCGCTTCGTGTAAGCACAACTGTTTTTGGTATTAAAAGTCCTCCTGCTTCAAAAATTTCCCCCGCCCTCACCTTATCCATCCCAAGGGCGCTAGCTTTTGCATTAGAGCCAGTAAATGCAATTTCCGCATCTTCAAGAAGTTTCTGAATTGTGCCGTCTTCGCCGTATTCTCCATGCATCGCAATAAAAACAATATCCACGTTATCGCTTTTCAATTTCTGCATCCCCCTCTCTTCAACAACCACCTCGCCATCAGGAAATACCCACATCCGATCTTTCCGTATGGTAATAGGCGCCACCTCATACTTGTCTCTTTGTAACGCGCTTATAATTTTATTGCCTGTTTTTAAAGAAACTTCATGCTCGCTAGAAGGCCCGCCCATAAGCACTGCTACTTTATATAAATGTTTCATAAATAAATTCCTTAATTTATATGATACTATATATGTTATTTTTCTTCTTTACAAAACCTTCTCGAACTAATGCAGATAGGTTTTTTTCAATAACATCTTCCCCCACTGACTGTAATTCATTTTTTATCTCCTCTTCTCCTTGAGCCTTCTTTAATATTTCCTTTAAAATCCAGGAACGAACTTCTCGATTTGAGCCCTTAAATGGCGACTGTCTGCGATAATGCGTACTTTTATAATTAGGATTTCCATGCTTATTTTTCAACATCGCTCCGTAATCCATAAGTGCATAATACCACTCACGAGGATTCTCTTTATCAAGAGTCTTTTCTATACATTTGAGTAATTCTTGATCATTGATCATCCTTTTTGTCTTCTTAAAAAAACAATAAATAAAAACAGTGCGGATATTAGTTTCTATAAATGGCACTGGAATATTATATGCAAATACAGAGATAGAGCCAGCAGTATTTATGCCAATCCCAGGTAATTGAATCAACGCCTCAGGATTGCGAGGCACATTGCCTTTATACTCAGACATAATAATCTCTACGCTTTTCTTTAAGTACATACCACGACGATTATATCCAAGCCCCTGCCATTCTTTTAGAACCTCTCTAAGCGAAGCCTTTGCGAGTATATCTATGGTGGGAAACTTCTTTAAAAAAGATTCGTATTTTGCAACTACCCGAGATACCTGCGTCTGCTGCAGCATGATTTCAGATACCAAGATATAATAAGGATCTTTTGTATCACGCCATGGAAAATGACGCTTATTATGTTTGTAATAATCCCAAACTAAATTCTTAAACTGAGCAAAAGACACAAAAAATGTGGTTAATATTCTTGGCGGTGGCGATGTCCCGAAATTAGAACCGAGGAGGCTTGATTTCAGGAGCGTTGATAAGATTGTAAGGAATTTGAGACGAATCTACAAAGAAAATCCTGCTTATTTTGATATTCCTAAATTCTCTCAGAAAATCTACTGAAATTTACCGCCGTAATCCGCCACAATCAGCTATATAGCCTGTATCGGATTATGACCTTTCATATTGAGCAATTTCAATAAGATTACCTTCGGTGTCCTCACACAAAAATACTCTGTAGAAATAATCCGTATACTTTAAGGTTTCTATGTCGTGAATAATTTTTGCACCGGCATTTTTTGCTTTTTGGTATATATCATCAACATTATCGGTCGCAAAAACAGGAATTGAATTGTTCCCAATTTTCCGTTCGTTACCAATTATTTCTGGGTTAATTAAGCCAAAATAACATCCTGACCCAATATCAAAATCAGCCCAAGTATTTTCCTCTCGGTGGGACACCTTCTTATCAAGAAGTGTCTCATAAAACTTTATGGCTCTATTTATATCTTGAACAGAAACGTATACATGATCAAAATATACCTTACTCATTTATTTGAAATTAGATGTTTGCTAATAAAAGCACGGCCAGATCCAGATTTAAGATATTTTTCAAATTCAAATGCCTTATATTTATCATCGATAGCAAAGTAAAATTCTAAACTTACGGGCAGTCGATCAACTGTCGCCGGCACTTGTCCTTTCTGATGCCTCTCTAGTCTTTCTTCCATATTGTCGGTGCAACCGACGTAATATCCATCACTACATTTTAAACTATATATGTAATACATAAAAAAATATTGTGGCGAAGGTCGCCTTCGCAAACCTACGGGCGGACTTTGTCACGCCGTAGGTTCGCTTCGGCGAACCGAAGGCGGAGACGGGAGGATTCGAACCTCCGATCCCGAAGAACGGGATACCGGTTTTCGAGACCGGCGCTTTCAACCACTCAGCCACGTCTCCATTTTTCTATAATACCTTCTAAATTCAAAAGGCGCACTCTCACATACGCGCGCCTTATAGCACTAAACTATCGTGCTCTGTGAAGTCTTCCTGACTTTTTCACGAGCACGTCATAGCACGAGGAATGAAAAAACTTGTTATCTTTCGAGATGATTTCGCCACGAGCAATGAGCAAATTGCATTCCACACAATATCGATCCTGAAGCATTGTGTTGTTGGCTATGATCGACATCTCGTCCCCCATATTTTCTTGATTTTTAGTGAAGCTAATATGATAATAAACCTGACCACAAAGCCGAGTCAAGCTTGAGCCCCTTGTAGCTCAATGGATAGAGCAGATCCGTCCTAAGGATAAGATGGGGGTTCGATTCCCTCCAAGGGGACAGTAAAATTAAAGAGAGTAATTCAGTTTTCGGGCCGTTAGCTCAGTGGCAGAGCACTACTATGGCATAGTAGGGGTCACCGGTTCAAATCCGGTACGGTCCACCATTTCAGATTTGCCGAAGAGCGGAAATAATAAGATACACACATCATTGGATTTCGGAGGAGCAAAACGAATACTAGGCTCTTTAATGAAGATTAGTGGAACAATATATGCCGATTTGCAGCAGTGCATAAATAAGATACTATAGTTTCATATCCTCGCACCTTAACAATACGGGAGTAAGTGAGTGAAAAGAAACGGCCCAGCAATGACTACGCATATTGACAAGTGGACTCAGTTCCTTTCTTTTATTATTTCTCAACTACCTCGCGATATTGACCCCCAATTACTTGAATATTATCTCAAAGATCCTGTCGAAATTTCTGAAAAACTTCGTGAGATATTCAAGTATAAAGAGACAAAAAGTAAGTCTGTATTGGAATCTTATCCTATCGTAGTTGATTATCATGCAATCATTGAACCTCTTCTTGAGTGGGGTAATTACGACTGGATAAGTCCGCTTATCAACTCAGCAAACTTCCCGAGTACTCGAGAAGGAATTGTTTCAACCACATTCCATCTCTTTTCGCCCACAAAAGAATTGGAGACAAAACACATCCTCACTGAATTCGATAAAGAAGGCCTGAGAGCTGCTGAGCTACGTGAACT